>JAEEGH010011165.1_pt1 | contig 20439 bp, 12 predicted proteins | sample 9134181 | NCBI WGS metagenome assembly JAEEGH01 (sample SAMN16246544, study PRJNA631951) | gut metagenome | biome: gut microbiome; feature: rumen; material: DP-attached | host: Bos | place: Iran: Karaj | collected 2018-10
GGGCAGGGTACCATAAACAATCCATATTTGGATATATTTCTTACTATTATTCTGTCATGGATTACGAATACAGTGTCATTGGTTCTATTTACTGTAATGCAGACGTTCTCGCCGCCACGGCAGCTTCCTCCGAATTTCTGCATAACGGCTACACGTTTTTGCTCCGAAAAATCAACGGACAGCTCAACGTGAGCCTCGTCGGCTATGCAAGCGGAAACACAAGCGACAACAACATCCAGAACGTCTGCAAGAACATTCCCGAAGCCGATGTCACCGAGGTTTGCAAAATCCTATCCGAAAAGTTCGCCTGCAAAGTTTCCATACGCAAAGGATACGAAGTCTATGGCAACGCAAACGTCTTTAACGGCGGCTCCGACTACGAAATCATCGAAGAAAAATGGTTTTCTGTCGAATTTGACAACGGATGCCAAAATATGACATAAACTAAAGATATATTATAGTCATGCTATACCTGAAATTTGCGTTAAATCTCGAAAATCTTGCCGACGAAATGATTGAGGCGGTTTCCAAAGCCTGGACAAACCCGTTCGAGGCGCCAGTCGTCTTGTTCCCTGATCCGAAATTGGAACAGTGGTTCAGACTGAAATGGGTGCAAAAAAAGGATTCGCTCGCCGGGTTCAATTCCATGATGATTGACCGTTTTTTGATGGAGATCCTCATCGGCGACGACCTGCACAAAAAAAAGCTGAACGCAGACATGCTCAGGAACGTGATTCTCGCCTACCTCGTCAAAGAAACGGGCGGGGTCCCGAATTACATGAAAATGGACGAAGAAGTCCAACGTTATCTAGTCATTGACGGCAATCTCGACGAAACGCACCTTTTTGATTTTGCGGGCAAGATGGCTTCGCTGTTCTTGGAATACGAAACAAGCAGGCCGCACGGATTCATTCGCGGCACCGACGGGAACCCCGCTCCGGGCATTCTCGAAAAATGGAAACAGGGCAATCTCGACACATTCTTCGCCAAATCGAACAAAGAAATTTCAAAACGCGAAATTTGGCAGCGCGAGCTCTACTCCGCCATTTTCCACGCCCATAACGGTAAACAATCCCTACTGTCCGAAGTTTTCGAAAACGAAGCCAAGCGCAAAAACGGCGAACGCACGGAATACATGACCATCCCGTACTTGTACTTCGCTTGCCACGACAAAGACGGGAACGTACACTTTCACACGGAACGCATCGGCAATACGCCACTCTTTATTTTCGGGCTTGGTGGCATGGGGCAATTCTATCGCGTCATCTTGCAGAAATACTCCGAAACGCACGATGTCTATGCCTACATTCAAAATCCGTGCATGGAATTTTGGGAAGACACATCATCGATACACGCCCAAAACGCGACAATCCACAGAAATTGGGTATCACGTGATGGACAGTGGCACGACAATAGCGGAAGCATCGAAAGGGTCCGCGAAAAAATGTCCGTCGAAATCAAGAACGATTCTCACGAAAACGATATCGATGACATTGTCGAATACACGGCCGAGGAAGCGAAATCCGAAAACACGCTACTCTGCAACTGGGGGCGTTCCGGCCGCGACAACATCAAGCTTTGGTGCCAAGCCGTAAACTACGATTTCGATTTCAGCATGAGCGGTCGCACAGGCGACGAGATGAGCGACGCAAGCGAGCTCCCGCACGATACACTTTTGCACAAGGTGCAATACGCCATCGCAAACCGCAGCAACGTCTTGCCGGACTTTACCGCAGTCGATTGCAAGGCGCACGACTTTAGCTTAGATGTGACTGCCGCCCCCACCAAGATTCGCGAAATCGAAGCGCTCCACACATCCATCTGCAAGCTCATGCAGAAGGGTGCGCGCATCAGCGATATACTTGTCGTTTCCCCCAACTTGGACAGTTACCGCACTGCCATCAAGACGATTTTTGACCAGACGCCAGAAAAGAAAAAATATGCCGGCGATAACGCAAAAGAAGGATTTTTGCATATACCTTTTGCGATTGTCGATTCGCCCGCCAGAAGCTCGCAAACAGAAAACGCACTGGAAAATTTATTCGCAATACCCGAGCAGGGAACAATCACCCGCCCTGACTTTTTCTCGCTCATACGCAACCCCGTCGTGCAGCAGACCCGCCACATTACCGAAGACGATGTAAACAAATGGGAAAGCTGGATTGAAGGGACAAACGTCTATCGCGACCGCGAACACAAAAAGAAAGACTGGCTCGATGGAGTCAAGAGGCTTCTACTCGCCAAGATGACGAAAAATCCGCTCCAGGTATCGGATGACGTGATTATGCCCTACTCCGACATGGCGACAAGCGACACCCATTCGCTTTGCAAGTTCGTAGAATGCATTGACTCACTCGAAAAATGGATGGAATTCGGCGGATGCAAGAAACAAGTCGGAGAAAACCGCGTTGCCGACATAGATAAGTTAAACGATTTTATCAATGAATGGATTTCCATGTCGAGTCCGCTAGAAGGTTTCGCAAGCGAATCCATCATCATCAACAACGTGACACAAGGCATCGAAGGGCTCCGCAATCAGATGGACGCCGGCCTCAAAAGCATATCGTGGAAAATTGTCAAACAGACACTCCTCACAGCGGCGCAATCTTCCGCTTACAGCTGCGGCAGCCTATTCGTCAACGGCATCACGTTCATGAATTTCATTCCGAACCGAATCATTCCGGTAAAGCACCTGTTCTTTATCGGCGGCGATTCCATGAACTTCCCCGGCGCCAAACAGCACAACACGCTGGACCTCCGCAAATCGTGCACACCGTGGCCGGGCGACGATTCGCCTATCGCCAAGCGCCGTTACGCATTCCTCTGCCAGCTCATGAGCACCAGCGAAAGTTTCCACATCAGCTACGTGAACCAAGACATCCGTAAAGATGCGGAACTTTACCCGACCTCCGTGGTAAACGACATCCGTAGATTCCTCATCAATTCTGTCTGCGACATTAGCCAAGCCGATGCATGGCCCGAAGAAAAAATTTCGCTGGACGAGACCCGCAATTTTGATGAACTGTTCACGCAAAAGAGCCTCCGTAGCAAACGCGCGTTCCTCAATATGATGCAAGACGGATTCGCCCATATCAATCCGCAAAAGGGCTCCACGCAGGACATAAGTCCAAACACCACTGTAAAATGCCCAGAACGTGTTCCGCTATACACGCTGAGCAACTTTTTAAAGGACCCCTTTGTATTCCGCATCAGCCAAATGCTCGCCGAAAGCGACACGGACGATCCCGAAAAGGAACTGTTCGAGCCCATCCACTTTGACGCTTTGCAGAAAAGCGCACTGCTCAAGATGATGGTTGCCGCAGAACTTTCGCATGAATCCGAAGAACTTGAAAGATTCAAAAAAGAATCGCAATACAAAGGTAACATGCCCGACGGTATTTTCGGGCGTAGGCTCCTCGCCGAAACGGAAAACTGCAAGAACATGATTTTGGCGCAAATGGGAGAACCGCTCGTCCATCAAATCAAGGAATCGTGGAGCTACAAATCCAAAATACAGGATATTCAATTCAATCGCAACAACAGCGAAAAATGGTCTTTGTCAGGAACGCTCGACTGGTGCGATAGCGACAACCCAGAAAAGATTACGCAAATGATTGCGGTTTCATCTTCTACAAGCAAGCCGTCTATAGAAAAGTTCCTACCGTCTTACGTCAAATCGCTGGCAGTCATTGCGGAGCGTGCCAACGGAGATAACGCTCAAAAAACGCAAACCATCAATATTGCGATTTACAACAGCGACATCGCTAGCGAAGCCGCGACGGCAACAGTATCCATGACGCCCGTCAAGGCACAAGAAATATTGCAAGACATCTATACCGCCGCATTCGGCGATGAAACAAGCCGCCCCTTCTCCAAAGCGGTTCCCGCGTCTCTCCTGGATTCGCCGAACATCAAGGACATCCGCTCTTTCAAGGAACAACTTCTTAAAGGGCCTTGGGCATACTTCGAAAAGAAATCGCTTTTCGACCCCATCACAGACGTAGGCTTCGAAGCAACCCTTTTCCAAAATCAATGGAAAGAGGCTGTCGAAAAAATGCAATCGCTCATGCAAATTACAGTGAACGCGCCCAGCAAAAGCAAGCCTAGCGAAACAAGCAAAGTCACAAAGAAAAGGAAGGTATAGTCATGGAAAACTTCAGCCTTCGCAAATTCGACCCTTCCAAAAGCCTATTCATTGAAGCCTCGGCAGGCACGGGCAAAACATACACCATCCAGCTGATGGTGGCAAAACTCATAAGCCTCGGAACGCCTCTCAAAAAAATTCTCATCGTCACCTACACCGAAAAAGCGGCAGGTGAACTGAAAGACCGCATCCGCAAAAAGATTGACGAAGTCCTCGACAGCAAAAAACTGGACAAGACAGACGAAACGCAAACGGAAATCGACGATTCCACGCTAGCTTTATTCGCAAAAGCTTATCAGGATGTCGATAACGCCGCCATATTTACCATCCACTCGTTCTGCCAAAAAGCGCTCAAGGAATACGCCTACGATGCAGGCAGGCCTTTTGACATGTCGATGATTGACGATTCGAAAGTCAGGGATTTGGTCGAACAATACATTCGCGACAAATGGAGCGATGATACCCATTTTCAATTTCTACTCAAAAACGAATCTGCAAAATCTATTGCAAACAAAATCATTGAAGGACTCGAAAGCATCACCAATTCCTACAAAGGCAGCGAAGACGGTCATGAAATTATTCCGCTTGACAATGCCGAAGGAATCAACATTTGCGGGACAGTTTTAAGCAAAGAAGATACATTTGCCTTGGCTGGCGCAAGGACTTTCGAAGACATTCTTACCATTCCCGCATTCAACAATGCTTATTCGATACTAGAAAACAATCCTTACGAAAAATTTGGCGAGAAATCAAAAAATACAATTACCGATTTTCTGAACACGCTCAAAACTTGGGAAAAAGGAAAATCTCTTTTCTCGGCAGTATCATTCAAAGACAACGAGTATGTTCAAATCAACTGGCCTACAGATGTCTTCGAAGCGTTTATGGCGTTCAAGACTTTAAAGGATTATCTCGGTTCGATTAACAAAATCCTGATTAACGAATTTCTGGTGACGCAGGCGCCCGTCATTTTCGAAGAATGGCAGAACAAAAAAATCGAAATGAAGTGTCAATCGTTCAACGATATGATTCTCTCGGTACACCGCGCCGTTCTTGACAAAAGCAGCGGAGAATCGTCGCTTAAAAACAGGCTCCGCGCGCAATACACATACGCCATCATCGATGAATTCCAGGACACGAACCAACTGCAGTGGGATATTTTCAGTTCTGTATTCGACAAGATATTCGTCGTAGGCGACCCAAAACAATCCATTTACAGTTTCCAAAGTGCCGACGTGAACGTCTATCAAAAGGCGATTCACGAAATCAAAAACGGAATGTCGCTACAGACGAATTTCCGTTCGACAACAGGGATCATCGAAGGTTGCAACAAGCTTTTTGAAGGCGATTTTTTCACGCCCAACGAAGGCTCGACCAAACTCGTTGAATTTGAGCCCTCCTACCCTCCGCAAAGTCCAAAGCAAGTCAAGATTCCTCCGCAAATCAGAGGCAAAGAAATTGCCCCGATATGGATTAGCAACGAAGATATTTCCGAAGTCGATTTTGCACGAACCGCCGTCAAAAAAATTGTAGAATGGTGTTCTTTTGTCGATGATAAAAAAACGGCCCTGCAAGTATTCGACAAAAAAGACTGCACCAAACTCAGGAACGTCACGTTCAAGGATTTCGCCATCCTTGCCAGAAGTCGCAGCGAAATGGAATCCATCGAAGACGCCATGCGTTCTGCGGGTGTCCCGTTCAGTCGCTACAAAGACAGCAATCTTTTCAGCAGCCGCGAATGCGCCGAATGGATAGCCATTTTCAAGGCCATCGACGCACCCGATTTTTCCGCATGGAACAGGCGCCTTTTAAGCGAAGCCCTCATCACGGATTTTTTCAGAATCGCACGACAAGACATCCACACCGTCGAAAGCAATTCATTTGACGATCCGAACAATCCTGAACGCCAAAAATTGAATATTTGGCGCGACCTCGCACAAAAACGCCGCTACGCCGAAATGCTCGAACGCATTTACAGCGATACACAAATCGAAGAGCGTTTGATGGAAATTTCCAAATTGCAGAACTTGGCAAAGCTTCGTCAAATTGGCAATTACTGCATCGAATATCTCTACAACCACAACTGTTCTGTCGAAGACCTAGTTCGCCATCTGGAAGCTCTCGCCTGCTATAATGACAGCGCCGACGACGAAGACGGCAACCTCGTCGAAAAAAGCACTGACTACGACGCCGTACAGGTCATGACGATTCACGCCTCCAAAGGCCTCGAATTTCCAGTCGTGATTTCCGTAGCCGGTATCGCGGGCAAAAATCCAAACTCGACAGGCCCTTATTTCTACCACGAAAATGACGAATTACGCCTTGGATTCAGCGATTATGCCAAATCCATCCGCGATCGAGAAGAACTCGAAGAATGGAAACGACTCTTTTATGTCGATTTCACACGAGCATCGTCCATTTTGATTTTGCCCCGCTATGAAAAATGGAAAAACACCAAAGGTGTCAAAAGGGAATTCCAGTTCCTCGAAAGCTCCATCCGAAAACTCGTTGATTCCCAAAGTTCATATACAACAACATTACAAACAATCGATGAGTGGAATCCGAAACAATTAAGCAAAGATGTTCGCACGAACATTCTCAAGCCGCTCAACGCCCTCTCCGGAGTCGGAAAAACATTAAGCCCTGACGAAATTTCAGACAACATTTTACAGCAAAGAAGTTGCATGTCCAACTTGCAAAAAAAACTCGCCGATGCAAGCATCATGCAATATTCTTACAGTTCGCTCTCCGGGAAAGCAGATTCGCTCGTTGATACGGATGATGGAGACCGACTCAACCCTGACGGTGCCGATTTTACAACAGCACGTACGCCAACAGTCCAGATTCGTGATATCGATACAGCCGCAGTCGATTGTTCCATTGCAGCCGATCCATCATTTGATTACCAAACGCACTTGAACGAAACGGCAAAAAAATTTCCACGCGGTTCACACGCCGGTAATGCGCTCCATCGCATTTTCGAACGTACAAAATTTCATCAGTTCGGTTTGGACCTCAAAACACTCGAAGACGCCCTCGCCGACTCGCAGACAAAGAACATCATCGAAGAAGAATTCAAGCGGGAATCGCTCCCCATCTGGAATCACAAAGACGAATGGACGACGATTGCTACGCATTACGTCTGGAACACACTGAATGCGAGACTGCCGGTAATCGCGGGTTCTTCCGTTGAAGAGGCGCCACAATCCAGCGTAAAAGCGCCGCAGACATTCGCGCTCGTCGATATTCCGCTAAGCGACCACAAGCCCGAAGTGCAATTTAACCTAAACGCTACGGATTCGAACGATGAAAACGAAAGTTGCGCACCCAACGACATACTCAAACGATTCTGCAAGGGCTTTATCGACTTGATGTTCGTCCGCACCGTGAATGGGCAAAAATGTTACTCCATTCTCGACTGGAAATCGGACATGCTCGAAAACAACATCTACACGCCCGAAGCAATCAAGGAAAAAGTCGATAACGATTATTCCATCCAGAGAGTTCTGTACAGTTACTGTTTAATTCAATGGCTCAAGCAGTTCTATGGCGAAGGCACAGCAGAGAACTTGGACGAAGCAAGCATTTTCGAAAAGCATTTCGGAGGCATCTATTACGCATTCATCCGTGGCACCGAAGCAGGCTCGCCCAAAGGCATTTACGCACAAACCTGGAACAGTTTTGCAGACCTCGAAAGCGCCTACCAAAAAATAAAGCAACTTATGACAAAGCCCTCCAGCAACAAGGAGGAAAATTAAAATGGACAAGAAAGTTCTCGCTACAGAATCGCTGGATGAGTTCATTGACGCGCTCATTGAAATGCACGGATTAAATCCGCTGAACAGATATTTGTTGAATTTGTTGTTTGAAATAAAAGATGACATTTCGCTTCAAACACAAAAGTTCTTGGCACTCTGCTTGTCACTCCTCGATGACGGCAACACGCGCATATCGCTAGACGCGGTACAGTTCACCACCATGTGGACAAAAAAATGGAACGGACTCGTGACACTCCGCATCAGCAGCACCGATGAAGAAATGAGCGAAAACGATTTTGCAACATCAGACGATTTTGCAGGAATCATCAACGACGGCATTCAGGACATTTTAACGAACGACTTTTCGGCCATCACGGAAAATCGCGAAGCCGACACGACATCGGCAGAAAACGCATTCGGGAAACCATTCGTGCTCGCCAGGCGCCCGGGCGGAGCGCATCTTTACTTCACCAAACACTTCGACGCCAAATGCATCATCGAAGAATCGGCAAAAAATTTATTCAAAAACGGGCAAAAGCCGAGCAAAGACGAAATCGAACAATGCATCAATAAAGTAGCAAGCATCTGCAAGCCATTCGGCGACAAAAAATTTACCATCAAAGAACGCCAAGCCGAAGCCATTATTCGCGGGCAAACAGAGAATCTCGTCATCACAGGTGGCCCTGGCACCGGCAAGACAACCGTTGTCCTCTACATTCTGTGGAACCTACTCGAAAGTCATAGCGAAATGCTGGATTGGAACATTTACCTTGCGGCCCCAAGCGGCAAGGCTGCCGACCGCATGCGCGAAAGCCTCATCGACGGACTCTCGAGAATCCGTGACGAACAAAAGACCGGCGAAAACGCACGCATATTCCGCAAACTGAACGATCTCGAAAGCAGTACCATCCACCGATTGTTGCGATTCTCCAAAAGCAGAGGCGGATTCACGTTCAACCGCAACGAACAATTTCCGCAAAATTCCATCTTCGTCATTGACGAAGCCAGCATGATTGATATCGAAATGTTTGCGGCCCTTTTGGAAGCTATCCCCGCAGGCGCTAGACTTTTCATTCTCGGCGACCCGTTCCAGCTTCCCTCTGTCGAATCCGGAGCCGTCCTCGGCGAAATTCTCAAAGTGCAATCCGGTAAAAATTTTTCCGTCCAGTTGAACGAATCCAACCGCTTTGACGACAAATCGAACATAGGCAAACTCGCAAGCGAAATAAAGGAAGTCGCTGAAAACAAGGACAACGCAAAATTCGTTCCGCATAAATTCACAAGCGGTGACGCATCTGCCGACGGTTGCGACAAAAGCGCCATCGCACCCGTCAATGATATCCTCGCGACTTTCAAGGACAAAGTTATCTACAAAAAACTCGAAACCGACTCTGCTCCGCTCTCGAAAAAAGAAGAAGACAAACGCATCGAAGCGCTCATTACCGAATGGTCCCGCGATTTTGCAAGACTCCCCGACCTTGCCGAAAGCATCCACCCGCAACGCACAGGCACCGAAGCAGACGACCCCGACCATCGTGAAACATCTCGCAGAAATGAAATTTGGCAATTATCCCTGACCAAACGCATCCTCTGCGCCGAACGCCGTGGCCTCCGCGGCATCGAAAACATCAACAAGAAAGTTTGTAGCAAAATAAAGAGCCTCTGGGAAGCGCAGAAAAAAGCCCAAGGCGAAACAGTCGAATGGAGCGATACCGGCTACTTCCCCGGCCAGCTTCTCATCATCACCAAGAACCAGGAAATGTTCAAGCTCTACAACGGCGACACGGGAATCGTCGTTTTCGACGGCAACACCCCCTGCATCATGCTCAAAAAAGCGCCGCCCCGTAACAGCAACGACGAGAGCGCCAAACGCCGCGACGACTTTATCTTTTATCCGCTTTCGGTACTCCCCGAAGACGCCATCACGACCGCATTCGCCATCACCATCCATAAATCGCAGGGTTCCGAATACAATCACGTCACCATGTTCCTGCCGACAAGAATCGGCCACCCGCTCCTCACGAACCAAATTCTTTACACAGGAATCACCCGCGCCAAAAAAAGCGTCACCATAATCGCAAATGACGACACTTTTAAAGCCGCCGTTACGACCGTTAGCGAGCGTGATACGGGAATTTTACTTTAGTTTACAACTTCATTGTTCCCATAGCCTCTTTTCTGTATATATTTAAGTAAGAAATAAATAAATAAAGGAAGAAACATGGCAACAATAAAAGAACTCAAAGCAAGTGGCGCCCCTCGTTTTAAAGTTCCGGGCAAAGAAGCAATTTACGACGCCTTCGACCAGTTTCTCGCAGAGAACTTCCTCGGCGAGACCGTTGAAGCGATAGCCCCCGCCCCGGCTGGCGAAAACGCCGAATTCGCACCGCAAGTTGTCAAGCTCTATGAACTCGCCAACACCACCAAGGGGAACGCAGGTCTCTGGAAGGCAGGCACCGGCACATCGTCCAAAAAATGGGACTTGAGTTTTTTGCAAGGCATTTTGAACCAGTTTTCGACTCTCCCTGCAGCCACACGCGGAAAAACCATCTCGGACATCAAGCTTCAGCTCGAAGACTTCGCCTCCAAGAAGTTTGCCAAGAACCCGGCCAACGCCCGTAACGGACTCCTACACCTTTGCAACCCGAACGAATACGCCGCCATCTACTCATTCGCGGACAAACTCGCCATCTGCAAAGAACATTCCCGCCTGCTCGAAGACTTTAGACTTTCGAACCGCTGGGACAGCGGCCTCTTGAAATTGAAGGTTTTCCGCAAGGACGGTTACATCGCCATCCACACGGACGAGCAGCTCTGCTGGATTTACGACAAACTTGCCAACATGCACAAAATCGAAGACGAAGAGTTTGACGTATTCATGAAAAACTACTTCACCGCTCCGAAAAAGACGGCCCCGAAAAAGAAGTAACAGACGTAACTGCTGCAACGCCCCAAAGAAGATCATTCTTGGGGCGTTTTTTGTATAGCACGCAAACTGGCAATCGCGAAAACAAGTGAAATGGCAATCCCGATGTGCGGGAGATAAGCCGGAGTTTGGATTTTTGCAGTTGACGCCAAGATAGCCGGGATGAGCCCAAAGAGCCCGCCGACAATCACGCCTGCATACCAAAGCGATTTTTTGATATTGAATTTTTTATGGGCGATAATGGCGACCGCAAGAGGAGCCACAATTCCAGGCGTATAGACGGAATAAGCCATCATCAAAAGTCCAATGATATCCTTGCCTTGAAGCGCGAGGAATGTCGCGATGACGCCGATAGCGACGACAAGCAGACGCACGACAGAAATGCGGCGCGTATTCATGATATCGCTGCCAAAAATGGCTGCGGAGTTGATGAGGCACGTGTCCGCCGACGAGAGCAACGCAGACAAAAGTCCAACGGACAAGAGCGCAGCAAGCGGGAGCGGAAGCACGCCGGAAGCAAGGCGGAACAGCGGATTCACGGCGCCGGCAGCATTGGAAGATGCAGTATCCGGGGCATAAGTGGCGGCCCACATGCCAAGCAAGACGATGACAACACTAAAAATGAGGATAGCAAAACTTCCAGCGATAACGGCCTTGCGTGCAGACGAAGCATTCTTGGCGACAAGGTTACGCGAAATCACGTCAGGACCGAGAAAATACGCACCACCGACAGTGAACAACATCATCGTCAAATCCGCAAAGCCAAATTTTTCGTTCAAGAGATTGAAATTTCCGAAAGTCGCAAGCCCCGCGGATTCTACGGAATGCGCAGCGGTTCCCGCGACTATTTGCGCCACATTTTCAATTCCCGAAAAACCACCGAACAGATAAACCGCAGCTGCAAAAAATCCAAGCGTCAAAATTCCAAACTGCAACGCATCAGTACGGACAACAGAAAGCTGGCCACCCAAAAGCGTATAGACAATGACAATTCCCGCCGTAATCAAAACAGATAGCGTCCCCGCATCGTGCCCCAGCACAAGCCCAATGAACCCAGCGACAGCAGCGAACTGCGCAGCGATAATCCCAATCCACGAAACGGCGATAATCAAAGCGACAAGCTTTCGTCCTGTTTTTCCAACCGTCTTCTCAGCGATTTCAGGGAGCGTACGAACATCGAGATCGTGAACAGGCTTGCTCAAGAACGCGGCTTGAAACCAGAATCCAATCGCGCCAACAGCCAGCCACCAGAAGGCGGCAAAGCCGATGCTCTCTGCACGGGCTGCTATGCCCACCGTTGCAGAAGCTCCAAGGACAGTCGCCATGAGGCTCATGAAAACAAACGGGGCCGTTTGCTTGCGACCTGCAACAACATAATCGTCAAAATTCTTGACCTTGAACAAGTCGCGAACGCAAATGAATCCAAGGACTAGAAAATAGATGATGAGAAGTTTCATGACCTAAAGTTAGAATTTTACAAGTTGCCGTATTCGCCGACATCAGGGATGAGCGAGCCCGATTTCATGTGGTAAATGCGGTTGCTGTAACCGAATGCGTTTTTGTCATGCGTGGCGATAATGACAGAAACACCCGTCCTCGCCAGCCGTGCAAAAAGGCGATAAACCTTATGGCTATTTTCTTCGTCAAGATTGCTTGTCGGTTCGTCGGCAATAATCAAGTCCGGTTTATTCGCCAAAGCCCTCGCGATGGAAACGCGACGCAGCTCCCCTCCAGATAGATTTTGCGGATATTCGTTGGCCAAGTGAGATATTCCGAGCTTATTCAACAACGCTCCGATATGCGCCTTATCCACCTTTTTATTATACAAGGATGAAGACAAAGTTATATTCTCGGCAACGGTAAACGCCGGGAGCGTCGCCGTATTTTGCGGAATGTAACCAATACGTTCGTTTCGCAGAAGGGCTCGTTCTTCGTCCTTGAGCGCAAAGATGGGCTGTCCGTCAATTTCGATACTTCCCGACGTGGGCTCGGTAACACCGGCAAGCGTGTTCAGGAGCGTACTTTTGCCACTTCCAGATTCGCCGAAAATGACAGTGAAGTCTCCAGACCATGCGAAGAAATCGGCGTTATTGACCGCATTAAACTTTTCGCCACGTCGTGTATATTGCTTTGTTATGTTGTTTCCATTAAGTATCATTAAGCGTCCTCCTTTAATGCGGTGTAAACGTCAATCTTTCCGACTTTTCTGGCAATGCGGTACGAGGCCAATGTCCCGAAAATAGCAGGGACGAACAACGCTCCGACAATCGCTAGAAAGATGGTGAATACATTCGGGAGTACAAAGGGAATGTTTATATTTTCTTGAATCAAGAACCGGAAAGAAATGATGGCCACAGTTCCCAAAAGCGTTCCGGCAATGGTTCCGCTCCCGCTGATAAGCAGGGATTCACCAAGGACGATGTTCGAGAGTTTTTTGCGAGCCGCACCGATGATGAGGAGCGTCGCGAACTCCTTCTTGCGTTCATTCGTCGAAATGGAAAACGCAATAGTCACAGCGGCAATCACGATGAGCAAGAAAATTCCCGCAATTGCCCAAACCACAACCTTGAACGAACCTGCGGTTGCGATAACGCTATCGAACATGTTCTTACGCGGAACGACCTGCAAGTTGTCAAACGTTCTGTACAGTTTTTGCGAAATCTGTTCAAAGTCGGCATTGTCTTCGAGATTCGCAAGAATTGCGGAAGGTTCATTTACAGATATGAAATTGTATCCCTTGCTTGCAGCAGCCTTGCGGAAAATTTCAATTGTTTCGACGTCTGCAAAAATCGCCTGATCAAGCTTATTTCCTAGCGGTTCAAGGCTTCCGACAACAGTGAATTCCTGATCGAAAAATTTGATTTTCCCAGACTTGTCGATGTTTATATCGCTACCGGCAATAATTGAACCAGGAAGGAAATCTTTTTTATAAGTCTTGCGAATCCACGGCTTGATGGTAAAATCGGTCTTGGAATCAAAACCTATAATGTTGACTTTTTCATCGCAGCAGCTTGCACTAAGTGTCGTAAAGTAGAATTGCGGTGACGCAATGCGGATTCCTGGAATGTTCCGGGTAAATTCCAAAACTTCGTGAGGAAGTGAACTGTGGCTCAATCCACCCTGCAAAAGTACGGGCTGGTCACTGACTTCTGTTTCGCCTGGGACAATGAGCAAGTCCGCTCCCATGCGTGAAGAAAGTTGTTCAAAACCTGTATCGAGGCTCTTGGAGAAAAGAACACTCGCAAGTAACGATGCCGAAGCTATTGCCGTCAGGATAACTAATCCCAAACTACGGCCAGGATGGCTCCAAAAATTGGTATATATAATTTTAAGCGTTGTGTTTTTCATTGGTAAAATCCTCCGATTCAAAGTTGCGGCTCTCCAAAAAGGCAATATTAGCCACACCAAAAAGTGCAATGATAATCCCGACTAGTTGAAGGACTGGGGACGAAATCGAATGGCAGTGCATAAACGGATGCTTACAAACGCCTACAATTACCGTGGGAACAAGCGATGTCAAGACTCCAGCAACAATCACGACATAGGTCAAAGTTTTGTGAATCTTGGGCAACAACAAGTATGCAATACCAATTAACGCAATTGCAATGCCGACAAATCCGTCAACCACAGAAGTGTAATGACAACGCATCACCATATGACCGGGATTGCAAAATGGAAGTAGGACGAATGAAAGTAACGATACGATTGTGCCGAAAGCAACTGTTATAGATCCAAAAAACAATCCGTTTGTCATAATCGCCTCCTTATGATTTGTTCGAAGCCAAATATAGAAGGCAAAAATGAGTTTGTCCAATACTTTGTTTTTAGAGTAAATTATAGAGAAAAATTATAACAAAGCTTTCTGATAAATGTCTTGCATGACAAGCCCTGCAATCATGAAACCGAAAATAGCTGTGGCATGAGCCATGGTTCCGTTGATTTGAGCCTTGCTGCTGCACCATTCGTGATCGACAAGTTCTGCGTTTTTCAATTCCGCTTCGCTTCGTTCTTGACGAATCTTGGGGCACATGCATGCGGCCGTACCGCACGATGAATTCTTGCCACGGTTTTTCAGGAGCTCGTCGCTATAGACGCACATGATTTTTTTCTTGGGCCAAAGCTTTTTGCGTTTAATCTTGTCGCGGAGGGCGCGCCCGAGTGGGCAGCCAGTGACCTTCCAGAATTCAGCGACCTTGATTCGCGTAGGGTCCATTTTTAATGCCGCGCCCATTGACGAAAATACGGTAGCCTTGGTTTGCGAAGCGTGATACAGCAACTGCATTTTGTTTTCAAGGCTGTCAATAGCATCGATGATGTAGTCAAACGTATCAAGTTGGAATTTGTCCGTATTGGCTTCTTCGTAGATGTCTTGCAAGGCAACGATGTTTGCATGCGGATTGATTTCGAGCAAGCGGTTCTTGAGAACTTCGACTTTGACCTGCCCTACTGTTTTTGTGGTGGCCATCAGTTGCCTGTTCACGTTGGTAACGCACACGCGATCCGAATCGACAAGGACCAGTTCCTGAATTCCCGAGCGTACGAGACTTTCGGCGCACCAACTACCGACTCCGCCGAGCCCGAAGATGATGACTCGTTTCTTGTAAATACTTTCCATAATGTCGTCTCCAAGCAGGAGCGACGTGCGATTGAAAATACTGGAACTGAGAGACATGGAACCAATTATAGAAAATCCCGGCGTTTCACCGGGACAGTGCTATGCATCGTTTATGTGGTCGGCCGTGTAAGCCTTCAAGTATTCTTCCATCTCGCGAATGTAAATGCGGCAGATGGTGCTTAACATAAAGTTTTTCTTGGTAATATAACCGATTTCCATCTTGCGGTCGTTTTCGCCATTTGCGTTCTTGAACGGTACGGCGACGTAATCGGAGCCGTTGATTTCTTCGCTGATGATGCCGGAGCAGAGCGTGTAACCATTAAGGCCCACCATCAAGTTCAGCATTGTGGCGCGGTCGTTCGCCTTAATCGTTTTGTGATATTCGTTCGTACTTAAAATTTCTTCGGCGAAGTAGTAGTTACCGCTTTCACCCTGTTCAAAAGAAAGGCACGGATATTCCGAAAGGTCTTCGAGATTCACGTAAGGCTTGTTTGCAAGCGGATTATTTTTCCACATGTACGCATACGCATTGCAGTCAATCAGTTTCTGGAAAACGAGTTCGTGTTCCTTCAACAAGTACGTGATATACTTGCGGTTGAAATCGCTAAGATAAATAATTCCTATTTCGCTACGGAGACTCGTCACATCGTCGATGACTTCCTTCGTCTTTGTTTCGCGGAGAGCGAATTCGTAGTCGTCGATGTTGAACTTTTTGACCATGTTCACGAAGGACTTGACAGCGAAGGAATAGTGCTGTGTCGAGACAGCAAATCTCTTTTTCTTCTGTTCTTCCTTGCTATAGCGTTCCAGAACCGATTCGTAGTGATTGTAGAGTTCATTTGCGCGAGCAATGAATTCTTCGCCTTCGGGCGTAAGCGTCACGCCGCGGCTTGTGCGGTTGAAAATGGTGATACCGATTTCATCTTCGAGATCGTGGATCGCCGTAGTCAGTGAAGGTTGGGATATGAACAATGATTCGGCGGCCTTGTTGAAGGAGCCTACCTTTGCGATCCCGATGGCGTAACGTAATTGCTGTAATGTCATGGTTTGTTTATATCCCTTTTGGTTATTTGACAAATATAAAAATTTTAACGTTGCAATCCTACATGTATGATAGGAATATTAAAAAAAGAAGAACCCCCAGGTGGATTCTAAGCTTCCCGGGGGCTCTCGTTGCGCTTATTTGATAGAATCCAGCGCAACTTTTAATCTTTCGAGAGCCTCCACCAGCGTACTTCGTGGACACGCGAGATTTAGCCGTTGGAACCCTGCGCCCGCCTTTCCGAATTTCGTACCGCTGTTGAGCCAAAGCCGTGCTTTGTGGAGAACGAGGTCATCAATTTGTTCGGTCGTAAGCCCGGTGCCATTGAAGTCAAGCCACGCAAGATACGTCGCTTCCATCGGCACAAGCTTTACGCCTTTGAGGTTTTCGTGGACGAACCTTTCGGTATATTCGATATTGCCCTTGAGATACTTTAAAAGCGCATCAAGCCAAATGTCACCTTTGAAATAGGCAGCTTCAGCAGAGACAATTCCCTGAATGCTGACTTGACCATAACCTGTCGCGTTAATTTGGCGGCGCAGAGCTCGACGGAGCGTCGGATTTTTCACAAACGTGTGGGAAATCTGGACACCAGCCAAATTGAATGTTTTTGTCGGTGCGGTGACGACGACTGAAATGTCTGCAAGTTCTTCACTGAGGGAACCGAACACGGTATGCGAACCTTCAAAGACAAAGTCGTTATGGATTTCATCGCTTACGACAATAACGTGATGCCTTAGACAAATCTCACCGAGACGCAAGAGTTCTTCGCGAGTCCAGACGCGACAAACGGGATTGTGCGGACTGCAAAGCAAAAAAAGTTTGATGTTATTCTCGACAATTTTCTTTTCGAAATCCTCGAAGTCAATGTGATAGCGACCATCTTCGCCATACACAAGATCATTGCTGACAACTTCACGTTCGTTATTTTCAATCACATCGACAAAGTGCATATAGACCGGCTGTTGAATCAGTACGGCATCGCCAACATTCGTGAACGCCTTTACAGCCATGGCGATTGCAAACATCACGCCGGGCGTTTTCAAAACCCAGCGAGGGCTTTCAATTTCGTAATTGTGGCGACGGTGATAGAAATCCTGAAGAATCCGAAAGTAATCTTCTTGCGTTTCGCTGTAACCGAAAATTCCATGTTCCGCCGAGCGGATCAAGGCATCCTGCACGAATGAACTTGTTTTAAAGTCCATATCCGCAATCCAAAGCGGAAGAATACCGTTTGAATCATCACCATGTTTCGCAAGTCCGTATTTTACAAAAAAATCGTACTTGACACTTTTAGTATGGCGGCGATCAATAACGGTATCAAAATCTAAATTTCTTTCTTCCGTATGAATATTGAGCATCGCGGTCAAATATAGAAGACCGCTATAGCTTTGTCCAATACTTTATTTCTAGCGCACTTTATAGTTTTTGCCTATAACCATCTTTTTACAGAACAACGTCATCCATCATTTATTCGATTAGTTTATATAAAAAACATCATTTTCACCATTGCAATAGATTTTCACTGAACACTATTATAAAAAGCATCTATAACAAAGTCAAAAAAAAGAATTTTTAAGTCGAAAAGGGCTTAAAAAGTATTGGAAAGAGTTGACGCGTATTCTAAAATTGGTCAAACCCCAGTATTTCTGTAGGCTATTCAAACCTAAGGAGGCATATTTCTATGGCAAAAAAATTACGTCAAATCGCTATTTATGGAAAAGGCGGCATCGGCAAATCCACTACAACACAGAACTTGACCGCAGGACTTGTAGAACAAGGTAAACACGTTCTCGTCGTTGGTTGCGACCCCAAGGCAGACTCTACACGACTCCTGCTCGGCGGCCTCCATCAGAAAACCGTACTCGATACCATTCGCGACAACAAAACCGAAATTCAACTTTCCGACCTCGAAAAAGTCGGCTTCAAGGGTGTTCGCTGTGTGGAATCCGGTGGCCCGGAACCGGGCGTGGGTTGCGCAGGCCGCGGCATCATCACTTCTATCAGCATGCTCGAACAGCTCGGCGCTTATACCGAAGACCTCGACTACGTTTTCTACGACGTGCTCGGTGACGTTGTGTGCGGTGGCTTCGCCATGCCGATTCGCGAAGGCAAAGCAAAGGAAATCTACATCGTCGCTTCTGGCGAAATGATGGCTCTCTACGCTGCAAACAACATCTGTAAGGGTATCGCAAAGTATGCCGAACGCGGCGAAGTGCGCCTCGGCGGTATCATCTGCAACAGCCGTAACGTCGATAACGAACTTGACTTGCTCCGTGCATTCACCAAGGAACTCAACACGCAACTTATCCAGTATGTGCCGCGCAACAACATCGTGCAGCAGGCCGAAATCCGCAAGAAAACCGTGATTGACTTCGAACCGAATTGCAACCAAGCTAACGTCTATCGTGAACTCGCGAAGAACATCGACAATAACGAACTCTTCACCATCCCGACTCCGATGACGCAAGACCGTTTGGAACAAATTCTCATTGACTACGGCATGATGGAAAAAGACTACTCCATTTAGCACGAACCGGCTGGAGGTAAAAATCTATGGCATCAACTAATATTAATTTAAATATGACCTCGGTCGAAAATCGCGAATATCGACTGGGTACAATTATCGGTTGGGACGGCAAGGCTAGTGACTTGATCAAGGAATCCGCCTACGACGAGCGCAGTGCGAAAAAACACGGCGGCTGTGCAGGCAAGAGTGGTGGCTGTAAGCTTTGCGAACTCGCTTCTCCGCTTAACCAAGAAACGATGTGCTCCAATGCAATTGTTCAGTGCCAGGTGGGTAACCTCACGGACTGCGCCTTGATTGACCATTCTCCGATTGGATGTAGCGGCGAAAACTCCAAATTCAACCTTTCTATGCATGTGGGCCTCAAGCGTCGCGGAAAGCCGTTGCAGAACACATTGAATATCAGCACCAACCTTAAAGAACAGGACATGGTGTTCGGTGCTTCTGAAAAGCTCCGCCAAACGATTCGTGATGCGAAGGAACGCTTCAATCCCAAGGCGATTTTCATTGGCATGGCTTGCGCTACCGCTATTATCGGTGAAGACATCGATTCCATCGCCGAAGAAATGGAACCGGAAGTTGGCGTGCCTATAATTCCGCTGCACTGCGAAGGTTTCCGTTCCAAGCATTGGTCAACCGGCTTCGACATTGCATTCCATGGCGTTCTCCGTCAAATCGTGAATCGCCATCCGACCAAAAAGCAAAATGACTTGCTCAACATCGTTGCCCTTTGGGGAACGGACTATTTCTCTGAAATGCTTGCTCCGCTTGGCCTCCGCGTCAATTACCTCTTGGATACCGCATCCTTCGATGAAATTCGCCAGGCTTCTGAAGCTGTCGCGACCGCGACCTTCTGCGATACGTTGGGCGGTTACATGGCGACAGCACTTGAAGAATCCTTCGGCGTTCCGCAAATCGACGCTCCGCAGCCTTACGGCATCAAGGGTACTGACGAATGGCTCCGCGCTATTGCAAAAGTTGTCGGCAAAGAAAAAGAAGTCGAAGAATATATCGAAAGCGAACACAAGCGTATTGCTCCGAAGCTCGCCGAACTTCGCAAATTTTTCAAGGGCAAAAACGGCATCGTGATGACGGGTTCTGCTTATGCTCACGGCCTTATCAGCGTTCTTTCGGAGCTGGGAATTGGCCACGATGCAGCTCTCGTTTTCCATCACGACCCCATTTACGATGGTGCTGGAAAGCATCAGGACACGTTGAAAGAGCTTGTGGAAACTTACGGCGACATTCCGCATTATACCGTAAGTAAGACCCGCGCCTTCCAGCTTCCGCAACTTTTGAAGCGTGCCAAGACGGACTTCTTGCTCATCCGCCATCCGGGTCTTGCCTCTGTTGCGGGCCACCTCGGATTCCCGACCCTCACCATGGGCGACGAGCATATTCCGGTGGGCTACGAAGGTATTCTCCGC
>JAEEGH010011166.1_pt1 | contig 20438 bp, 22 predicted proteins | sample 9134181 | NCBI WGS metagenome assembly JAEEGH01 (sample SAMN16246544, study PRJNA631951) | gut metagenome | biome: gut microbiome; feature: rumen; material: DP-attached | host: Bos | place: Iran: Karaj | collected 2018-10
CCTGGGGGTCTCCTCCCTGGATCATGAAGCCGTCGATGACCCTGTGGAAGATTGTGCCGTCGTAGAACTTCTCCCTGGCGAGCTTGACGAAGTTGCCTGTGGTGATGGGCATGTCGTCGTGCATTTGGATCCTGATGTCACCCATTGAGGTGTGCATGATAACTGTGGTCATGCATGTGTGATGTAGGTATCCGACAAAAAGGTTGCTCTTTAGTAACACTTTTTCACAATTAGTATTAATTTATATAGTCTGGGCTTATGTAAGTATTACGAACTTTGAAAACGTAACACCATGTATCGCCTTTGCAGGTACCGATGAGAAGTCAAGGCCCCAGCGCAGGCACCATCCTTATTCCGATATCCCGGATTCGGTGAATCCTTCCAGTGCAACACTGTTGGGCAACATCGATGCCGATGATGTCAGTGAAGAGGACGAACCGGGCATGTCGAGGGCCACTTTTGTTGCCCTTGCAGTTGCATCCGTACTTTTAGTGGGCTTGGCCGTTTTAATCATAGCAAGCATAATCTGAATTCAGACAGTTTTCCGATGGAAGCTGTATAAACAGTCCAAAACGTTCTATATAATTCGAATTCTCTCTACACCTGGTCATCACATGAAGGTTCTATTGGTCAACGGAAGCCCCCACGAGAAGGGTTGCACATACACATCGCTGAAGGAGGTGGCCGACACTCTGGAGGAGAACGGTATCTCAACAGAGATCCACTGGATAGGAAAGGGCGATATATCTGGATGCAAGGCATGCGGATATTGCGGCAAGAACAAGCGCTGCGTGGTCGGCGACGATGTCAACGCCATATCAGAGAGGATAGACGAGTTCGACGGTTTCGTCTTCGGAGCCCCGGTCTACTATTCCGGTCCCGCTGGTCAGATCACAGCCTGGATGGACCGTTTCTTCTATTCCAACGCAGGAAAGTTCGACGGAAAGGTCGCCGCATCGGTTGTGAATGCCCGCAGGGGAGGGAACACAGCTTCCTTCGAGAGGCTCAACCAGTACTATCTGATGAACTGCATGATCGTCCCCGGCTCCCAGTATTGGAACATGACGCACGGAAACAGGACTGAGGAGTGCGAGCAGGATCTGGAAGGTCTACAGACGATGAGGACTCTGGGAAGGAACATCGCATGGATCCTCAAGTGCATCGAGGCCGGGAAGAAGGCCGGCATCGAGCGCCCTCAGCGCGAACCCGTGCAGAGGACCAACTTCATACGTTGAGGATTTGACATGAAGGTCAGACAGGCAGTCGTTATGGTCGGTGGGAAGGGGACCAGGCTCCTTCCACTTACGGAGAACCATCCGAAACCGATCCTGTCTGTCGCCGACAAGCCATGCATATGGTATCTTTTGAGATCACTGGCGCGCGCAGGCATAGAGGAGGTCATCCTGGCCTGCGGATACAAACCCGGCCACATGGAAGTCCTGGGCGACGGTTCCGATCTGGGGATCAAGATAATCTATTCCTATGAGGACGAGCCCATGGGTACCGGAGGGGCCATGAAGCTGGTCGAGGACTGTTTGGACGAGGTCTTTGTGGCATCCAACGGGGATGTGTTCGCCGATATCGATGTGGACAAGGAGATCGAGACGCATCTCAGGACCGGAGCGGATATCACCATCGCTTTAACACCCGTGGAGAACCCGACGGAGTTCGGTATAGCACGTATCGACGATACCGGACGCATAACGGAATTCAAGGAGAAGCCCAAATCGGAGGAGGTCTTCTCCAACCTCATAAACGCCGGAGTTTATGTCATAAACCGTGACGTTCTGAAGTATGTGCCAGAGGGACAATTCTTCGACTTCTCCAAGGACCTTGTTCCCCTGATTACCAACAACGGGGGGCACATCCAGGGATACATGCTGAACGGTCTGTGGATGGACGTAGGGCGTCCCCACGACCTCATCGGTGCGAATCTGGTGGTCACCGAGCGCGAATACGGCGGAAAGTCCTTCCCAGCGGAGGATGCGTGCATCCGCGGCGACTTCTACATGGGAAAGGGATCGAAGGTCGCCAATTCTGAGGTAAAGACCTCCGTGATCCTCATGGAGAGCACAGTGGTGGACTCCCATCTGGACAGGGTATTGGTGATGAAGGGCAGCACCGTCAGGGGCGCCCACATCGAGAACTCCATCATCGGCGAGGGATGCACCGTGAAGGAAGGCTGCAGGATATCTAACGCGGTCATCGCGGACAACACCATTCTGGAGCCCGGAACAGTCCTCGACGGCGGCAGGAATGTCTGACCGTCGGTCACAATTTACTGGTCTTAACTGCCCTACCCTTTTTATGTTATAGTTCGCTACGAGTTCGTATTAGTGCATCCGCACCGTTTATGCGGGTGGAGATGCAGACTGAAGGTATCAGGATGGGAGCAATACACTACAGGGCAAGGGCACCGTTGAGATTGGGGCTCGTCGGAGGAGGAACGGACGTCGATCCGTACGCTTCGCAGAAGGGCGGTGCGGTCTTCAACACAACGATCAACCGCTACGCTTACTGCACCATAACCCCGACCAACGACCACTCGATGTCGGTGCATTCCATCGATTACGGGAAGTACGAGGCACCTCTGGACAAAGGTCCCCTTCCATTGGACGGCAACATGGATCTCATCAAGGCCGTCGCCAACCATTTCGGCATAACCGACGGTTTCAACCTGTTCCTTCAATCGGAAGCACCCCCCGGATCCGGATTGGGAGGTTCCTCCACAGTCATCGTCTCCATCATCGCCGCCACATGCGAGTGGCTGGGCGAGAAGATGACAGCCAACGACATGGCCCATCTCGCCTATCATCTGGAGAGGGAGGTCATCGGCCTGAAGGGAGGTAAGCAGGACCAGTACGCCGCGGTGTTCGGAGGGTTCAACCTCATGAGGTTCGGAGCGGATCACGTCGATGTGAACCACATCAACGTACCTATCGACACGATCAACGAGCTCCAGTACTGCTCTGTCCTCTGTTACACCGGAAACCCCCGCGAATCAGCAAAGATCATCGAAAGCCAGATGGAATCGTACAAAGCGGGTCAGAACGAGGCCGCACTGGACGAGTCCAAGGAGCTGGCCCATCAGATGGCCCACGCCCTCGAGTTGGGGGACATCCACGAGGCGGGAAGGATCCTCGACGATTCATGGCAGCTGAAGAAGAAGTTCTCCAGCAAGATCACCAACCAGCAGATCGATGCCATCTACAACGCGGCCAAATCCGCAGGGGCGATAGGAGGCAAGATCTCTGGAGCCGGAGGAGGAGGTTTCATGCATTTCATCTGCGAGTACGACAAGAAGTACGTCGTGGCAGAGGAACTGCGCAGATACGGTGTGAAGATCACCGATTTCATGTTCGAGCCGAAAGGCGTGACCTCATGGAGGTATGACAATGAGAGATGAAGTTAGCTCACAGCTGAAGAGAAGTTCAGAGACGATTTCCAACATCAACCCCGACCAGATATTGGCAGCGGCCAATCTGTGCGTCGAATCCATCCGCAACGGCGGACAGATCATATTCATGGGCAACGGAGGTTCCTCCGCTGATGCCCAGCACATAGCGGCGGAGCTGTCAGGGCGCTACCTGATGGAGAGGCCGGCGCTTCCCAGCATATGCCTGTCGAACATCGCGCCCGTCACAGCGATCGGTAACGATTACAGTTACGATATCGTCTTCAAGAGGCAGATCGAGGCCAACTGCAGGAAGGGGGATGTCGTCGTCGGACTTTCCACTTCCGGGAACTCCAAGAACGTGGTCCTCGCGATGGAGGCCGCGAAGGAGAGGGGAGCGAAGCTGCTCACCTTCACCGGAGAGGGCGGGAAGATGAAGGACATGGCAGATGTCGCCGTCACTATACCTTCGAAGGAGACTCCCCGCATCCAGGAAGGATACCTCTGCGCCTGCCACATCATGTGCTATCTGATCGAGCAGATCCTCTATGGCCAGTAAAGCCGTCTTCATGGACAGGGACGACACCCTGGCGAAGGATATCCCGTATTGCAGCGATCCGGATGCGTTCAGCGTCTACCCGGACGTCCCTGGCGCGATAGCAAGGCTCAACAGGGCCGGGTTCCTGGTGATCGTCATCACAAACCAATCAGGCATCGGACGCGGTTATTTCGACGTCGGCACTCTCAACAAGGTCCATGGCAAGATGCTCTCCCAGATTGAGGAGGGCGGAGGCCATGTGGATGACATATTCTTCTGCCCTCACACGCCGGACGACCACTGCTCGTGCAGGAAGCCGGAGATAGGAATGGGGCTGCAGGCCGTCGAGAAGTACGATATCGACGTCTCCCAGTCGTACATGATAGGCGATAAGGATAAGGACATCGAGTTCGGCAACAAGCTCGGGTGCAAACGCTCAATTATGGTCGGGGAGGGCACATCCTTCTCGGATGCGGTCGATTCGATACTATCCGAGCAATGACGGCTTCGGCCGTTGGCCTTTATTTATAATAAGTTATACGGCCGAATAGGTTCGGTCACTTGTTAGCCCGTAATTTCACGTTCAAGGTCACTTCCCAGTTGCTGGCGGCGATAATGGCATTCGTCTCCATGCTGGTCATGACCAGGTACGTCGCTAACGAGTACGGGGTGATGATGTGGGGACTGGCCCTGATCAGTCTGGTCAACACCATCGCCGACCTCGGATTCAATTCTGCTAACCTGAAGTTCATCGCCAAGGAGGGCTACGACAAGCAGGCATGCTTCAGCACCTTCATGGTCATCAAGCTCATCTTGACCGCCCTCATGGTCATCATAACCCTGGCTACCGTTTTCATAATGAGGGCCACGGACTCCATCAACGACGAGGCGGTAGGCGTCTGTATGGTCTTCATCGTCTATCAGGTCATCTCGAACGTCCAGTTCGCTATCTATTACACCCTGGACGGAATGATGAAGAGCGGTAAGAGCTCCATCCTGACCATCATCGAGTGCAGCATCAGGAACACCATCCTCATCGCTCTGGCGGTGACATACGTGGACCCGATCACGCTGAGCACAGCCTACGTCATAGCCACATCCATATCTGTGATCGTCAGTATTATCCTCATCTGGAGGGAGGGAATGAGGCCGGTAAGGCCCAAGTACCTCAGGGAATACATGGTGTTCGCAGCCCCTCTGGCCGCCGCACTGATCCTGACATCTGCCGTATCGAACCTGGACAAGGTCATAGTCGGATTGTTCTACGAGAGCATCGAGGTCACATACTACAGCACGGCCGTGGGTACCATCGCCACCTTCACTGCCATCGGAGTGTCGATGAACACTGTGCTCCTTCCTCACCTGTCAAAGAACGTGGAGGATTCCGCACATACTGAGAAGACCCTGTGGGGCCTAGAGAGGTTGCTGTGCACCATACTCCTGCCACTGGTGGCGTTCTTCATGATCCTGGGACCTCAGATCGCAGCGGTCCTATTCGGTTCCGCCATGACCCCCTCCGGAAGCATGATAGCGATTCTTTCCGTTCACATAATCCCGTTCGTGTTCGCAGGTCTGATGACGCAGATACTATACGCGGTAAACAGAGGGAAGGCATACCTCAGGGCATCTTTCGTGCTCTGTATCGCAGCCATCATAGGATTCGTCCTTCTGATCCCCAACACGGGCATAATTCCATTCGATTTCGCGTACGGCGGTATCGGTGCGGCTGCATCCGTCGTCATCGCATACACCCTTTTCCTCTTCGTCCTCGTGAAGATGGTGAGGTCCTACACAGGATTCAGACTGTACCCCAGATTGTGGAAGGTTGCCATCGCGTTCGCCCTTACCCTCGCTCTGCTGTACTTCGAGGACCAGTACTTCAACATCGACGGGCTCCTCATGCTGGCAGTCAGCGGAATAAGCGCCGAAGTAGTCTTCTTGGGATTGATGATCCTCATGCGCGAGCTGAAGGTGAAGTACCTGCTCTCGATTTGGACAAAACTGAGGGACGATTCGGACTGATCAGCGGGGCATCACAGATTGGGATAACCTGCTGTGCTTCTTTCTCCTGCCGGTGTCCTCAAGATAATCGTTGTAGAGGCTGTACGGATAGCTTCCTGCACCGGTCTTCTCGCTCTCCGGCGGAGGCGTCATGTAATCGCCGTACATCGCGGTGAGGATGGAATCGTAATCGCACGGTATCGGGATTACCGTGTCCTCGAAGTCGTGGATGATGGGCGTTCCGAACCATTCCTTGTTCCATGCCCATTTGCTGACCTCGACACTCCTGATGTTGTATCTCTTGGCCTTCTCGGTGGAGAACAGTCTGACCATCTTCCTGGAGAAGTGCATGATGCCGTAGAAGATCCCTTTGACGATGTTGGAGTTGGTCCTGTCGATGACAAGGTGGGGGAGAAGGTCGAAACCCACGAAGGGATACATCAGCACTCTTCTGAGCAGCGAATCGGGATAGTCCATGAGGATGAAGAGGTCGATGAAATCCGCCTTCTTGTCCTTGAGGGCCTGCTCGAAGTCGTCGCATCTGATGACAACGTGGGGGTGGCTGTCCGCGCTGGAGTTGTGATAATAGTACTTCTCCTAGTCGAGCTCCTCGCACATGATCCTGTTGACCTCATCGAGATCCTTGCAGAGGATAGCGATGTCCAGATCGTCGTCCCAGGGGATGATCCCGCTGTGCCTTACCGCGCCTATCGCAGTACCGAATGCGGCGTAGTAGGTGATCTGGTGCCTATCCAGTATGGCCGCTATGTCCTTATAGGCGTCCAACAGGATCCTGTGGTTGTCGGTCATTCGTCTCATCTATCCTTGAACAGATATATCATGCTTTTTTATCAGCCATCGATAAATGGCTCCAAGAGAACCACTTCTTAATGATGATTTATACTTCAGCGTTCACATGAGTCCAACGAAGTCTTGAATGATTTAAGCAGATGCCACCCCAGCATTATCGTGGCGACAGCCTTCAGCGTATCCGCCAGAATGTAGAATCCTGAGATCTTGTCCGTGGAATCCTTCATGCACAATACAGTCAGCATGGTCGCCAGCGCTAAGAATACCATCAGCTTCAGCAGTTTGGAGCAATCCAGATCGAACTTCTTGAACGACCAGATGAGCATCGGGTACAGCATTATCACCCACATGATGTACTGGGCGCAGTAGACCTTGTTGAAGGTCATGAACAGCATCAATACGATCGCACACGCCATCAAGGTTATCGGGAGCACCTTGTCCTCATCCGGCTGAATCTTGTACATCCTGTAAAGGAAGTATCCCATGAACGCCAGTATGATCAGGAACATCAGCGGCATGATGAACGGTGCCGCACCTTCGGCCAAAGGCCCGAACAGATCCCATGACTCGTCCATTCCTACGTAGACCAGGCTGGGATCGATGAGTCCGATGATCATGAATGGAATCGCGATAATCGATTCGATCTCCATCCCCCTTCCTGAATGCTGAGTGAGATAGCTGAATGCAGTGGAGGGGTCGTTTATCAGGAACGGCAGCTCTATGATGAAGCAGACCGCGACGGTCACCGCCCCGCAGACGAAGAAGTTCCTGAAATCCTTCCTGGCCAGGAAGGGTATGAGCAATACGGGCAGCAGGAAGATGGGGTAGATCTTCGTCATTATGCCCAGCGCCAGCATTATGAATGCGGGCAGGTATTTCCTGTCTGAATAGAACAGCAGGCACAGGACAACGAACACCGTCGTTATGGTGTCGTTCCTTGCGATGAAGAAGTTGTTTACTCCCAATATCAGGAGGATGAAGGTCACGTACACATACTTGTGACTCAGGCCGACCCTGTCGCAGAACTTGAACAGCCCAAAAATGGCCAGCAGTGTGAAGAGATAAGTGAAGATGGCGAATCCGTAATGGAACATCACCTCATCCGGTGTGAAGAAGTACGGGATCAGGTAGATGACGAACGAGAACGGAGGGTATGCGGTATCGAAATCCACATACGGGATCGCTCCGTGCATTATGTCGTAGGCATGCTCCCAGTAGAAGTACACGTCATACCAGGCGTAGTTATTCCCCACGACGCCGTTCATCACATCCGAAAGGCCTATGATGAACACGTACAGTACCGTGTAGAGGATAAGGAATGAGAGATCAGGGTGCTGCTTCACCCATTCAGTCAGTGAACCTCCGTCCGCCATGGTAAATCATCCTGCGCCGGTGTTATAAGGCTTGTTCCTCTGCGGCAGCGTTCTTTCCGCGGATGTAGCGGGTCAGCATGTGCATCCCATATCCGAGGACCAGACCTGCGACCACGGCTATGATGCAGGGGATCAGGTATTCCTGTCCGGATTCCATCTGGCTGACGGCCTCGATGACGACGGTGATGACCGAACCCAGTGTGAGTCCGAATATCACGCAGTAGGTGGATTTCCTGTTGTTTCTGAAGAAGTGGTCCATCAGCTTTGCGAAGGCCAGAACTCCCACGACTGCTCCGACCGCGAGGGGGAGTATAGCACCGAAATCCAGGTTGCCTATGCCTTCCACCAGGGCGGTGTACAGGCCCAGCGCCAGCAGTATTGTTGAACCGCTGATTCCGGGGGAGATCGCACAGACGGCGTAGATAAGTCCCGCAAGGAACATAGCGATGATCCCGGTGTTCCCTTCGAGGCTGAAGTCCTGCATTCCGATGAACAGCACGATCGCCATGACGGCGACTCCTGCGATGATCGCCGCGATATTGTAACTAGTCATCTTCTCCCCGTCGTCGGACTCCTTCCAGATGTCGGGCAGCTGGATGAGGATAAGGGCTGCGAAGAAGAACATCAGAGGTATGGCGTACTCGTCTATGAGGAAATCCATCCCCTTCGAACAGACCACTATACCCACGATTCCGCCCGCTCCCAGCGTAAGGAGGAAGAACAGGTCCTCCCTGAGATATTTCGTAAGCTTGGATACGTCGCGGATGAGCCTCTCATACACTCCGAAGAGCACGGTCACAGTGGCACCGCTGGCGCCTGGAAGGATCATGAAGATTCCTGTAATTACTCCAATCAAAGCATTCCTTAGTGCTTCCCCGAAGTTCATGGACACGGGAAATCATGCCTTATATAATAGTGATAGGGTGGTTTCCGTCGAAATAAGGTGCGCATCAACTATATATGCGTCCATCTTTCGCAGTAATCATGGCAGGAACCTGTACCATTGTCATCCCGACATACAACGAAGAGATCAACGCGCCGAACATGGCCAAGGCCATCAGGGAACAGTATCCCGAGTTCCGCGTGATGTTCATGGATGACAACTCCACTGACCGTTCCAAGGAGCTCATCGATGCTCTCAACGATCCTCTTACCAAGATGGTCGTAAGGAAACCTGAGGAGAGAGGACTCGCCGCCAGCGTATTCCAGGGTATCACGGAATGCGGTACTGATTACTTCATGACCGTGGACTGCGACTTCCAGCACCCTCTGAGCACGCTCAAGGGCATGTATGAGAAGCTGGAGAACGGTGCGGACCTGGTCATCGGTACAAGGGACGACAGGACCGCGATGGGATTCAAGCGCTGGTTCGGTTCCTGGTGCTTCACGATCTTCGCCAACATGTTCCTTCTGTGGCACGGAAAGCGCACGTCCAAGGACAACATGAGTGGACTCATAGCCGGAAGGACGGATGTCTGGGTGCCTGTTATCAAAGACAATTACGACAAGCTTGAGCTGCAGGGCTGGAAGGTCCTTCTCGACCTGCTCAGGTGGGGGCCCAAGGACATCAAGATCGACGAGGAGCACTACATCTTCGAGAAGAGGGAAGTCGGGGAATCCCATATCAGCCCCAAGGTCCCTATGATGACATTCCACCAGTGCGGATGCGTCGGAAGATTCCTGGCCAAGATCTACGCCAAGATCAAGGGAATCGATTACTTCTACGACGACTGATGATGTCAAATAATTACGTCTTATTGTTCTGACGATTGTTTCAATCTGTTGGGGCTTTGTATTATTTCATCTTCAGATACAACAACGGGACCTATGTTTTCTAAAGCGCGAATAAGGTCTGGAATGTCATTTTCAATTGTTATCCAAGCTGATGCAAAATCCATGTGATGGTACCTATGTGCTGCATTTACACGGAACCCAATTACATTTTTCCATGGAATTTCGGGCATTTCACGAATTAACCAGAGATCAATCCTAGATGCAGATTCTCCAATCTGTTCTAAACTATAGAGGACTGCGTTCTGATAGACTCTGTTGAGAACAAAATTATCTCTTCCGCCAAATGTTCTTTTTGCTTCTTGTACATCCAGACAGAATTTGTACATTTGAGATAAAGACAATTCAACCCTTTTTTGTTTATCAGAAGACACGAACCGCATCCTCCAGTATCAACCTATCAAATTCACAATCAGTTAGGCTTCTACGAGTGATAACATCGACAGGAGTCTGTAGAGCCTCCATCAAATCTTCAATAAATGCGCCGTGATCACCAAACGAAAAATCGTCAAGAACATCGATTAGGAAGTCATAATCGCTGTCTTCACGGTAATCTCCTCTGGCCCTAGAGCCAAAAAGTGACACGCCGGTAACCTTGTATTGACTAGCTATGGGGCGAATTATATCTGCCAGCTCTTCAGGGGTCAGGTTACTATCTTTTTCCACGGTTGCAGTCATTGTGTTTGAGATATCCCTATGTTAGTATTTATTAGCTTGAACCAGTTGTTAGAGTTCTACTGTTTGATTATTGATAGCTGATTATCTAATTGATTCGATATACTTCTTGAAGAGCTCGGTGAATCTCTGCATCTCATCGGGCCTGATATCTCCGATGTTAGCTATGCGGAACGTAGGTGCGTCGCTGAGCTTTCCGGGATAGATGGTGAATCCGTGCTCGCGCGAGAAGTCGTGCATCTCGTTGAAGCTGTACTTCGGTGTCTTGGGATCCATTATCGTTACGATGAGATGCGATTGCTCCGACTCGGGCACGGGCATCTCCAGACCGAGGGATTTCACTGCATCAATGAGTATGTGCCAGCATGCCGTATAACGTGCATACCTTCCCTCTATCGTCTCTATCTTCGTCTCGAGGATCGCCTGCCTCAGGGCGTAGGCGGTCTGCACCGGAGGGGTGAACCTCATCTGGTTGTTCTTGATGAAGTAGTGGTGCTGGTCGTAGACGTTCAGATAGTAGTTGCGCATGGGGTAGTCCTTGATGGATTCCAGCGCCTCCTTGCGGCAGAACACGAATGCGATCCCGGCCATACCTTGGATGTTCTTGTTGGATGTGGACGACATGAAGTCTATGCAGTCCCTGTCCATGTCGATCGGTATCGCTGCGAATGCGCTGACGGCGTCTACTATCGTGACCACGTTGTGCTCGTGACAGAATTTACAGATCTCCGGGACGGGGTTCAGGATACCTGTCGTGGTCTCGTGATAGACTATGGCCAGATGTGTGAATTTGCCTCCGGTTATCTTGCTCTTCAGGTCGTCCACGTTGATCCTGCTGATTCCGTCGCTGTAGTAGACGTCGAAGTCGATGTTGTAGATGGCGGCCATCTTGGCCATGCGCTTCCCGTATGCACCGTTGTCCACTATGAGCAGTTTGCCGTCATTCGGTATGCATGACGAAATCATCGCCTCGTCGGCAGCCGTTCCCGATCCTCCGAAGAGGACGGTCTCGACCCTTCCGGGCTCTCCGACCATGCGAGAGAGTTCCTTGGAGATCCATCCCATCACGTCTCCGAACTCGTTCTCGCGGGGACAGATGTCAGCCTGCACCTGGGCGTACTTTACGCTGTCGGTGGTGGTGGCCGGACCGGGGTTAAGAAGGACCTCGCGGCGTATTCCGCGAAGGGATTCGTTCTCGACGATGTGGGGGTAGATGATGTCCAGCGCCCTCTTCAGATGGTTGGCGTCGTCAATCTCGCACCAGGTGTAGTATTCTATCTTGCGGACTCCTATCGGATGCCCTCCGGAGGACACTCCGGTCATGGCGACCTCGTACTCCATCTTGGGGATGTCCGATCTGTGGTCGTTCATGTACTTGACCATCAGGTCCAGGGTCTCCTTGGTGAGTTTCGTTATCCCGACGAGCTCCGAGTAGACGGAATCAAGTTCCTTCCTGTTCTTGGAGTGCTTGACAAGGTTGAGATTCTCGTCCACCTGCAAGTATACCTCGTCCCCGGAGCCTGTCTTGCCCGATGAGAGGATGAGGTCCCTGCGGGCGTCGTTGATGAGGACATTCAGTCCTATGGAATCGTAAAGGAGGTCGGACTCCAGCAGTAGGAAGTCGCCCTCGACATACGGTGAGCATACCGTGAGCGTTCCCATGCTCCCCGTGTCCTTGTAGTTGGCGTTGTGCGCTAACGTGATGCACGGATACTTCTTCGCCAGTTCCTCGTAGTATTCCCTGCAGTGGCCGGTACCGATAATGATCTCCTCGATCCCGGCGGCGATCAGTTTCTGCACCGATTGCTCCACCATCGGAGTCCCTCCGATCTCGAGGAATCCCTTTGGCATGTCCTTCGTCTGCGCGCCGAGTCTGGATCCCAGACCTCCGGCCATTATTACTGCCTGAGCTATCATCTTAGATGCTTCCTATGTTCTTCATGAGGGCGGTCTTGTTCTCCGCCGGTGTGGATTTGGGTCTTCCCAGGTCCTTCCTGTTCCCGCGGTGCACCATCACCTGCAGGAACACCGGGCCTGATGTGCATTCCAGGGCCTTCTCCAGTTCCTCCTTGGTCTTCACCGTGAAGACGTTCCTGTAGCCCATGGACTGGGCTATCCCGTGGATGTCGATCTCCCTGGACACTGTCGGCTGTCCTCCGACCGAGTCGTGGACGCCGTTGTTTATCATGATGTGGATGAGATTCTTGGGTGCCTGGGCGGCGATGGTGGACATGCCTCCCATGTGCATTATGACCGCTCCGTCGCCGTCGATGCAAACTATCCTGCGGTCTGGCCTGTTCAGAGCGATGCCCAGAGCGATCTGTGAGGAGTGGCCCATGGAGCCCACAGTCAGGAAATCGCTGTCGTGGGATTCTCCGTTCCTGTCCCTTATCTCATAGAGCTCTCTGGATGCCATACCTGTGGTGGAGACGAATATCGATTCCTTCTCCTTCGAGGTGATTATTTCTATAGCTTCCTCGCGGGACATCTCAAACGGCTGCTCCTCAGTCTTCCTCTCTGCTTTGTATTCTGAGAAGGTGTCCTTCCTCACCACTATGGCGAAGGGCGAACCGTTGTCCTTGAGATGCTTACAGCATGTTTCGAACAGCTTGTCGCATCCCTCTTCGTCTGACGGAAGTATTCCGTAAGGGATGCCCATGGTCTCCAGTAGCGTGCATGTGACCTTCCCCTGTTTGACATGCTGGGGTTCGTCGTGAACTCCCGGTTCCCCGCGCCATCCGATGACCAGGACCATCGGTATGTTGTACACGTCCGGGTCAGCTAATGATAGGAGCGGGTTCGTCGCATTCCCCATTCCGGAATTCTGCATGTAGACCATCGGGACCTTCCCGGTGGCCAGATGGTATCCTGCCGCAAGTCCTACGGCGCATCCCTCGTTCGCGGCGATGATGTTCCTGTCGTCGGGGACGTTGTCCTTCAGATAAGAGCAGAGATGCTTGAGGAGGGAGTCGGGCACTCCTGTGAAGAATCCGACTCCGAGATCGTTGAGCTTTCCGTAGAAGTATGCGGGGGAGATCATTGTATCACTTGGGGTCCGGTATCAGTCCGAGGATCTCCTTGATGGGCATGCACAGGCTGTCCGCTTCCAATGACCTCTCGTTCTCCAGGATGCAGTTAGCGACCTTGACCATGGCAGGGTAGGATGCCCTGAGCATGTGGTTGGCGTAGATGATGATGTTGGCGCCCCACTCCTGGAATTCCTTTTCCTTGAACTGGTTGTATGTAGTGGGAACGAGGACTATGGGAACGTTGGAGTATTCCTTACGGAATCTCTGGCAGAACTCCTTGATGTCCATTCCGGACTTCTCCTTGCTGTGGATCATGATCCCGTCGGCGCCTGCAGCGATGTATGCTCTTGCGCGTTCCAGGGCCTCGTCTACACTGTGTCCTGCGATGAGGCTCTCCAGGCGGGCTATGATCATGAAGTCCTTGGTGACCTGTGCGTTCTTTCCGGCACGGATCTTGTCACAGAACTCCTCGACCGGGGCGAGCGTCTGCTCGACCGATGTCCCGTACAGTGAATTCTTCTTGAGTCCGGTCTTGTCCTCTATTATGACAGCGGATATTCCGTTCCTCTCGAGGGTACGGACCGTGAACACGAAGTGCTCCGGCTTTCCGCCGGTGTCCCCGTCGTAGATGAGGGGCTTCGTGGTGCATTCCAGGATGCATGTGAGGTCCTGGAGACGCGTCGTCAGGTCCACAGCTTCGATATCCGGTTTACCCTTGCTTGTGGAATCCGTGAGACTGGACGACCACATGCCGTCGAAGTAATGCAGTCCGTCCTCCTTCTCGATCTCTGCATGCTCAACGATGAGTCCAGAGATTCCCGAATGGACCTCCATTATCCTGACTATCGGTTTGGCGTCGACAAGTCTCCTCAGGGCCTGGAGCCTGAGTTCGGGAGTCGTTCCGAACTCCCTGCGGTTGGTGCTGATGACCGATGAATTGATTCCCTGCGTGTAGGGGATGTCGACGACCTGCCCACCCCATTCAGATAGGACCTGTATCGTTCTGTCCCTGACCTTGCTGAGGGAGTTGCTCACCCAATCGTCGCCGTGTACGACATATTTGGGCTTCAGCTCACGCAGGTTGTCCTCTCCGCACCAATCATCCTGGGGTACCACCTTGGTGACCCCTCTGATATTGCTGATGATGATCATCCTCTGATCGAAGTTCAGATAAGGGGGATGTTCGCGTGAGACGATGGCCTTGTCCGTGAGCAATCCGACGACCACATCGCCTAATTTGGCGGCTTCGTTGATGATATTGAGGTTCCCGGGATGTACGACATCCCCGACCATCGTGACATAAGCAAGGTCTCTTCCCATGGTTAACACGCGTATGTGCTTCAATGGTTCCCTGACATATATTGTTTATCGGTATCAGAAGAAATCGTCCAGCGAAGCTGTTTTCTTCTTCTCGGGAGGATAGAGCTTCAGTTCAGTCGGGTTGCCTTCCGCATCTACCAGGACCACATCCTTGCACTGTCCGCAGTTGAAGCATCCCGTGCACACGGGCATGCTGGTGCACTGGAAGCACCTGTCCTTGTTGTAGACAGGCTGCATGATCTCCTTGTCTGACAGTACGTGGCCGTCCAGGGGACTCCTGAGATCATAATGCGGATTCCCGAAGAATCTGGAGAGTCCGATCCTGTACGCATCCAGACACTGTTCGTACATGGATTTGGTGACGATCTCCTTCCCGTCCTTGACATATACGTTGCCGGTAAGGTTGATGATGAAGTTCACTTTGTATTTCTCGCAGTCCTCGCTCATCTGTACGAGCCAATCATGATGGCAGGGCCTCATGCCTCCGAAGCATTCGCCGCTCAGACTGACCTGTTCTATCTGTCCCGAGGACAGGGCCGGAGTGAGATCTATCGGGCCGATCAGGGGGGCCAGGTTCATCTGCTTGTGCTTGGCAGGGGTGTCTCTGAAGATGGGCCATCTCTCGTCGAACGTCCTCTGGTTCTCGCATGTGATGCTCAGTATGACGTTGTCGTAACCGTCTCCCCAATCGGCAGGAAGGTTGTCGCGCATCCTGGCGGCCCTCTTGGTCAGTATGAGGAATATCACGTCCGGTCTCTTCCTGATGATGGACCACATCTCTTCGCGCCATCCATCCGCTTCCTCGATGAACGTGTCCGAGGTCATGTTGACGGTCAGCACGAATCCCGGCAGCGTCTTGTAACGTCCGGAGCGATCCTTCTCGAGGGGCATGTTCGTATTCTTTGTCCGATAGACCTTCTCCGGATCCGTCTGGACGCCTCTGACTCCGTCCATGAAGAACATGTAGCAGTTCTCGCAGCCTTCGCTGTATTTCCTGCATCCGTGCCATAGATTCCATGTCCTTGGATTCATCAGAGACCTCCTTCGGAATCAACCACAATCTGGCGATAGATATACTCTTTCGGCGGACGCTCATACTTTTTCTATCGTTACGATTATAAGAGCACGATCCGAATGGATGTTGGACCTGAGGGGGAGACAGTAGGATTCGTCGGAAGCCTGGACGAGATCGATCGCGCAGTCAGGATGATGACAGCGATGCTGAACCGTTTCAATCATGCCGATGTCTACATAGGCATGAGGCCGGATGGAAGTATGATCGGAATCGATCTTCCGGATGATGCAGAGCAGCGTGTATCGGACAGTATCTCGGAGAAGGTCAACCATTCTCCAGAAGTCTCCATCTGTATCGAATCTGAGGGAGGTAAGCACTGCATCCACATCCATGCCGACGGTTTCGAGACACCGTATTCTTTCGGCAGTTGGTTCTACGTCAGAAGGTATCGTTATACTGTCAACAAGGAGATAGAATGGACAGAGAATCTCACATGCGGGATGAAGAGGCATCGAGATAGTCAATTATTGTGAATCGATGTCCAGCCTTACCCTTTGTACATTCTTGATTTATATACTTCGAAATCGGTTCAACATTCATGGCAAGAGATGCCCCACGTCCAATTTTGATTACCATAATTGCGATTCTCGAGTTCCTTGCGGGACTTGCTGCATTGCTCATTGGTATTCTGTTGTTAGTCGGAGTAATTGCTTCAGGCGATTTGCCGCCAGAGGCTGCAGATTTAGGAAACGTCGGTTCAATCGCATTGATCATCATCGGTCTGATCTACCTGGTCATCGCAGGCGGATTCTGGAACGGATGGAGTATCATGTGGTATATCGGTGTCATTGTGAACGGTATCGGTACCGCATTCATCATCTACTCGATGGTCACCGTCGACGTTGTATCGGGAATCATTCCTCTCGTTATCGAGCTGGTCATCCTGTTCTATCTGTTCAGGCCCGGTGTAAAGGCATTCTTCGGAATCTAAAACTATTCAGCGCCCGAAAGGGCGCCTTTCCCTTTGTTATTGGCATCTATCTTCTGCTGAAGGCACTCTATGGTTAACCCGATGTAGATGCTATCGTTCGATAGCGAGGCCATCGTATTGTGATAGGTAGAACGATCTCTCACAGATTATTATCGGATGGTTTTCTCATTGTTCCTGAGCTTTCCTTCCGTGTATCCTCTCAAGCATCTTCGGCTTGATCCTGCGATAGATGTACGACATCACCAGGATTATTGCTATGGTTCCGAAGGCCAGTGCCAGCGCAGGCATGATAGCGAGCGGGATGTAGACATCGGTACCGATGGTCACGAACGGTGCGATGATCATCTTCGCGACCACCATGTGCAGCAGATAGAGGTACAGGACGTTGAATCCCATGAGGCTGAACAGATGGGAGATCCCCGGTATCCTCGTGAACAGGGATGCGATGTACAACTGGACCATTCCGCATGAGACGGACGTTATCGCAAGGGTCACCACGTTGAACGGTGCGTAGGTACCGATCTTTCCCTGAACGATATCTGTCTCCGCAGGTAGGAAGATAAGACAAAGCGCAGCACAGACTATCGATGCGACCAACCCGATCCAGAACACCTTCGTTCTGTAACCGTTCTCCAGGATATCGGCAACTTTGTACTTGGCCAGGAGGGCGCCTACCAGCAGAAGGGCGGCGACCATCGGGGCGTACTGTGCGAAGAACGGCAGTTGTATCTTCACGAAACCGACGTAGAATGAACTAATCAGAAGGAGTACGAATGCGGTGGCGATCGTAATGCGCCAATCCTTCAGGACACTATCGGCAATGGCGTAGAATATCAGATATCCAAGGGATAGGATGAGTAGATAGTATATCATCACACATGCATCATAAGGTGCGAGGATGGTGCAGGCATCAGCGTATTCGTCCGAACCGATCTCGAGGCCCACCCCTTTGCTGATTATGACTCTGAGGATCAGCAGGAACGGATTATAGGTTGCGTCATATCCGAGGGCGACCATGTAGACGAACAGTATCAAAGTCATTACTGTCGTCCCCGCCACAGCGATCAAGAACAATGGGATGACACGTCTCTTCACATTCTCCAGATAGGTCCTTCCCGGCTTGTAGAAGTATCCGGAGATCACCATGAACATGAGCAGACCCGAGAACATGAACTGGACCAGAGCCGACGGGTTACCGCCTTTGCCGGCACCGCCGTTCTGTAGGAGGACCAGATGGGTTACGATAACGCCCAATATGGCTAGTCCTTTGTAGACATCCAGGATTCTCAAACGCTTCGTTTCTGTAGAGGAAGCCTCAGCACCCATGGAGGATATATCTGCACTGAGTTTTAAAAAAACAAGGGTGATGTTACTGGTTGGCCTTAATGTCGAAAGACGATCGCTTGTATCATCTCATGCTCGGATTCGTCTTTCTCACCAGTCTCCAGAATCCGTATGACAGCGCATACCCCAATGCGAACAGCCCCGCCATCCACAGTATGGTCTCGTAGACCGGCTGCGAGTGTATCCTCATGAATGAGTATGGGGCGAGGTCGTCGTTCCCAGCGATTATCAGGGTCAGGAGCACCATCGTCGCATAGAGCATCATAGGGGTCAGCGATATGATGACATCCTTCTTCTCCAGAGGGTACATGTCGGCCAAGAACAGGAAGTCCAGAGCCCCCAGTATGGGTACGATCAGATGCAGGAATATCATCCCTCCGAAATCGAACAGCATCGCCCATCCTTTCATCGGAGCGATAACCAGCACGATGACGAGGAAGGACATCGTGAGCATCATCACCGATGCCAGTTTCATTGCCGCCAACAGTCTCGGAAGCTTCTCTTCTTTGTGAAGATAATACAGTGAGAACAACGCACAGATCGCAGGCAGGACATTGGACCAGGCGCTGAAGAAGAACAGCATATTGCTGTTGAAGGTGAAATCCGCGAACTTGATGAATCCGAATTGCAGATTGATCAGCGAGTAGGATACGAGCACGATTATCAGCAACTCGACGATAATCGTCCTTCCTTTCAGACCGAGGTTGCCCATGGGACGGCATCTATCTCACTGATTTTAAAGTTGGATGTAAAAACTGCCTTCTCAGCGGTCTGTTTTCGTTTTATACACGGGCGTTAATAAAGGTACATGAGGGGCAGGACAGCATCGGTTCGCACACATCTTCTGTTGGCAGCCATGCTCATCGCCCTCTTTGCGTTCCTGTTCTCGATCCCGTCATCCGACGCGGAGGAACCCGTGAGGGACAGCGGATCCGGCCCTTGCGGCGATGACATGCATTGGGCGTTCAATCTCAACGGTACCCTGTCGATCTACGGTTCCGGAGATTCTTGGGATTATTCTGAGATGGATAACCCTCTTCTTCCTTATGCAGATAAGATAGAAATCATCAAGATAGACTTCGGTGTCAGATCCGTCGACCCGCAGTTCCTGGCCCCTTGCAAGAATGTGAGGTATGTCGATGTCGGGAGGGACATGGTGGGATTCAGTTTCGAATCCGATGAGCTGGAGGAGGTCACGCTCAAGAAAAGGATAGACGAGGAGTCGGGTTATCTGGAGTATTTCTCGGTCGGATTCGGATATGCCCATGTGACCATCTATAACGAGGACCTCAGGATTCTGGGCGAGAAGGAATCCGCGATATCCTTCAAGCAGATCAGAGGTACGGATGTCCCGGTGGAACTGAGGACCGTGGTGGGGGCCGACACCCTCTACGAGTTCAAGGCAGGGGATCTGACCGAATTCGAGAACGATGCTCTGATCTCCATCTACAATGACAGCGCCCTGCATTTCAAGGTGATGCACTTGCAGCCCGATTATCAGATGGCTGAGGGGCTGTACCATAACTATAACATCACGTTCACATGCGATGAGCCCGGATATCTCTTGGTGCAGATGCAGAAGAAGACCTTCATCCCGTACCCGGAAGCAGTAGGGGCGATACTGGTCCTGTTCTTCACAGCATGTGCATACGTTTACTACCGCAAGGTCCTGAGGGGGTTGGAATCGTGACTACCGATGGCCTGTCCATGCTCAGGATCAATCTGGAGAACCGCAACAGATGGGACACGATCATCAACGGACCTATGTGCCTCGCTCTTCTGATTGGGCCGATCTTCTTCGCATTCTATGACTGGGGAGGGGATGGTCAATACTACATCACCGGATTCGAGGAATATGCAGGCCCGCTCGTGGCCAGTGCCGTCGAGGCGTTCATGATAGTGATCCTGCTCTTCACGATGTACAACAGGTTCGTCACCCATTCGCGCAGGGACAAGATGTGGAGGGAGGCGTTGATCCGCCATACTGAATCCGAGGGTCTGAATACAGATGCGTTGGTGGAGCATCATAGGGCGATAACCGAGAGCGATCAGTTCAGCATGGTGAGGCCTCTGATCGCCATAATACTGATCACGGCGGCGAGTTCGATCTTGGCCATCATCTTCTTCCCGATGGACATCATGGGCAGGGTGCTGATC
>JAEEGH010011170.1_pt1 | contig 20434 bp, 13 predicted proteins | sample 9134181 | NCBI WGS metagenome assembly JAEEGH01 (sample SAMN16246544, study PRJNA631951) | gut metagenome | biome: gut microbiome; feature: rumen; material: DP-attached | host: Bos | place: Iran: Karaj | collected 2018-10
TCACGGTAAGCCAGTACATCCTCGGCATCAAGCCGCAGTACGACGGTCTGCAGATTGACCCGTGTCTGCCCGAGACAGCCAAGGACTACACCGTCCAGCGCCGTTTCCGCGATGCCGAATACACCATCACCATCCATCCCAACGGTTCCCAGAAGGGCGTGAAGCACATCGTGCTCGATGGCTCACCCATCGAGGGCAACACCATCCCCTACACACCTGGTCAACACACCGTTGAAGTAACAATGTAATCGATGTGGGCTCAATTTGAGCCCACATCGAATCTATGCCTTTAAGGTCATACGCCTGTACTTCATGACGAAGTAGAGGCAGAGTGCCAGGGCGAAGAACACGACAAAGATGGATGCGAAGAGCATGGTCATGTCGTCACCGCCTGTTGCACCGCCTACCACGAGGTCTTGAGCGGCTTGGGCTGAGTCAGTAACTGACCCCACACTGGCTGAGTCCACCACATGGGGCGATGTCGTTGCCGAATCAACCACGTCGGGTGCGGGACCTACGTCAACCGGCTTGATAATGGGATGACGAATCGGTCTGTGTCCGTCGTGGGGAAGAATGTCTAATAATAATCTCCAAATCATAATAGTACTGTTTTAAAGGATTAAAAAAAATAATAATTGAACGAATAAGCCCGTCAGGTAACTGATGGCATTACAAAGCACGCCGTAGGCAATGGCCTGTCGCCAGTTGCGTACGAAGAGGAAGTACCACAATGTCTCTATCACGATGACCGTCAACTCACCGACCAGAATATGCAAGGCAGGCGTGGGATGAGGGCCGTTAAACAGAATGAGGTTCAGCGTTACGTTGGTGAAGATGTTGATGATGACTGATGCCCACAGCACCTTTGCCCTACGTTCCTTCAGCAGCCAGAGCACGCCAAGCTCCAGGACAATGGTTGCGAGGAGTGGGAGGAGGAAGTAGTTGAGAATTGATAATTGAGAATTGATAATTGATAATTCTTGGCTGAGCCAAGCGGCAAAGCCGAGCGGAAAATTGAAAGTTGCCAATAGGTAGCCGGGCATGAGGACGGCAGCGAGGAGTCCGAAGGCTAAGCCTTCACGTCCCTTCAGCAGGACATTTGCAAAGTAAAGCGTCACCGGCATGGTGCAGTTGACGAGGAAGAGGCCGAGGAGAGGGAGGAGGGTGAGTGGTGAGTGGTGAAGGGAGAAATAGATCACGGCAGTACCGACGACCATTAGGACGCAGGCCCAAAGCATGCCCATCCACTTACAGAGGAAACCGCCAGCAGCCTTACCCAGCATCGACACGAAGCCCACAAGCAGGAAGATGACGGTGGTCTTCTCCATAGCGCCGGAGAACGTGGTACTGATCATCGAGCGTGAACCCACAATAAGGAGAATAAGGAGAAGGAGAATTAAGTTCTTGGCTGAGCCAAGCGGCAAAGCCGAGCGGAAAGTTGAAAATTGAAAATTCTTGGCCGAGCGGGAGGTGGAGGGTTGAGGGGTATTGCCTCCCCCCAATAGGAGGAATAAGAGGGGGACTCCACAATAAGCAAAGAGAAGCCCCAGCAGCAACGGCCACGAGGCAAAGACCACTCCCACCGCCAAACCAAAGGCTCCGGTGGAGACAAATATGCCCAGAGAGCGGATGTCGTTCTGCGTTCTGACTGCCGTCAGCTGTCCTCCCCATACGTGGAACATACTGTTGGCAATTCCCAGGAGAACAGGGATGATGGTGAGTAGTAAGTGGTGAGTGGTGAGTAGAAAGTGGTAAGTGGTGAAGATTGACAAAGCAACTGCCAGCGTCATCAGCAACATGGAACCAAGCAGCATCCAGTGTTTCTGATGCATACGGTCAACTACCCAGCCTGTCAGCGGCTGTGTCAGGAATGCCAACACATTATATATAATAAAGAGGGAGACAACGTCGAGGGTGGTGGAAGGCCATACCACGAGATACAGGCAGCATGCACACAACCCGTCAACAAGGAAATGCAGCAACGCACAAATCCCAACACTCTTATAATTCTCAATTACCATTTGCTGCAGGCAAAGATACCGAAATTCATTGAAATATCCAAATAATCAAGATGTTTTAACCCTTCATTCCCCTACCCGACCGACAATTAGACACAGAAGACCGACAATTTGTCATAATACGATGGTTCGGCACAGCGCTTGAAGGTAAAAAGGTAAGAGAGTAAAAAAGTAAAAACATAAAAAGAAAGGAGTTAATCATGACATTAGACAAACTGACCATCAAGGCGCAGGAAGCCGTCCAGGAGGCGGTGAACACTGCGCAACGCGCCCAGCAGCAGGCCATCGAACCGGTACATCTGCTGAAGGGCATCATAGAGAAAGGCAAGGACGTAACGAACTTCATCTTCCAGAAGTTGGGCGTCAACGGCCAGCAAATCAGCCTGCTGCTCGACCAGGAGCTGCAGCACCTGCCGCGTGTGCAGGGCGGACAGCCGTACCTGTCAAGCGACACCAACTCGGTACTGCTGAAGGCAGAGGACATCTCGAAGAAACTGGGCGACGAGTTCGTCAGCATTGAGCCGCTGCTGCTGGCGCTGCTCAGCGTAAACTCCACGGCCAGCCGCATACTGAAGGATGCCGGCTGTACGGAGAAGGACATGCAGGCCGCCATCCAGGAGCTGCGACAGGGACAGAAGGTGCAGAGCCAGAGCGGTGACGAGAACTACCAGTCGCTGGACAAGTACGCCAAGAACCTGGTAGATATGGCCCGTCAGGGCAAGCTGGACCCCGTCATCGGCCGTGACGACGAGATACGTCGCGTGTTGCAGATTCTTTCCCGCCGTACGAAGAACAACCCGATACTGATTGGAGAGCCGGGTACAGGTAAAACAGCTATCGTCGAGGGTCTGGCACAACGCATCGTGCGCGGTGACGTGCCCGAGAACCTGAAGGACAAACAGCTCTTCTCGCTCGACATGGGTGCGCTGGTGGCCGGTGCGAAGTACAAGGGTGAGTTCGAGGAACGTCTGAAGAGCGTCATCAACGAGGTGACGAAGAGTGAAGGCCGCATCATCCTCTTCATCGACGAGATTCACACGCTGGTAGGTGCCGGCGGCGGTGAGGGAGCCATGGATGCAGCCAACATCCTGAAGCCTGCCCTGGCACGTGGTGAGCTGCGCAGCATTGGTGCCACCACGCTGAACGAGTACCAAAAGTACTTTGAGAAGGACAAGGCACTGGAGCGCAGGTTCCAGACGGTCATGGTGGATGAGCCTGACGAACTCAGCGCCATCTCTATCCTGCGTGGTCTGAAGGAGCGTTACGAGAACCACCATAAGGTACGTATCCAGGACGACGCCTGCATAGCCGCCGTACAGCTGTCGGAACGTTACATCAGCGAGCGTTTCCTGCCTGACAAGGCCATCGACCTGATGGACGAGGCAGCCGCCAAGCTGCGCATGGAGCGTGACTCGGTGCCTGAGGAGCTGGACGAGATTATGCGCCGACTGGCTCAGTTGGAGATTGAACGGGAAGCCATCAAGCGGGAAGGCGACGAACCTAAGATTCAGCAATTAGACAAAGAGATAGCTGAGCTGAAGGAGCAGGAGACGCAGTTCCGTGCCAAGTGGGAAGGCGAGCGACAGCTGATTAACCAGATACAGCAGGACAAACAGGAGATAGAAAACCTGAAGATAGAGGCTGAACGGGCAGAACGTGAAGGCGACTACGGCAAGGTGGCCGAGATACGTTATTCGAAGCTGAAGGCGCTGGAGGATAACATCAAGAACATCCAGCAGCAACTGGCCTCCGCCCAGGATGGTAATGCAATGGTACGTGAAGAGGTTACTGCCGATGACATTGCCGAGGTAGTGAGCCGTTGGACGGGCATTCCCGTCACCCGCATGCTGCAGAGTGAGCGTGAGAAACTGCTGCACTTGGAGACCGAGCTGCACCGTCGTGTCATCGGTCAGGACGAGGCTATCACTGCCGTTTCGGATGCGGTACGCCGCAGCCGTGCCGGGTTGCAGGACCCCAAGCGCCCCATTGCGTCGTTCATCTTCCTTGGCACCACAGGTGTGGGTAAGACGGAACTGGCAAAAGCACTGGCGGAGTACCTCTTCAACGACGAGACGATGATGACGCGTATCGACATGTCGGAGTATCAGGAGAAGCACACCGTGAGCCGACTCATCGGTGCGCCTCCGGGATACATTGGCTACGACGAGGGTGGTCAGCTGACGGAGGCCGTGCGCCGCAAGCCCTATCAGGTGCTGCTGTTCGACGAGATAGAAAAGGCGCATCCTGACGTATTCAACATCCTGCTGCAGGTGCTGGACGACGGTCGTCTGACGGACAACAAGGGACGTACGGCGAACTTCAAGAACACCATCATCATCATGACCAGCAACGCCACGCGCGAACAGCTGCGCATGCTGATGCGTCCGGAGTTCCTGAACCGTATCGACGAGATCATCACCTTCCAGCAGCTGACGCAGGAGCAGATTGCCGACGTGGTACGCCTGCAGATGAAGCGTGTCACCGACATGCTGGAGCCGCAGGGCATCAGCCTCGAAGTGACCGATGCCGCCATTCGCTATCTGGCTCAGGAGGGCTACGACCCCGACTTCGGCGCACGTCCTGTCAAGCGAGCCATCCAGCAGCTGGTGCTCAACGACCTGTCGCGAAAGATTCTGGCTGACGAGATAGACCGCTCAAAGCCCATCATCATTGATGAGTTCGGGGACGGGCTGATATTCAGAAACTAAGAAAAGGTAAAAAGGCTGCGCAATGTTGATGATGCGCAGCCTTTTTTACTATTTTACTATTTTACCCTTTTACCTTTTGCATGGGCACCAGGGCTTGAGCGTCTTGAAGAAGTCGTTGCCCTTGTCATCAACGAGGATAAAAGCGGGGAAGTCCTCGACCTCAATCTTCCAGATGGCTTCCATACCCAGCTCGGGATACTCCACACACTCGATGCTCTTGATGCTCGACTGGCTGAGGACAGCTGCCACGCCACCGATGGTGCCGAGGTAGAAGCCTCCATGCTTCTTGCAGGCTTCGGTCACCACGTCGCTGCGGTTGCCCTTGGCAATCATGACCAACGAAGCACCGTTGGCCTGGAACTCATCCACATAGGGATCCATACGGTTGGCCGTGGTCGGGCCCATGGAGCCGCAAGGATAGCCAGCGGGTGTCTTGGCAGGTCCGGCATACAGCACGGGATACTTCTTGAAATAGTCGGGCATTCCCTCACCGGCATCCAGACGGGCCTTCAGCTTGGCATGGGCAATGTCACGAGCCACGATGATGGTTCCACGCAGGTTTACTCTCGTCGATACAGGATACTTCGACAGTTCCTGACGTACGGCATCGATGCCCTGGTTGAGGTCAATCTCAATGCCCTTGGCACCCTCACCGGGACGACGGTACTCCTCAGGAATCAGCTCAGCGGGGTTGTTGTCCATCTGCTCGAGCCAGATACCGTCGCGGTTGATCTTTGCCTTGATGTTACGGTCGGCCGAACAGCTGACACCCATACCGATGGGACAGCTGGCGCCATGACGCGGCAGACGCACCACGCGGATGTCGTGAGCCAGATACTTACCGCCGAACTGTGCACCAAGACCAATCTTCTGCGCCTCAACGAGCAGCTTCTGCTCCAGGTCAACATCGCGGAAAGCACGTCCCGTCTCGTCGCCCGTAGTGGGCAGGTTGTCGTAGTACTTGATGCTGGCCAGCTTGACGGTCAGCAGGTTCTTCTCAGCCGACGTACCGCCGATGACGAAGGCGATGTGGTAAGGCGGACAAGCTGCCGTACCCAGGCTCTTCATCTTCTCCACAAGGAATGGGATGAGCGTGCCCTCGTTCTGGATGGTGGCCTTGGTCATGGGGTAGAAATAGGTCTTGTTGGCAGAGCCGCCACCCTTGGCCACGAACACGAAGCGGTACTCGGCACCCTCGGTAGCCTCAATGTCGATCTGTGCAGGCAGGTTGCAACGGGTGTTCACCTCGTCGTACATGTTGAGGGGAGCGTTCTGCGAATAGCGCAGGTTATCCTGCGTGAAGGTGTTATAGACACCCAGCGAGAGGGCTTCCTCGTCCTCGAAGCCGGTCCATACCTGCTGACCCTTCTCACCATGTATGATGGCCGTACCCGTGTCCTGACAGAAGGGCAGCACGCCCTTGGCAGCCGTCTCGGCATTGCGCAAGAACTGAAGGGCCACATACTTGTCGTTCTCCGAAGCCTCGGGGTCGTCGAGAATCTTTGCCACCATCAGGTTATGCTCGCGGCGCAGCATGAACTCCGCATCGTGGAATGCCTGCTGGGCAAGCAGCGTGAGGGCTTCCTTCGATACCTTTACGATTTCCTTGCCTTCAAACTCGGCGGTGCTCACACCTTCCTTGCTCAAAAGCCTGTACTCGGTTTTGTCCTCGCCCAACTGGAACATGGGCGCATACTTAAAATCAACTACGTTTGCCATAGGTTTTATATTTTACTATTTTACGTTTATTCTATTGTCCAATTGTCCAATTGTGAAATTGTCAAATTGTCAAATAACATTAGTATCCAAAGACCTCATCGGTGGTGAGTTTCCTGACGGGACCAACCTTCTGCAGGAAGTCCATGTCGAGCATTTCCTCATTGCCGAGAATGATGTAGCGGAAGGTCTTGTGGGCCATGTTGTCCTGTTCGAACTTGACGATATCCTGCAAGGTCAGGGCGGGCAGATCACGGTAAATCTTCTCGTCCTCGTCGTAGTCAAGTCCACGCTGCTTGGCGCTGTAGTAGGCGTTGAGCACACCAAACTTCGTGGTGCGCTGGCTGGCCAGACGCTTCATCAAAGCGTCCTTGGCAATCTGGAAGGCGCCCTCCGACTGCGGGATGGTATCAAGAATCTCGTTGAAGTGGGTGATGGCATCCACCATCTTGTCGGCCTGGGTGATGATGGTGGTGTTGAAGTTCTCCTTGAAGCCACGGCGCCACGGAGTGTTGTAATAAGCGCTGGCGGAATAGGCCAGACCGCGTGCCTCACGCATCTCCTGGAAGACGATGGCATTCATGGAACCACCGTAATACTCGTTGAAGAGGGCCTTGAGGGCTGCCTCCTCGGGATTCCAGTCGCGGTTCTCGTTGTGGAACATCACCAAGTAGATGTTCTTGGCGTCGTAAGGAGCCGTCCATACGTCGTTCACCGGAGTGGTGACAGCTTTGGCGACGGGAGCCTCGGGCACTACCATCAGCTGGTCGGCCACGCTGTGCTGGCGGTCCATCAGGTCGAGGAACTGCTGCTGGGCGGTGGGACCATAGTAGAAGATGGTATGGCGGTAGTTACGGAGTCCCTTGACCAGGTCGATGAGCACCTGCGGGTCAGCCGCCTTCAAATCGTCGTTGCTCATCATGGGGAAGTACTTCTCGTAGATGGCCAGACGGCGCAGGTACGAGAAGTTGGACTGCTGGTTGGCCTTACGGTCGGAACGGGCCTTGAACACAATATCAATGTACTTCTGCCAGGCCTCACGGTCAACCACGGCCTGCTGGATACGTTCCTCGAGCAGGGCGAGTGCCTGCGGCAGGTTCTCGTTGAGTCCGTTCAGGCCGATGGTGATGTTGTCGGTACCGGTGTTGATGTAGGGGTCGCAAGCCAGTTTGTAGAACTCCTGCTTGAGCTGGGCAGCCGTCTTGGTGTTGGTGCCCAGGTAGTCCATGAGGTACTCGGCAGCAATCTCGTAGCGCGGGTCGTCCTCGTCGCCGAACTCATATTGGAAGGCGAGGCTGAACAGACCGTTCTCCGTGTTTTGCTTGTAGAGTACGGGAATCTTCTTCTTGGTCTCAGTCACCGTCAGGTCGTTCTTGAAATCAACGAAGCGGGGCTGAATGGGTGTCACCTCCGATGCCTGGATGTCACGCAGGAACTGCGAGCTCTGCTCGCGATTAGTGGGGATAGGCGTGATGGCCGGCTTCTCAATGGTTTTCTGCGTGGAGTCAACACCCTGACGCTTGTAGATGCAGGCGTAGCCGTTGTCGAAGTGGCGGCGGGTGAAGTCGATGATCTGCTGACGGGTAATCTTTGACACACGGTCCAGATAACCTACCTCATCGGCCCACTCCGTGCCGTTGATGAAGGAATTGACAAACATGTCGGCACGGCTGCCGTTGTCCTCCAGCTGACGGTAACGGCTGCGCTTGATGTTGTTGATGACCGAAGGCAGCAGGTCGTTGTCGAACTTACCCTGCTTCAGGTTCTCAATCTCACCGAGCATCAGGTCACGCACCTCCTCCAGCGTCTGGCCTTCCTTGGGATGGCCGTTGAGGATGAAGGCGGAGTAGTCTGCCAGGTCAAAGACGAAAGCGCTGGCACCCATCAGTTTCATGGGCTGTTCGAGGTTCAGCTCGAAGAGTCCGGCACGTCCGTTGGCCAGCATGGAGCTGATGATGTTGAGGGTGTCCATCTGGGCATCGCCGGCACCCTTGAAGCGCCAACCGAGCATGATGTTCTCTGCATCGTTGCCCCAGACGGCGGAATCAATGGGAGCGGTAATGGGTTTCTCCTTGGGGAAGACTGGATAATCGATGGGACGTGCCTGCCAGGAGCCGAAGTACTTGTCGATGATGCGGATGACCTCGTCAGGATTGAAGTCGCCCGACATACAGATGGCGGTATTGTTGGGCACGTACCACTTCTTAAAGTAATTCTTGATGTTGGTGATGGAGGGGTTCTTCAGGTGTTCCTGCGTTCCGATGACGGTCTGAGTACCATAGGGATGGCTGGGGAAGAGCTTGGCCAGCAAGGCCTCATACATCTTGCGGGCATCACGTGTCAGGTTGATGTTCTTCTCCTCATAGACGGCCTCCAGCTCGGTGTGGAAGCCACGGATGACCATGTTCTGGAAACGGTCGCTCTGTATCTTCGCCCAGTTCTCCACCTCGTTGGAGGGGATATCCTCGGTATAGCATGTCACATCGTTCGACGTGTAGGCGTTGGTGCCCTCAGCACCGATGGCAGACATCAGCTTGTCGTACTCATTGGGAATGAAGTACTGCGCAGCCAGCTGACTCACGCTGTCAATCTCGTGGTAGGCCTGACGGCGTGCCTCGGGATCGGTCAGTTTACGGTAAGCCTCGTAGCGCTGCTCTATCTCATTGAGTAGCGGAGCCTCTGCCTCGGGGTTGTTGGTACCGAACTTCTTGGTGCCCTTGAACATCAAGTGCTCCAGGTAGTGAGCCAGACCGGTGGTCTCGGCAGGGTCATTCTTACCTCCCGTGCGTACGGCAATGTAAGTCTGGATGCGTGGCTGCTCCTTGTAAACGGTCAGATAGACCTTCAATCCGTTATTCAGCGTATAAATACGCGACTGCATGGGGTCACCAGCAACGGTTTGATACTTGTAATCTTGGGCAGACGCACTGCTGAACGATAAATGACAAATGATAAAGGATAAACCAATTATCCAAGCAAATCTCTTATTCATAGTTTTCAAATTGTATTAATGATACCCGCAGGAAAGCCTCCCCTTTCGGGGAGGTATGGTGGGGCACTTAGTTTTCATAATCTATCTCATGGTCGAGCTTCGAGAGGAAGTCCTCTAATACCTCCTGCTCCACGTCGCCCATGGCATACTCCTTCTCGGCATCCTTGCGAATCTCGGCAATCCATGCACGACGGGCCTTCACATAGTCCTCACGGATGCGCTCACAGGCCTGTTCGTCAAGCTCTGTCAGGTGGTAGTAGTCAAGAATGAGCTGATAGCTCCACGCCCAGCGGTAGTCGCTATAGTGGTTGTTGATGTCTTCGAAGCGGTCGAGCACCTGCTGGATATTCTCAATCACGCCTGACTTGATGTCGTCAATGAGACGCTCTTCCTCGCTCTGCGGCAGCAACAGTCCAGAGAGGTCGATCCAGGGACCGAGTCCGGTCTTCTCCTTTGGCGGCAGCAAGGTGCCTTCCTTCAACTGGCGCTTCAGCACGGCACCCATGTAGATACGCATGGCGATGTCGTAGTACTTCAGGCCCTTGCGCAGCGACGAGGCATTAATGACATACTCGTGAAAGTTATAGGTAGAAACGTTGTCGCCGGAAGCTTCGCGCAGGGCTTTCAGGATCTTGATACCGTCACTAATCTCACCCACGGTGAAGGGGGAGAGCCAGTCGAAGTTGATGATGGACTTCTTTGACTGCTTGGAACGCTTGTCGCGCTTCGGCCATTTCTTGATGTCACGGTAGAGTCCCACCGTGGTGATGTTACGTCCAGGCGACAGGTACATGGTCTCTCCATAAGCAATCAGATAGGAGAACGGCAGGTTGCGGGTATCGGGATGGTGCATCAGCTTGCCGAAGCAGACGGAGAAGGCTCCGATGGTGGCAGGCATCAGGATATAAGAGCCCGAAGCGGTCTTCGTGCCGCGCTCCAGGGTTCCATAGTGCAGGGGACCCATCTTGTAGGCATGGTTCGAGAAGTTGGTATTTGAACCGGCGTTATAAAACGAGAACTCACCGCCGATGAGCAGGCTCGACTTATGGTGGCTGGCGGAGAAGGGACCACAGAAGGCGGCACAGGCCTCACCGTTGGCCATGAACGAGTTGGCAAAGAACAGGCTGGCCTCAGCCGTGAAGCCGTTGGTCACCTGACAGGCCTCGCCCACGAAGCAGTCCTGCATCTTCACGGAGTTGTTGATACTGCAGCCGTCGCAGATGATGGAGTTCTCGCAGATGACACCCGTGCCGATATACACGGAAGCGTCACGCGACGACATGATGGTACACTCCAACAGACGAGCGGCACCGTTCACCTCGCAGTCGCCCTTGATGACGGTATTAGTGATGTCCTTTGTATTGATAATCTTCACGTTGTTGCCAATGATGCCCCGCTCGGGACGCTCCACGCGCAACTCGTCCTCAATGAGCTGGGTGAGGCGCTGCTTCAGCACCTTGTCCTGGGAATGCTTCACCATGAAGGATGCCAGCTGGGAGTTCAGTTCGCGGAAGATAACCACGTTGCCGTCGCCCATCTCGTTGAGCACGGAGATGGTGGAACCCTCGCCGAAGGTGGCATCATCAGTGGTCTCGAGCGTCGAGATGTTCGAGATAAAGCAGTCGTTACCGATTGTATAGTTGTTGATGTAGTTACCTACCTTCTCAATCAGACAGTCGTTACCCACGCTCACGTTGCGGAGTGTGGCATCGTTGATGCCCGAGTGCTTGAAGAAGCCCTTGGTCACCTCAACCTGCTTGTTGAATTCACCCAGGCGGATATCGCCATAGAACATCACTCGATGGAAATTATAAGGTTTAAAGCCTTCGGCTACCATTACTCGCTGCCAGTCTTCGCACCAGCAAACATTGTTTTCCAGAATCTCGATTTCACTTTGTGTCAGTTGTCTATAATTACTCATAATTGTAGGGTATTGATAATAATGCGCAAAGATACGATATTTTAACGAAGAATAAGGAATGATGAATGAAGAATTTGTGCCGCCGTCCACAGCTTTAACTTTTTTTGGCAAACGGAACCCTTTACTTTTTTACTTTTTTTCTTTTTTACCTTTTTACTTTTTATTACCTTTGCCCCGATTTTGTAAAACAACACATTAAATAGAAACGATTATGAGAGTCATTATTGAACCCGACTACGCGAAAATGTCGCAATGGGCTGCCGAGCACGTTATCCGTCGCATCAATGAGGCCAAGCCCACACCCGAGAAACCTTTTGTTTTAGGTCTGCCCACCGGTTCATCACCTGAAGGCATGTATGCCTGTCTGGTAAAAGCCAACAAGGAAGGCCGTGTGTCGTTCAAGAATGTGTTGACGTTCAACATGGACGAATATGTAGGACTCCCCGAGGAGCACCCCGAGAGCTACCATTCATTCATGGCACGCAATCTGTTCGACCATATTGACTGCCCCAAGGAGAACATCCACATCCTGAACGGTAATGCTCCTGACCTGGCTGCCGAGTGCGCTCACTACGAGGAGATGATCCGTGAGGCAGGAGGCATCGACCTCTTCCTCGGAGGCATCGGTCCCGACGGACACATCGCCTTCAACGAGCCTTACTCTTCTCTGTCAAGCCGTACCCGTGTGAAGACTCTGACCACCGACACCATCATTGCCAACTCACGCTTCTTCGACAACGACGTGAACAAGGTGCCCAAGCTGGCGCTGACTGTCGGCGTAGGAACCGTGATGGATGCCAAGGAAGTAATGATTCTGGTCAACGGACACCACAAGGCACGTGCCCTGAAGGCCGCCATTGAGGGAGCCGTCAACCACGAGTGGACCATCTCAGCCCTGCAGCAGCACCAGCACGGCATCATCGTTGCCGACGAGGCTGCTACCGATGAGCTGAAGCACGGCACCTATAAGTATTTCAAGGATATTGAAAAGGACAATCTTATTTAATTGTCAATTCTCAATTGGATACAGGAAATCATTGTAAGGGTACTTCTGAACATGGAGTGCCCTTACTTTAGTATATAATACCTGTCGTAATTCGTCAATATTCTGCTTCTCACGAGCAGAGATGAACAAACAGTCATCGTTCATCTTCGCCATCCACGTGCGCTTCAGTTCGTCTAACGAGATGTTCTCCTTCGTCATCGGCGTCAAGTCGTCATCTTCCTTCTCCACCCACGTGTAAGCATCTATCTTATTGAAGACCACCATCTTCGGAGTTTCGGCACAGCCCAACTCCGACAAGGTCTTGTCCACCACCTGAATCTGATCCTCAAAGTCGGGATGCGAGATATCCACCACATGCACCAGCAGGTCGGCCTCACGTACCTCGTCGAGCGTTGATTTGAACGAATCCACCAGGTCGGTTGGCAGTTTGCGGATGAAGCCTACGGTGTCAGCCAGCAGGAACGGCAGGTTGTCAATGGTCATCTTACGGACTGTCGTGTCAAGGGTGGCAAAGAGTTTGTTCTCGGCAAATACCTCGCTCTTTGACAGAAGGTTCATCAACGTTGACTTGCCCACGTTTGTATAGCCCACCAGCGCCACACGGATCAGTCGGCCACGGTTCTTGCGCTGCGTAGTCTTCTGACGGTCAATCTCCTCCAGACGTTGCTTCAGCAGGGTGATGCGATGCAGGATGATACGACGGTCCATCTCCAACTGCGTCTCACCCGGACCGCGCAAGCCTACCGATCCCTTGCCGCCGCCTGAACCGGAACCACCGCCCTGACGTTCCAGGTGCGTCCACAAGCGTTGCAGACGAGGCAGCATGTAACGGTGCTGCGCCAGCTCCACCTGTGTCTTGGCCTCAGCCGTCTGGGCACGCATGGCAAAGATGTCGAGAATCAGACTAGTACGGTCGAGGATCTTTACCTGCAGCTCCTTCTCAATGTTGCGAATCTGCTTGGCCGACAATTCATCATCGAAGATGACCATACCTATTGGCTGTGGCATGTCGTCAAGACTCTCTGTCGGTAACGGACCGTCTGCCCTTATGGCATCCATCCACTCATCGTAGGCATCCTGCTGTTGTTTGATAAACTGTTTGATTTCCTGCAACTTGCCACTGCCCACGTAGGTAACCTGCGAAGGACCGCCCGCACGCTGCGTAAACCTTTTGACCACTACGGCACCCGCCGTGTCGGCCAGAAACTCCAGTTCGTCAAGATACTCTTTTGTCTTTGCCTCGTCCTGCTGCGGCGTTATCAGTCCAACCAATATCGCCGTCTCAGCCTTTGCCTCAGAGATTACAAATTCCTTCATTCCCTGCATTCCTAACTCCTAACTCCTATCTCCTAACTCTTATTTCCGCGTCTTCTTTGCGGATGAAAACGTAGTCATGGCCCGTACGCAGCTCGTAATAACCTTCGTGCTCATAGAACTCGTCGCCGAGGATGGTGCCCTTCTTGACCGTTCCGAACAGCGGCATGGGACCATCGTCAGCATAGTTGTCGGTAAAAAGTTCCGTAACAGGCTTAGCAGCAACAAGAATGCTGTCGCCCTCGCCGGTGTACCAGTCCTGCGTACCCACATACTTCGAGTAACACCAACCGGTGACGCCATTACGCAGACGGACCTTCGTCCACTTGCCCTGTTGCTCCAATAGCACGCCGCCGCCTAAGCCGTGGAACAACATCCATAGCTGATCCAGTACACGTGCCTTCGACGAAGGTTTTTCTCTCACATTGACGAAATTGTCATCTGACGTGGCATAAACTACGGTGAACACTTCCTGTGCCCACATGGAGCCGCACATTACCAGTGCGAAAAGAAACACTATGAGCCTTTTCATCTTCTTTTCAGTTATCAATTACCAATTGTCATTCAGGCCAAAGGCCGCTAACAGTGGACAAAGGTAAGAAAAAATAAAAAAATGAAAGAATGAAAAAATGAAAAAATGAAAAATGAAAAACAAAAAAAGGTTAAGCACAGCAAAAATCTCTCAAAGGTCAACGCTCAACTCTCAACTTTTTTTTACCTTTGTAGTCTATGAATGAGAAACTGACAGAAAAGACATGGAGCAAGAATGTCATACTCGTAGATGGAGACTACATCGACCAGGTGGCATTCAATCTCATCGTGAACTTTGAACGCATGCTAGAACGCCGCATCCCTAAGGCAGACCTGGCACATTGGCTGGTCTGCGTAGCACTTGATGGAAACATAGCCGAAGGAGAGGGTGCTCAGGTCATTCTGCTGCATACCAAGTCGAAGTTGGAGAACTTCATGCCGGCCGACTATACGCAGGAGCTCGACGGAAAAGCGTTCAACGACCGCATGGGCGAGTTCTGCATCAGCAGTGTGCAGGTAGAAAAGATGACCACTATGGAGGATTTGTTTATGGAATCCATGCGACACTTGTACCGTCAGCCGGAGGTGAAGGACCTGATGCTCATCAGCAACGACAGGTATTTGGACCAAGTGCTCATGGACCTGCACCGTACACAGACAGATAAGGACAAGGTTATCAACGTCTTCACCATGCAGCCCGTCATCAACGGTTCCTACAACCAGCAGATTCTTGGTTTCTCGCTCATGGCAGCGATGGGAATAAAGTCAGAGGAAATAAATAAGAAATTTTAAATTGTAAATTAGGAATATGTCAAGAGTATTAATGATTGGCGCAGGCGGTGTAGCCACCGTTGCAGCCCACAAGATTGCACAGAACGCAGACGTGTTCGACGAGTTTATCATTGCAAGCCGCCGCAAGGAGAAATGTGACGACATCGTAAAGGCCATCCATGCCAAGGGACTGACGATGGATATCAAGACTGCTCAGGTGGATGCCGACGATGTGGAACAGCTCAAGGCACTGTTCAACCAGTACAAGCCCGAGCTGGTCATCAACCTCGCCCTGCCCTATCAGGACCTTACTATCATGGATGCTTGTCTGGCCTGCGGTTGCTCGTATCTGGACACTGCCAACTACGAGCCGAAGGACGAGGCACACTTTGAATACTCATGGCAGTGGGCCTACAAGGAGCGCTTTGAGCAGGCTGGACTGACTGCCATCCTGGGCTGCGGCTTCGACCCAGGCGTATCAGGTATCTACACCGCCTACGCTGCCAAGCACCACTTCGACGAGATGACGCAGCTGGACATCGTGGATTGCAATGCCGGCAACCATCATAAGGCCTTTGCCACGAACTTCAATCCTGAGATCAATATCCGTGAGATTACACAGAAGGGTCTGTACTACGAGAACGGCGAGTGGAAAGAGACGGAGCCGCTCAGCGTACACCAGCCCATCACCTACCCCAACATCGGACCGCGTGAGTCGTACCTCATGCACCACGAGGAGCTGGAGTCGCTGGTGAAAAACTATCCCAGCATCAAGCTGGCACGTTTCTGGATGACCTTCGGACAGCAGTACCTCACATATCTTGACGTGATTCAGAACATCGGCATGAGCCGCATTGATGAGTTGGAATACGAAGCACCATTGGCTGACGGTACAGGCACTGCCAAGGTGAAGATCGTTCCTCTGCAGTTCCTGAAAGCCGTGCTGCCCAACCCGCAGGATCTCGGTGAGAACTACGACGGTGAGACCAGCATCGGCTGCCGCATCAAGGGCATCAAGGACGGCAACGCGCGTACCTATTATATATATAACAACTGTTCGCACCAGGCTGCTTACGAGGAGACGGGCATGCAGGGCGTCAGCTACACCACGGGTGTGCCTGCCATGATTGGTGCCATGATGTTCGTCAAGGGCATCTGGCGCAAGCCCGGCGTCTTCAATGTCGAGGAGTTCGACCCCGATCCCTTCATGGAGCAGCTGAACAAGCAGGGACTGCCTTGGAACGAGGTGTTCGACGGAGATTTGGAACTTTAAGAATAGAAAATTGATAATTGAAAACTGATAATTATGGCAAAAAAACAAGAAACTGAACAGCTGACTCCTCAACAGGAGAAGCTGAAAGCCCTGCAGGCCGCCATGTCGAAGATTGAAAAAGACTATGGCAAAGGCAGCATCATGCGTATGGGTGACGAGAAGATTGAGAACGTTGATGTGATTCCCACCGGCTCCATCGGACTGAACGCCGCTTTGGGCGTGGGCGGATACCCCAAGGGACGCATTATCGAGATATACGGTCCAGAGTCAAGCGGTAAGACGACGCTGGCCATTCATGCCATAGCCGAGGCACAGAAAGCAGGCGGCATTGCTGCCTTCATCGACGCAGAGCACGCCTTCGACCGTTTCTATGCCGAGAGGCTAGGCGTGGATGTCGGCAACCTGTATATCTCACAGCCCGACAACGGTGAGCAGGCCCTGGAGATTGCCGACCAGCTCATTCGCTCCAGCGCCATTGACATCATCGTCATTGACTCTGTGGCAGCACTGACGCCAAAGAAGGAGATTGAGGGCGACATGGGCGACTCTGCTGTCGGTCTGCATGCCCGTCTGATGAGTCAGGCCCTGCGCAAGCTCACCTCGACCATCGCCAAGACCAACACAACGTGTATCTTCATCAACCAGCTGCGCGAGAAGATTGGCGTGATGTTCGGCAATCCTGAAACGACGACGGGTGGTAATGCCCTGAAGTTCTATGCTTCCGTTCGTCTGGACATCCGCAAGTCATCGCCTATCAAGGACGGAGATAACATTCTGGGTAACCAGACGAAGGTGAAGGTGGTGAAGAACAAGGTAGCTCCTCCCTTCCGCAAGTGCGAGTTCGAAATCATGTTTGGTGAAGGAATCTCCAAGGTTGGTGAGATTCTCGATTTGGGTGTGGAGTACGGCATCATCCAGAAGAGCGGTTCCTGGTTCTCTTACGGCGGCAACAAATTAGGACAGGGTCGCGATGCCACGAAGCAGCTGCTGGCCGACAACCCCGAGCTTTGCGAGGAACTGGAAGCCAAAATCAAGGAAGCCATTGCCGATAAGGCATAAAAAAACAAGGCAAAAAAAGAAAGGCGTTTCGAAGTGAAACGCCTTTCTTTTTACTTTACTCTTTATTGTGTCTTCACATTAATCACCTTACGCAGGTTGTTGAACTGGATGATAAGCAGCTTCTTGGAGCGCTTGTAAATCCAATCCATACGGCCATTGTTGGCTTGCAGTATTTCATCAGGTTCACCTAGGGCGAGCTCAACCTCCTCATCAGTCATTCCGACGGCAGCACGTCCCTGACGTATCATAGCACGTGTCTCAGGCGTTGAGTTACGCAGCTTACCTTCGCCCAAGCCGAAGATATAGCCGAAGTAGTCTTCTCTCTTCACATCACGGTCGCCCGTCACTTCCACATTAACAAACGTGACATCCTTGCTATATATACGGCGCGACTCACCTTCAGTAAGGGTCATCGTCACGTATTTGCTGCCTGAAATCGGAGTGATGTCATCAATAACGAACTCCATCAGACGGGGCACCTTCACGTTACGGATACGGCCGTCGCCCTTGGAAACCATCTCGGTGGCAAACTTCGTAAAGATGGTCTTGCCTATATACTGACGGAAGTCCTCGCTAACAACGTCGGTGCCTGTGAGCACGTCAAACGAGTTGAGGAATACGAACTTCTTGTTGTCCATGATAAGTTCCTCGTCGCGCATGCCGTTGTTGGTACGGCTCAAAACGACGTTCTGGAAGAACTGCTTGCCAGTCTTGGGGTCTTCAACGATAATCTTGACGGGGAACTTACGGGTGCCGACACCGATGGCCTTGACAACCACCTCGGTGTTCTCAGCAATCCTTACTTCCTCACAACCGTCGCCCTCATACTGAGTATCGATATAGAAAATGGGCTGGCGGGTGATGAGCGTCTGGCCCATAAGCAACTCGCGAGCCTTATCCACATCGTCAAGATAGGCCAGCGTGGGAACGCCCAGCTTGCCGTAGCAGTAGTCGTCGAACGAGCCGAGAGGCAACTCGAAATAATAGGAACGGCTGTCATCCTGACATACGAAATTGACATGCTCGCGGCCATTGGCTCCTACGGTGTGGTTCTTATAAATCATGATGTGGTGGCGCAACTTACCGTTACCCACTTCCTTTCCGGTGGCAGCATCGTGGAAGGTATTAACAATCAAGTCATACTTCTCAGGAATTACCATGAACTTCATGCCTTCCTGCCAGTCACACATACTGCGATACTTGAAATTTTTGGTTACAAAGTTCTGCGGCTCATTTGGATCCTCTACCGGAGTCTCTTCTACAGCAGCAGTACCCGTTGGATTTACCTTTGCTGTAGGCTTCACATTATTCGTCTTCACGATGTATGAATCTTGAGCCGTTGCCGTCAACATGGCACATGCCATAGCGGCGAGTAAGATCATTCTCTTCATGATGATTAATATATTAAAACGTTTTAATTTCGAAATCTGCGTGCAAAGATACAAATAAATTGAGAAAAATAATTAAAAACAAGGAATATTTTTTCTATTTGTGCCAAATTGGCATTCTATTCGTCAATAACTAGGCTTTGGCACACGCTTTGCTGTATGCTGTCAGCGAATAATCGCACAAAACGAATAATAACAATATAAAGTATAAAAATTATGGGAAAGATTATTGGAATTGACTTAGGTACAACAAACAGCTGCGTTGCCGTATTCGAAGGTAACGAGCCCGTTGTAATCGCTAACAGCGAAGGTAAGCGCACTACCCCGTCGGTGGTGGGCTTCGTGGAGAACGGTGAACGTAAGATTGGTGACCCTGCCAAGCGTCAGGCCATCACCAACCCGAAGAAGACCGTCTATTCTATCAAGCGTTTCATGGGTGAGAACTGGCAGCAGACTGAAAAGGAAATTGCCCGCGTGCCCTACACGGTCGTCAACGAAGGCGGTTATCCGCGTGTTGACATTGACGGACGTAAATATACCCCGCAGGAGATTTCTGCTATGATCTTGCAGAAGATGAAGAAGACCGCCGAGGACTACCTCGGACAGGAAGTGACGGATGCCGTCATCACCGTTCCGGCCTACTTCTCTGACTCACAGCGTCAGGCTACGAAGGAAGCCGGTCAGATTGCAGGTCTCAACGTGATGCGTATTGTGAACGAGCCGACGGCTGCCGCTTTGGCATACGGTGTCGATAAGGCCAACAAGGACATGAAGATTGCCGTATTCGACCTGGGTGGCGGTACCTTCGATATCTCTATCTTGGAGTTCGGCGGTGGTGTGTTCGAGGTGCTCTCTACTAATGGTGACACCCACCTGGGTGGTGACGACTTCGACCAGGTCATCATCGACTGGCTGGTACAGGAGTTCCGCAACGACGAGGGTGCCAACCTGAAGGACGACCCAATGGCTATGCAGCGTCTGAAGGAGGCTGCCGAGAAGGCCAAGATTGAGCTGTCTTCTTCTACCAGCACCGAGATCAACCTGCCGTACATCATGCCGGTAGGCGGCGTGCCCAAGCACTTGGTAAAGACCTTGACACGTGCCAAGTTCGAACAGCTGGCACACGGATTGATCCAGGCTTGTCTGGCTCCCTGCCAGAAGGCTATGGCCGATGCCAAGCTGTCAACCAGCGACATCGACGAGGTTATCCTCGTAGGCGGTTCCAGCCGTATCCCCGCTGTGCAGACACTCGTTAAGAACTACTTCGGCAAGGAGCCTTCAAAGGGTGTAAACCCCGACGAGGTGGTAGCCGTAGGTGCTTCTATCCAGGGTGCTATCCTGAACAAGGAAGGCGGTGTTGGCGACATCGTGCTGCTCGACGTCACCCCGCTAACACTGGGTATCGAGACCCTCGGCGGCGTAATGACCAAGCTGATTGAGGCTAACTCAACCATTCCTTGCAAGAAGAGCGAGACCTTCTCAACCGCTGCCGACAACCAGACAGAGGTAACCATCCACGTACTGCAGGGAGAGCGTCCTATGGCCAGCCAGAACAAGTCCATCGGTCAGTTCAACCTGACAGGTATCGCACCCGCACGTCGTGGTATTCCTCAGATTGAGGTAACCTTCGATATCGATGCCAACGGTATCCTCAAGGTTTCTGCAAAGGACAAGGCCACCGGCAAGGAGCAGGCCATCCGCATCGAGGCCAGCAGCGGGCTGTCACAGGACGAGATC
>JAEEGH010011172.1_pt1 | contig 20431 bp, 16 predicted proteins | sample 9134181 | NCBI WGS metagenome assembly JAEEGH01 (sample SAMN16246544, study PRJNA631951) | gut metagenome | biome: gut microbiome; feature: rumen; material: DP-attached | host: Bos | place: Iran: Karaj | collected 2018-10
ATATTTTTAATATAAAAACACCTTACCATGAAAAAAATATTAATACTATTATTCATATTACCGTTATTCAATAATGTTTCAGCACAAGATTGGAAATTTAACAGTAACGGTGGTTCAATAAAGGGGAGTTTTGATGGATCAAATTCTCCTACTCAATCATTCGATGAGAAATTTCACATAGACCCTTTAAAAAAAACACCAGATAGCAAAGAAAAACCAGGGAAAGATAAACCCACACCTCCTCTTAAAGACAATTATGATGGTCCCGCTAGCGAAGGATCATGGGGTGAAAACGACACCTACTCAAATGGATTATACGAAAGGATGAAGAACAAAGTAGGGTGGTACAAATACGATAGAGAAGCCTTTTCTATTTTAGATGAGGTGAATAGTATGCTATCCTCAGATTGCATTGATATCCATCTATTACATAATGCTTATGTAAAGTTCAAAGGACTATCATCATTTCAACGAAGTGTATTAGGATATGAAGGGGATAAAGCCCTTGCTGAGTTGGTCGCTCGATTGCATAACGCCAGACCGTATTATGACAAATATTCAAAAATGGCTCTGAATATCAAAAACAACTCGTTCTCTAAAGTAGACAAAGATGTAATGCATAAACCCTATGAGGAACTAAACGGGTATCTAAGACAATTCTTGAGCAAGGAAGAATTTGACAGAGCCAAGATTGAGTATGTGAAATATGAAAAATCACAAATCGTGAATGGTGTATATGCAAGAATAAGAAATCAGAAGTCGAAACATAATTATAAGAAAATAGAGACTTCAGATGCTCATCTTGCTCTCCAAAAGACAGCAAATTCCTTAGTTGACAATTATAAGGTAGGTGCAATGGCGGTTAAAAACGCTTCAGAAGGGCGAAAACAACTTGCCATTTTATTTGGAGACGAACTTGTTCCCAAGCCTGTACTTTTAGATAAACTAGAAAAAACAACCAACACTGTAAACAATGCAATAGATGCAAAAGGGATGTTTGTAAAGGCTTTTTCAGGAGATTGGGAAGGGGCTATTTCTGATTATTTGGGAAAAGCAAAAGAAAAACTAATTGACCCATTAAATGATTGTGCTATCGGTCTAGGATCAACTTTTACAGGATATAAAACAATGAAAAGGGTCTTCAATTTCAAAGAGACTATGACTACTCTTGTAAATGACACTTGGAATGGTATTAAAGATGCCATACAAGCCATAGAAAGAGGAGAAAATCCTAATTCGGTTTGGAATAGGGTTATAATAAGAACAGAACAAAAAGACATCAACACAATTAATAAAGGGTTCAAGCAATCCTTCTAAGTTGAGATAAAGCATATGAAAAAAGCATCGTTGTATATTTTAACTTTCAGTCTATTCTTGTTGACAAATGGTTATTCCCAAAACCGAAAAAAAGGGTTCCTTCCCGAAGGCTGCACCTATACCGTCATTTCACAACCATCAAGGGATACGAAAACCACGCAATTGGTTTACGGCAACATTTTCAGGTTCCCTTTTTTGTTTGATGACGGGACAATGGTTTTGCTGTCCAACGACAAAATCAAAGAACCCCTCGTTTTTTCTTTGCCTAATAAGATAAAAGATTGTGAGAACGCTTTTATCCTTGACTCATTGTTGATTTGCAAATACGGAACCTCCATCAAGAGTTTCGATGGTGAGACAATTGACGAAGTATTGATTATGGACGATGAGCAATACAATATTTATCCTGCAAATGATGGTTTTTTCTATCTTGTTGAGAATGAAGCAACTTCGAGTTCCGTGCATTTGATTAATTCAGCTACTGGAGAAATCATAAAACTGTTCGATGCTCCCTTTATAATTGACAATATCGCTGGAACTGGACCTAAAAGTTATGTCACATCAAATGAAATGATTTATTTTGTGTCAAAAGAGGAGTGCTCTTTGGTTGAGGTCGCAGATTCAAAAGTGCAATCCATTGACTTTTACTCAGACGGAGCGTTTTATTCTACGGAAAAAGCCTGTTACTATTTGGGGCTTCCTGGCAAATCGTATCCTTTCTTGTCAGGCAATATTAAGCAGGTTATGCTGGTCGATAATCGGCTCTATCTATTGTTTAGAGACGGATTACTATCGGTGATTGATCATGCCGACCAGTATCAGACCTTTTTAGACGGAGTGATGAACAAAGTAAAAACGAATAAATGATGCTTCCTATTGACAAACGAAATGGTTTAGCGTCAATACTAATATTCATTGGTATTCATGTGTTAGGTCAATCGTTTGACCGATGTACTCCTATCAATCTCACTGACACGATAACAATCAATCAATGTTATGCGAATGCCCAACGCTTCTACGATGGTCACGACTATTTGAAAGCAGCCTCCTATTTTCATGAAGCCGAAAAGATTATTCCAAATTGTACAGAAATCGTTGAGAATTTAGCCGCATGTTATTGGGAACATTATCAGGATTGTCCGATATATGATTTAAAGCATATGTATCGAGCAAAAAAATACTTGGAATTGTGTTTGCAAGATAGATTCATTCCCAAAAGTGAGAAAACCCAATACCAAAAATGCCTAAATGAGATAAATGAAGTATTGGACACAAAACTTGTCAATAAATATTATGCCAACGGTAAATATTATGGAGAATCGCTTGAGGGCAAAAGAGATGGTTTTGGGATATTTTTCTATAACAATGGGCAAAGATATGAAGGAAATTGGATTGAAGATAAAAAAGAGGACTTGGAAGGAGTATTATACGATTCAAAAAATAAAATCCTCTATAAAGGCGTATTTTACAACGACGAAAAATACGATTATTGGAAGCCTGATCTGGTGGACGAAATAGATTATTGGAAATCTATTGAAAACTCCGATGACACAACCGTTTTTCAACAATACTTGGACAAATATGGGGAAACTGGGTTATATAACACAGAAGCACACGAAAGAATTGCCTCAACAAAAATGTCGAATAAACATACTTATGACTCTATATTAGATTCAATTGACATTGTAATTAACCAATTCAGCATAGAAGCAAAGAAGGCCACAGAGCAAGGGAAACTTGAACGAAATATTATCGATGTTAACTATTCATTGTCAGGGTATTATTCACTTCGTACTGGTTCTATTCTATATTCCAGATTTGGCTATTATAATGGTTTTGGAATCAAAGGGGTTAGATTAAAGGACGGGGTGAACGGTATCAGTAGCATGAGATATACATTAGGGGCATTATATGCCCCCACAAACTGGTTGTATGTTTATGCAGGTGGTGGCGTTTCAATAGACAGCCTGAGAGATAATAATTCCTTCAATCCGACATTGGAATCAGGGTTGTTGTTTAGATTGGGTGCTATATCATTGTCAACGGGATTTCAAGTCAACAATATCATTCATAATCCGTCTTTTGACTTGAATTTTGGATTAGGATTTAACATGCATAAAACCAGAATCTCATATGCCCCTTTTACATATTATGTTTATTCTCCAATGGCTCCATATGGAATAATGTGTGCATGGTATAGGAACAGTATATCTGGCTATTTTAAAATACAAATTCCGATGTATGGAGAAAAAATACAAGACTTAATAGCACCTGATTATAAAGACAATCCTGTTAGGAGTAGCTTTACAGCGGGACTGACCACTTCGCTTAACAATTGGCTCGGGTTTTATGCAGGTTTGGGGTTAGGAATTTATAAGGATAGAATTGACGACCCAATCAAAAACAAAGGTTTGGATGCTGAAATTGGTGCATCCTTAAGGATTACTGATGTTGTATCAGTGTCTGCTGGTTTGCATGGTGTAAATATGGCCGATAACAATCGTTACCTTACCTATGATGTCGGCATTGGAATATGTACTTGGAAAGCATTTTTGAAAAGGGCAAATCATACCATTTGGGAGTATTCGTATTCCGAAACTGCTAATGTAGGGTTAATGAATGGCTTTATTTATGAATGGTATGGATATTATAACAGAATTCAATTGACAAATCCTTTTCAAGAAAACAAGCAGCATAATGATTCCGACAAATGGAACGGCAGCAGGTACAGTATGACAGTTGGGCCGATGATAGCATTAACAGATTGGCTGTTTATTCATGGTGGTTTAGGCATGGGACTGTACAAAAAAGACAATTATGAAAAGTCCACAGATGTTGGATTTGAGACAGAATTAGGAGTTAGTCTGCGGGCTTGGCTTTTTGATGTGTCGTTTGGGCCTCATTGGTGTAGAGTCGGTAAAGACGACGCTTTTTTGGACTATAATTTAGGTATAGGCATTAATGTTCCAATTTGGTTAGGTAATAGCTTCTTTGGCAATTATGGAGCTCCCTTTGGAAGATTTAGGTATTCAGGACATACACGATTCGGAATGGATTTTGGTGTTGTTGGCGATGTTGGAGGTTTTTATATTGGAATTTTAGAAGCACTTCCTGAGCCAAGACTAAACATTTCTGTAGGTGGAATTCTTACACCATCTGCATTAATGCATTTTAGTTTGGGAGCTGGTTTTGGTATTTATTCTGACGGAGCCAATCCCGCATTAGGTTTTGACTTGGAATCAATGTTCACTTTTGTGCTTTGGAAATTCCCAGTCTCAATTGGCGTAAAACTATGCAGAGTCGGATCTCCACATATGTTTATTGAACCCATTTATGGCCTTGGCGGATTCCAGCTTGAATAATTGTTTTGAAGTGAATTAAATTGAAAACAAAATGAAAAACATTAAAAATCAAATCATTAAACATGCACTTGTTTTTGGCATTCTAATGGTCAGTGCACTTGTTGCTAATGCTCAATACAAAAGCACAAACAACCAAGTCATGCAAACAGTACCTGAAGGCGCTATTAGTGGAGTGTTTTCCATTAGTCCAAACAAGCAAGTGTATTTCTCACAAGGCAATTTGCAGTACCAAGCCTCGACTGGAAAATGGCGTTTTGCTGAACACCAGTATGATTATATTGGAGGAAAAAACAGAAGAGTCTCTCCGCGTTATAATGGTTGGATAGACCTGTTTTGTTGGGGGTCAAGCGGATGGAACAGTGGCGTCAAATACTATCAACCATGGCACAAGAGTATTACTGTTTCAGATGTTGAGTCAAAATGTGCTACCTATACCAGCGACCTTACAGGAAATTATGAATTTGCTGATTGGGGTATTTACAATGCAATTAGCAATGGCGGAGACCAAGCAGGTTTGTGGAGGACCTTAACATCGGATGAGTGGAGATATGTGTTCAACGAACGCCAAGCTTCCACCTTGAACGGCAATGCTGATGCTCGCTATGTATATGCTAAAGTAGCAAAAGTAAAAGGAATAATTTTGTTTCCCGACAATTACACACATCCAACAGAGGTAAAACTTCCTTTATTAATCAACGACTTAAAAGACAATGAAGAGCCTCCCCAATATTTTAGTTACATTCACGAATCAGATGGCAAAGGATGGGAAAAAAACATCTACAGCATTTCTGATTGGGAAATGATGGAAAAGGCTGGTTGTGTATTTCTTCCTGCTGCGGGTTATAGATCTGGGACTTCGGTCTATAGCTATAAGAACAACCGTTGGGATTCTGAGGGCAGTTACTGGTCGGCATCATACTGTTGCAAACCTAATGATTGTCATTGTGCAAACTGTCTGAATTTCAAATCAAACAGGTTTTGGCCAGATTGTTTTAAGAGCTTTTTTTTAGGTCTAAGTGTGCGTCTTGTTTGCCCTGTTCAATAGTATTCTTTTTTCTATTCAAAGTAACACGATTATTCAATATCTCTAATTCGTTCTCTTATAGACCAACTTTTTATCACGATTAGCGGATTCGACAGCAAATGGAAGCAATGTACCTTCCTCTACCAAATCCACATCACGGCCAAGGCGTTCCTCCAACTCTCTCCAAGTTTTCCAATGGGCGATTATTTTTCTGTCTTTACACCGCCACCAACTCCCGCCCCACTTCATGAATCGTATCTAATTCATCCTAAATGGATTCCAACAGCCGTTCCATACGATGCATTATCGTCTCTGTTGCTGCAGCTTAGCCTGCTGTTTCTGGGCCTCTTCGAGACGCTTCATGAAGTTGGATTTCTTCTGAGGTTTCTTCTTGTTCTTCTCAATGGTCTCACGCACCTTGTCCTCGTTGATCATTTTGCGGAAGATGAACATCTGGATGAAGGTGATGATGTTGACCAGCATGTAGTAGTAGCTCAAGCCAGCCGAGTAGTTATTGAAAATGGCGAAGAACATGATGGGCATCAAGTACATCATCCACTTCATAGGTTTCATCTGCGGGTTGCTCGAATAGTCCATCTGTTTGTTGTTCACATAGGTATAAATGAGTGTCGTGATGGTCATCAGGATGGTGAACAGGCTGAGGTGGTCCATACCGAGGAAACGCGGGAACTCCACGATGCTGTCGTAGGTCGAGAGGTCATCAGCCCAAAGGAAAGGCTGTTGGCGCAACTCGATACTGGCCGGGAAGAAACGGAAGATGGCGATAAGGATAGGGAACTGCAACAAGGCTGGCAAACAACCCGAGGCAGGACTCACACCAGCCTGACGTTGCAGGTTCAACACGGCCTGTTGCTTCTTCATGGCATCCTCCTCCTTGGGATATTTCTCGTTGATGGCCTCCATCTCGGGCTTCAGCACACGGGTGATGGCCGACGACTTGTATGACTTGAACGCCAAGGGAAACAACAAGGTCTTGATGAGAATAGTCAAAATCAAGATGACGATACCATAGTTCCAACCGTAGCTGCTCAGCCAGTTGAACACTGCAATGACACCGTAGTTGATCCAACGGATGAGGAAGAAGTTACCCAAATTGATTTGGTCCTGCAAACCGATGCCATAACTGCGCAAAGTCTTGAAATGGTTGGGACCGAAATAGAGCTGCATCGGGATGGTGTTGGTCTCAGCAATGACGTTGTAAGGCACTGAGATGTTGGTCGACATTGACTTGAGGTAGCGCGGATTCTCAGACTTGCGCGTTCTCACAGTCATCTTGGCATTGAGGAACTCATCCTTGGTCACGATGGCATTGCAGAAGAAACGCTGCTTGAAAGAGATCCACTTCAACTTGTTATTGATGGTCTCGTCATCATCCTTCATCACATCGAGGTGCTCTACCTTCTTGTCGGAGAGCGAGCGGTAGTACACCGACTCATCGGCGAAACGGTCGTTGCTCTTTTCCTGTTTCATAAGGTCGACATTCCAATCCAAACTCAGGTAATCGGCATTGTTGGCGATGACATCTTTCAGGCCTACAGTGCGGATGTCGAAGTCGAGCATGTAATTGTTGTCGCGGATGGTGTAGACGTATTCGACATACTTCGCAGGGTCTTGTGTGAGCAGACGCATGGCGAAGGTGAGGCTGTCGCCTTCGGCAACGGTCATATTGCCACCCGAATAAGGCTGACCGTTCAAATAAGGCTTGAAATAGAACTGCGAGGTGTTGATGACGCGGTTTTGGGCGAAAAACGAAAGGTCGAACTTCGATGTGGCCGTGTCAAATGAAATCAGCGGCAAAGAATCGTAAGTTTTGTATTCCTTCAATTCCACCTGTTTCAGAAAACCGCCCTTGCTGCTGAAAGTCAGCTTTTGCAACTTATTCTCGATGGTCCAGAACCGTTCTTCGCCTTTCGCCGATGCGGCAAAGGCACCAAATTGTTCCGTCAATTCATTGGCTTGTTTCTGAGCGAGCGTTGCAGAGTCCATCTCGGTCATTGCTATGGAATCCTCAATTTGAGCCAAGGCAGCGGCTTGTTGCTGTTCTGCCTGCCGCAACGAATCCAAGGCCATCTGTTCCAGACGAGCGTGACGGATGGAGTCCTGAACCCGCTTTTGTTTCTCCAGTTCCTCCTTCGACGGCGACATGAAATACATCCACCCGAAGAGGATAGCCGCTATGAGGATAAAACCAATTAAAGTGTTCTTATTATTCATGTGATACTCTGTTTTCAATTAAGGCGGCAAAAATACAAAAAAAAGTGTCCCGAAGGACACTTTTTCATTTAGCAGTTCCACTTTTTCAGTGAAAGTACAGCATCAATAGTACCTGTAGCTCTTCACCTGGCCGATGTGGCGGGCGAGGCGAACCACCTGGTTGCTGTAGCCGAACTCGTTGTCGTACCACAAATACAATACCACGGTCTTGCCGTCTTCGCTGACCTTGGTGGCCGGAGCATCAAAGATGCAGGCACAGCTGTCGCCGATACCGTCGCTCGAGACGAACTCGGTATTGTTGCTAAAGCGGATCTGCTCGATGAGGTTGCCTTCAAGGCTGGCCTTACGGAAAGCTTCATTGACTTCCTCAACGGTGGTCTCACGCTCGAGGTCGAGAGCAAGCACAGCCAAGGAGACATCAGGCGTAGGTACACGCACAGCATTGCTCGTCAGTTTGCCCTTCAGTTCGGGAATAGCTTTGGCAGCAGCTTTGCCAGCACCCGTCTCGGTGATCACCATGTTCAACGGTGCCGAACGACCACGACGCTCTTTCTTGTGGTAGTTGTCAAGCAGGTTCTGGTCGTTGGTGTAGCTGTGGATGGTCTCGATGTGACCTTTCACGATACCGAAGTTCTTCAACATGACTTCCAAGCCAGGAACGATGGCGTTGGTGGTGCAGGAAGCAGCTGAGAAGATGGTTTCGTTGTCGAGGTCGAGCGTGTCTTGGTTGACACCATACACCACATTCGGGATATCGCCCTTACCAGGAGCGGTGAGCAATACCTTGGCCACGCCCTTGGCTTGCAGGTGACGCGACAGTGACTCTCTGTCACGGAAAGCACCCGTGTTGTCGATCAGCAAAGCATCGTTGATGCCATATTGCGTGTAGTCGAGGTCCTCGGGGTTCTTGCTTTCGAGGAAGAGAATCTTCTGGCCGTTAACCATCATGGCGTTTTCACCCGGAATAGGCGTGCACACACCATGGAAATAACGGTGCACTGAATCGGTGCGGAACAGGTTGATACGCTTCAGGATATCCTCGGGCGAGTTCTTGCGGGTGACAATGGCGCGGACGCGGAGCGCATCGCCACGGCCAGCCATCTCGGTCATCTCACGGCAAAGGATACGGCCAATACGACCGAAACCGTAAAGGATGACGTCCTGCACCTTGTTGCTGCGCGGGTTGGCGTCGATGATGTAATTGAGTTTGTCGCGGACAAAGGCCGTCACATTGTTATTATACTTCTCTTTCTCATCCGTCCACTCCGAATTAAGACGACCGAGGTCGATACGAGCGGGAGCCAGGTTCTCGGCAAGGAGGGCCTTGGCGATGAGCAAGGAGTCTTGCACGCGGACGGGCTTGCCCAAGACAGCCTCAGCGCGGAGGTGCTTGTTCAAGATCTTGCCCGAGCCACGGTTGACCAACAGCGAACGCAACATGATGAGTTCCACTGACTTGTCATACCACAGCCTACCAACAATATTAATAAGTTCGTTGGCGGCTTTTTCATTTTCATTCCATGCCTTCAAAGAGGTTTCGAAATTGTCGTTGTTCATACTTGTACTTTTTATTCTACAATAGGTTTGGTGCTTTTATTTTTTGGCAAAGTTAGGCATTATTTTTATCCAAACAAGCAAAAACACCTTTTTTTTGTATTTTTGCGGAAATTTTGGGAAAGATGGAAAAAAGCGATTGTCTATACACCTCTTATTTGAGTATTCTTAAGGAAGAGCTAGTGCCCGCCATGGGTTGCACCGAACCGATTTGCTTGGCCTACGCCGCCGCGAAAGCCCATGAGATTTTGGGCACCATGCCCAAACGCGTGGAAATCAAGGCCAGTGGTAATATCATCAAGAATGTGAAAAGCGTCATCGTGCCCAACACCAAGGGCATGAAAGGCCTGAAAGCCTCGGTAGCAGCGGGTATCGTGGCCGGCAACCCCAAGAAAGCCCTTGAGGTCATCGCCGAGGTGACACCCGAGCAGAAAAAGGCCATCGCCGAATTCCTCGACAACACCTTGATGACCGTGGTGCCGCTCAATATCATCGCGCAACTCGATGTCACCGTCACCTTATATACAGAAGAGCACTCCGCCAGCGTGCGCATCGCAGGCTTCCACACCAATATCGTGAAGATGGAAAAGGACGACCAAGTGCTGTTCGACGCAGGTTACACCGAGACAGGTGCAACCAAACTCACCGACCGCAGCTGTCTCTGCATGGAGAAAATCTACGAGTTTGCCAACAGTGCCGATTTGGAAGACCTTAAGCCCATCATCAAGCCGCAAATCGAATGCAACAAGGCCATCTCAGAAGAAGGCTTGAAGAACAATTGGGGTGCTAACATCGGCAGCACAATCCTCAGTTTCGGCACTGATGTGAGAATCAAGGCCCGTGCCTGGGCTGCTGCAGGCAGTGACGCGCGTATGAGCGGCTGCGAGATGCCCGTCATCATCAACTCGGGCAGTGGCAACCAAGGCATGACCGTAAGTCTGCCCGTCCTTGCTTATGCCGAAGAATACGGCATCGATGAAGACCGCACCATTCGTGCCGTGACCCTCTCCAACCTCGTTGCCATCCACCAGAAGACCGGCATCGGTAGACTTTCAGCATATTGCGGTGCCGTCAGTGCAGGCTGCGCCTCGGGTTGTGGTATTGCCTACCTCATGGGCGAACCGCTCAGCATCATCGAACACACCTTGGAGAATGCTTTGGGCATGGCAGCAGGCATCGTCTGCGACGGCGCCAAGCCCTCGTGTGCCGGCAAGATTGCCCTTTCAGTTGAGGCGGGCATCCTCGGCTACGAGATGAGCAAACAGGGCTGCAACCTCCTCGGCGGCGATGGTATCATCGGCAAGGACGTCGAAGAGACCATCGACCACATCGGCTGCCTCGGCCGCCTCGGCATGAAGGAGACCGATGTAGAGATTCTTAAGATTATGGTGGAATAATCTTATTGGAAACCATGCAGAACTTTGGGATGTCCATGCTATGGTTTTGGGTGGCCTATTTCGTAGTGACCATCATCGGAATCATGCACACCATCTTTAATATTGTCGTACTGAAATACAGTTCGATGAAAGAAGGACCCGGTATGGGCGAAGGCTACGAAAAGACCAAGCCCTGGCATCCGCTTTACAACATCATTTTCTTTTCCTTGTTCGGTTGGCTTTATATGCAAGCCCTCCCCGACCCTACGCTGACTGAAGCCTTAATAACAGGTGGTATTTGGGTCTCCATCTGTATCGTCTTCGACCTCTTCGGATGGGTACTCATCAAGCATCCTTGGAGCCTGACCTTCAAGCAGTTTTATGTGGAGTATCAGCCTTGGATTACTTTGATTTACATAGCTGTTTTCTTGGGGCCGGTGGTGGGATATTTTTTTGCTTTGATTAGGCTTTAATCAATTGCTTCAAAGTTTCAACAAACTTTTCAATATCCTCCTCCGTCGTGTCAAACGCGCACATCCATCGGACCACATCGGCATCTTCGTCCCAGTCGTAGAAGAAATAATGGTTTTGCAACTCCTTCCAAACCTTGCTGGGCAGCTGGGCAAATACACCATTGGCCTGCACGGGATAGACGACTTTCACGCCCGGGATGTCCTTCACCGCCTTGTAGAGCAACTGCGCCATGTGGTTGCTGTGCTCGGCATTGCGCTTCCATAGGTCGTTCTCGAAATAGGCATCGAATTGGGCAGCAATGAAACGCATCTTGGAACAGAGCTGCATAGCTTGCTTGCGACGGTATTTGAAGTCTGGGCAAATGTCAGGATTGAGAAGCACTACCGCCTCCCCCATCATCAGGCCATTCTTGGTGCCACCGAAGGAAACGGCATCCACGCCAAGGTCAGTGGTCATCTCCTTGAAGGTGCAACCCAAAGCCACGGCAGCGTTGCCCAAACGGGCACCGTCAATGTGCACATACATATCGTATTCCCTTGCCAAGCCAACGATGGCCTTGATTTCATCCAAGGTGTACAATGTCCCCAACTCAGTCGGCTGGGTAATTGAAATCACTTTAGGTTGTGAATGGTGTTCAAAACCGAAGCCATGCAGGCGTGTTTTAATCAAAGCAGGGGTCAGCTTACCGTCAGGGGTGTCCACCGTCAGCAGGCGGCAGCCCACGATGCGCTGGGGCGCACCGCATTCATCCACATTGATGTGGGCAGTCTCAGCACATACCACAGCCTCATGAGAGTTGGCCATGGCATCGATGCACAGGGTGTTGCATCCCGTGCCGTTGAAGGCGAAAAAGACACGCGCTTGCTCGCCAAACTGTTCACGGAACTTTGCTTCCGTGGCGACACAATATTCATCATCGCCGTAGGCCACTGCGTGATCCTTATTCACACGGGCGATGGCTTCCAAAACCTCAGGGCATACGCCCGAATGGTTGTCGCTTCCAAATCCTCGTTTCATAATTACTTTATTGACGGCCCTTCGACAGGCTCAGGGACCTGCAAAAGCCAAGGTTGCTGAGCCTGTCGAAGCACCGGTTTATTATACCATCTTCTTCGCTTCTTCCAGAATCATATTGGCAAAGCGTTCAGCCTCAGCCTCGGTCTTGCCTTCCGAATAGATACGAATAATCGGCTCGGTGTTCGACTTGCGCAGATGCACCCAACCTTCTTCAAAGTCGATCTTCACACCATCGATGGTTGTCACCTGCTCGTTCTTGAACTTCTCGGCGAACTTGGCAAGGATGCCATCCACATCAGTCGTAGGCGTAAGTTGGATCTTGTTCTTCGACATCACATAAAGCGGATAGGTTTGCTTCAACTCCGAGCATTTAACCTTCTTCTCGGCCAGTTGGGTCAGGAACAAAGCCGTGCCGACAAGGGCATCGCGACCATAGTGCAGTTCAGGATAGATGACACCTCCGTTGCCTTCGCCGCCGATGACAGCACCCACTTCTTTCATTTTTTCCACCACATTGACCTCACCTACGGCAGCAGCATAATATTGCTGCCCATGCTTTTGAGTGACATCACGCAAAGCTCTAGTCGACGACAAGTTGCTCACAGTCGGGCCAGGCGTGTGCTTCAGGATGAAATCGGCTACCGAGACCAAGGTGTATTCCTCGCCAAACAACTCGCCATCCTCCTTGACGAAAACAAGACGGTCCACATCGGGGTCAACAACCACGCCGAAATCACAACCCTGCTCCTTGACATAGCGGCAGATGTCGGTCAGGTTTTGTGCCAAAGGCTCGGGTGTATGGGCAAACTTACCCGTAGGCTCGCAGTTGAGTTCAAGCACTTCCTTCACACCCAAAGCGCGCAACATCTTCGGGATGGCGATGCCTCCCGTCGAGTTGACAGCATCCACGGCCACCTTGAAGTTAGCCTTCGCAATCACCTCTTTGTTCACTAAAGGCAACTTGCACACCATGTCGACATGCTTATCCATCCAGCCGTCAATCTGTTGATAACTACCGATTTCCTCAATCGGGACAAAATCGAAATCGTCTTTGGCAGCCACATTGAGCAGCCAAGCACCTTCAGCGGCAGAGATGAATTCGCCCTTTTCATTGAGGAGCTTCAAAGCGTTCCACTGGGCGGGATTATGGCTGGCCGTGAGGATGATACCTGCATCGGCTTTCAGACCAGTCACGGCGATTTCGGTCGTAGGCGTGGTGCTCAACCCGATGTCAAGCACATCGGCGCCCATGGCCTGCAAAGTACCGCAAACCACCTGATTTACGAGAAAGCCCGAGAGGCGAGCATCGCGACCGACAACGACCTTAGGGCGTTTCACGCCTTTATGATGTTGCACGAATTTGACAAATGCAGCGGTGAATTTCACCATGTCGATTGGCGTAAGGTTGTCGCCCGGCTGGCCGCCAATGGTGCCACGAATGCCGGATATGGATTTGATAAGTGTCATTTATGTTGATTGTTTAATTGTTTATTCGTTGAATTGTTGAATTGAAGAATCGATGTTAGTAGAGACGCCGATTTATCGCGTCTCACAATTATTTGTTTATTTGTTTATTGCAAAATCCAAAATAATCGGATAATGGTCCGATGCCTTGTATTTATACCGTTCAAAATCAAGCGGTTTAACGTCATTATTGGCCCAAACATAGTCAATGCGCAGCAGAGGCAATTTGCCCGCATAAGTCGACTTGATGCCAAACCCAACCTTCGTGAACGTGTCCACATAACCAGCCTTTTGCATCTGACGATAAATGTAGGAAAGCGGGGTCTCATTGAAATCACCACACACAATGATGGGGCCTTCAACTGGAGGCATCCCTTCCAATACATTTTTGAGCTCGCCACTACGCCTCTTAAAAGCATATCCTAACTTATGCAACAAACTCTTCCCTAACGTATCCATATTGTTTTGCCTTTCAGAAGAACTCAACAAAATGTCAATCTCATCGTCAGTAATCTTATAGGATAGCAGATGGACATTGGCGACATGAAACTTGCCTTTCTCGCCCGCATCTACCGAAACCATCACACCATACGTATTCTCCTTGCCAAAGCCAGAATCCTCCGAAACCTTGGCTATGGGATATTTCGAAAAGATGACATTGCCAGCATAATTGTTCTTACGATTGTAATAAACATATTGGAAACCAGACTTTTCCGCAAAAACCTGAATGCATTTCGGCCGTGACATTTCAGAGTTGAACCCTCCAAACTCCTGACAACACAAAATGTCGGGAGCCTGTTCGCGAACCATGTCCATCACTTGATTGGCAAACTGTTGCCTACTTGTCTCACCATCAACATTTTTGAACAAATGCACATTGTAGCTCATGATCCTGATGCTATTGTCGGCCTTCTCTTTCGAACCAAAGGAAAACGACTTGCTGATGCCTGGAATAGCGATGAGCAAAGCCATCACCGAAATCCATATCTTGTTTGACCACATCAGCAGCAAAAGAATGAAAACCACCACATTAAAAATCAGAATCTCCCAAAACGCCAGACCAAAGATTGTAGTCCAAACGAAATGCTGTGGATTGATATAGGCATTGACAACGCTCAAAGCCATGGCCACCAGTCCCAAGAAAGCCAATACTGCCAGGATGAAGACTATCAACTTCCCGAAAAACGACCTTTCCTTTTTCTCCTGTAATGCCATATCATCTGCTGTTTCTAAACAAAAACTCCTTTTCCTCTGCCGTCAGGCTAGCATATCCATCCTTGGCAATTTTGTCCAAAATAGCATCCACATCACGTTCTCTTTCAGCCTTTTGATAGTTATACTCCTCATCCGAACGCGGCACTTGAGGCTCATCGTGGATTTCCTCGTAAGGCGTATATTCCATCTTGGGTTTGCGTTTTTTGCGCTTGGGCTCGGCAGGCTTTCCAAGGCTTTTCCTTAAAACAAACCCATACACAAAGCCAAACAATGCTCCACCCAGATGCGCAATATGTCCGCCCGGATTTTCCGCCGAGATGCTTAGCAAGTCGATGACCACAAAGGCAATCGCCAACCACTTGAATTTCAGTTGACCAAACAACAAAATATTGAGCCCATAGTCCGGTTGATAGGTTGCAGCAGCCACCAAAATAGCCAACACCGAGGCTGAAGCGCCCATGGCAACAGCAGTGTATTTCGCGGTCTCAAAAACGGGGAAAAGGTTGTAAGCCAAGATGAAGAACAAAGCTCCCACGAGGCCACCCAAACCATAAGTCAAAGCCAACTGTTTTTGCGACAAAAAGCGCGTGAAAATCATCCCACCGAACCACAACATCCACACATTGAAAAACAGATGCCAGAACCGTTCGTGCAGGAACATATACGTAACCACAGTCCAAGGCTTCCTGATAAGTTCTGTCCAATCAGCGGGCACCGAAAGCCATCTCACCAACAGATTGGTACCCGGGGACTTGTAGAGCCAAAGGAAAAGGTTGGCAAAAGCCACCATAATCCAAATACCCACGTTGACGAGGAGAAGCCATTTCAGCACAGAATTCTGCTTGAAAAGGTCCTTTGTCATGCCACCGAGATTCGGTCGCTGATAACCATATCCGTTAGAAAATCTGTTCACCGTAAAGTCTTCCTTTCTTTTTCCAAATCAAAATCAGAATCAAGCCAAACAACATGCCGCCTAAGTGAGCGAAGTGCGCTACATTGCCTCCACCGATAAAACCACTCACCAACTCGATGACCGCATACCCAATGACAAACCACTTTGCCTTGATTGGGACAAAGAAGTACAAGTAAATCATCGAATTTGGGAACATCATGCCGAATGCAAGCAACAAACCATAGATGGCACCTGAGGCACCTACCGTGTTCAACATGTTCAAATAGTTCGCCATGGAAATCACCTGACCTCCACCCAAATTGACACTGTCGTACTGGGCTAAAGTGGTGGCATATTGAATGTATTGCACCACCTCTTGGCACAAACCCGCGCCAACACCACATAGCATATAAAACCACAAGAAACGCTTTGAGCCCCAAATGTTCTCAAGCGTGTTACCAAACATCCACAAGGCAAACATGTTGAAAAACAAATGTTCAAAATTGCCATGCATGAACATATAGGTAATCAACTGATAAGGCTTAAAATCGCTGGCCTTGAAGAAATGAAGTCCCAAATAATCGGTCAAATCGATATGGAACCGATTCATGGTAAAGGTGGCCAAATAAAGCAAAACATTGATAATCAGCAGATGTTTCACTACTGTTGGCAACACCCTAAATCCCGTTGGACTGTATTGTTCACTCATTTAAAAAAATCCTCCATATTTAAAATCACATAAATCTTCTTTCCGTTAGGCGCAATCTCTGCCACATTACAGGCAAACAATTGGTCCACAATATTTTGCATCTCCATCTCTGACAACCTCGTTTGTGCCTTTATAGAAAGTTGCGCCGCCATGGTCTTAGCCAGGTTCAGTTTCCTATCCAGCTGCAAGTCGGTGCGATTGATTTTATAGTTGTCCAAAATCTGCTCAAGCAATGCCACCGCATCGCAACCCACTGCATCAGATGGCGTGCCATTAATCATAAAGGTGGTTGGATTGGCCTGTTCCAGCACAAAGCCGAGATTCTCCAGGTCAGGCAGCATCTCCTTCAACAAAGAGGCATCGTTCACATTAAGCGACAAAGCCTGCGGAAACAGCTCCTGTTGCGAGACACCGCTATGGTTCTCCAACTCTTTGAGGAATTTCTCGAACAGTATCCTGGAATGCGCCAGATTCTGGTCAATGACAATCAAACCCGACTTCACCGCCGTGACGATAAAAGACTGAGCCACTTGCAGATATTGGCTATTCGGCTTGGCTTCCTCTTTTTGTTCCAAATTCTCATGCGACAAGTCCACACGTTCGCCATACAGCAGACGCCAGTCTCCTGAAGGTTCTTTCCTTTGCGGTTGGTACGAACTTTCCCAATGCGACTCACGTGGCACTGATTCCTTTCTGAAAGGATTAAAATTAGGGTCGAGGGGTATATTGGGAATAGCCAAAGGCGACGTCATACCCATAGCCTTGCCGAAGTCGTTGTTCAAGTCAGCCGACTCATCGAAGTCGATCATCGGCGAAAGGTTGTGCTGGCCAATGGCTTTACGAACTGCTGCGTGAAGGATGGCATACACCAATTTGACATCCAAAAAGTTGACCTCAGTCTTTGTCGGGTGGATGTTGATGTCGATGTCGGCAGGATCCACCTCAATATTCAGGAAGTAGCCAGGGAAACTATCCTTAGGAATCATCTCCAAGAATGCGTTTTCAATGGCATGGTGCAGATATGCATGCTTTATAAACCGCTTATTCACAAAGAAATACTGCTCACCACGGGTCTTCTTGGCATATTCCGCCTTGATAATATAGCCATCGATACGCACGCGCTCGGCCTCTTGGCGGACGGGTAGCAATTTGCTTTCATAATTGCTTCCAAACAATCCCATGATGCGTTGCTTGAGATTGCCCGGATAAAGGTGATACACCTCCTTACCGTCGCTATTCAGGGAGAAACCAATTTCGGGATTCATCAGTGAGACACGAGTGAATTCCTCCACAATGTGCCGCATCTCAGCTTGTGGCGACTTGAGGAAGTTGCGGCGTGCGGGCACATTGAAAAACAGGTTTTTCACCGTGATCGTGGTGCCAGGTTGCATCGGCACAAGGGTCTGTTCCTTGACGACCGAGCCCTCGTTGACAATCTTCACCCCTACTTCGTCTTCCTTGCGTCGTGTTTTCAGCTCCACTTGTGCAATGGCGGCGATACTGGCCAAGGCTTCGCCACGGAAACCCATAGTGCGGATGGCGAAAAGGTCTTCCGCCTTGCTGATTTTGGAGGTAGCGTGCCGCTCGAAGCACAGGCGGGCATCGGTTTCCGACATGCCACAGCCATTGTCAACGACCATAATCATCGACTTGCCAGCATCCTTCACCACCAAATCAATTTGGGTAGCGCCGGCATCCAATGCATTCTCCATCAGCTCCTTGACAGCCGATGCAGGACGTTGAATCACCTCACCCGCCGCAATTTGGTTGGCGACACTGTCAGGCAGCAACTTGATGACATCCAACATACCTTATTTTCCCATCAGTCCGCCTACAATAGTCTGCATCAGCGGAGTACAGAAGACAAAATAGAACAAAAGCACCACAAACACGCCCAACACGATTCTTCGGATCAGTTTGGCCCGTTGCTCCTCTTTGGTTTCCTCGTCCTTTTTGGCGCCCCATTTACTCCGCATCTGAGCGCGAAGCTGTTCTTCATGGGTCAACTTCGAATCGAGGCCTGCAGCTGCCTTTTTTTCTTCCCATGCTTGCTCCTCTGGATTGTAATAGCGAGGTATGTAATTGAATTTCTTTGGATTATGTCGATAAAAGAAAGCCATAACAAAACAATTATACTTTGCAAAAATAGCAAAAAAAGTTCAATTGGCAAGACATCCTAATCGAAGTCGCCGACTTCCTCGCCCGAGGTGTCGAGAACATCAGTAGAAATACTCTCTTCACAATTGAGAGAAGCCCATTTGCCATTCCATGTGGCTTCGAGCTTGTCAATCATATCGTCCAATTGCCCAATTTCCGTGTCGGTCATCCCCACATCCGAATCCTGCCGGTAGTTGTCCATATCGGAGCGCAGACCGAGTATGGCAATGTTCATCATTTGAAGCTCATCGCAATCAGTGATGTCATCAATCTGGTTTTCAATGGATAAGATTTCCTCTTCCATGGCCTTGTATTGCTTCGACACTGTGTCATCGCAAGCGTTAAAACACAGAAGCAAGGTAGCCAACAAGGCAAATATTGCAATCCTTCTCATGGTAAATTTTGTTTTGGGCTTCAAAAATAGGGAAAAAAATTGAAACCAAGTGAAAGTCGCCTAATTAAAATAAATAAGGTGTAAGATGAGCTTCTAAAAAACGCTTTCGAATCTCTTTCAATCACAACTAAATCAAAGCATTATAAATAATGAACAAAACCTGTTGATTTCTTTTCGAAAAAAACGAAAAATGTTTGTGAAAGAATGGATTGGCAATTCAAAGGAATGACTTATCTTTGCGCGGTCTTATATAGTGGACAAAATGAAAACGAGTTTTAATAATCGAATACAACCAACTTAATCATTAACATTAAATCATTATCTATGAAAAAGTTACTTACTTTATTTTTGGCAATGATTGCCTCCATCGCGATGATGGCACAAGTGACGACTTCTAGCATCAGTGGTAAGATTGTTGACGAAAACGGTCCGCTTCCTGGTGCTACTGTCATTGCAACCCACATCCCATCTGGTACATACTATGGTACCACCTCAAACAATGAAGGCCGCTACACTATGCAAGGCATGAGAGTCGGTGGACCTTACACTATTGAAGTCCGTTACATCGGCTACACTTCTTCAAAAGCTGAAAACATCACTTTGAAGTTGGGTGAAACCTATCGTGCCGACTTCGCGCTTAACAGCAAAGCGAAAGAACTTGGCGAAATCGTTATTTCAGGCGAAGCAGAAAAACCTGTTTACAACTCCACCTCAACAACTGTTAATTCAGAGGAAATCGCCGTTCTGCCTACTATCACTCGCAGCATCATTGATGTTGTCAAGGTGTCGCCTTACGCAAACAATATGAGCTTTGCCGGTAGCGACGGTCGTTCCACCAACTTCACCGTTGATGGCGCCAACTTCAACAACAACTTCGGTTTGAGCAGCAACCTCCCCGGCGGTGGCACCCCCATTTCCGTGGATGCTATTGAAGAAGTTCAGGTCGTGGTTGCTCCTTTCGACGTCCGTCAATCCAACTTCGTCGGTGGCGGCATCAACGCCATCACCAAGTCAGGTACCAACCAATTCCACGGTTCAGCCTATACGTACTACACCAACCAAACCTTCCGTGGCAACAGACTGTTGGGCGAAAACCTCGGCGTTCGTCCTGAAGAAAGCACTTGGACCTATGGTGCTACTGTTGGTGGTCCCATCGTGAAAGACAAATTGTTCTTCTTCCTCAACGCTGAAAGAACGGAAGAGCCTTCAGAAGTCATCAAATATCGTCCTGACACTGCCAG
>JAEEGH010011183.1_pt1 | contig 20415 bp, 23 predicted proteins | sample 9134181 | NCBI WGS metagenome assembly JAEEGH01 (sample SAMN16246544, study PRJNA631951) | gut metagenome | biome: gut microbiome; feature: rumen; material: DP-attached | host: Bos | place: Iran: Karaj | collected 2018-10
AGAATTTCCTTTTCCTTCTCGGCGATGATGGCGTCGATGTTCTTGACGTGGCGGTCGGTCACTTTCTGGAGCTCGTCTTCACCCTCCTTCTCGCCGTCCTCGGAGAGGCCGTCGTTCTTCTGGGCTTTCTTGAGCTGGTCGATGCCGTCACGGCGGGCGTTGCGGACCGTCACCTTGGTGGTCTCGCCCTGCGCCTTGGCCTTCTTGATGAGTTCGCGGCGGCGGTCCTCGGTGAGGGCCGGCACCATGCAACGGATGATTTCACCGTTGTTGGACGGGGTAAGACCCACGTTGGCATCCAGGATGGCCTTCTCGATCTTGGCAATCATGTTGCGTTCCCAAGGCTGGATGGCAATCGTCTTCGCGTCAGGCGTCGTAATCGAAGCGACCTGGTTCAACGGCGTAGCCGTACCGTAGTAATCCACGGTAACCGCGTTGAAAATCGCCGGAGAAGCCTTGCCCACCCGGTAGTTCTTGAGGTCTTCCTCCAGGTAATCCACCGCATCCTGCATCTTCAGATCGGCAAAATCCACAATTTCTTTCGCTTTCGGTAACATAGTCTTTTCGTGTTTGTTTCAGTCAATTATGCAAATATAATCAAAAACGGCAAGAATCATTACGATTCCCGCCGTTTTTCTCACAAATCGTGCCGAACCCTTATTGGTTCAAAGCGTCCGCACTCTTGATGAACTTCGCGAGTTCCTCCTTGGTAACGTGATAGTTCTGCATTTCACCCGAGAAATAGGAGTCGTAGGCGGCCATATCGACAAAGCCGTGGCCGGAGAGGTTGAAGAGGATGGTCTTCTGCTCGCCGGTCTCCTTGCACTTGAGGGCCTCGGTGATGGTGGCGGCGATGGCATGGCAGGACTCCGGGGCGGGGATGATGCCTTCGGTCTGGGCGAAGAGGACGCCGGCGCGGAAGGAGTCGAGCTGCTCGATATCGACCGCCTCCATGAAGCCGTCCTTCATCAGCTGGGAGAGGATGACGCCGGCACCGTGGTAGCGCAGGCCGCCGGCGTGGATGGACGCGGGCTTGAAGGTGTGGCCGAGGGTGAACATCGGCAGCAGCGGGGTCATGCCGGCCTCGTCGCCGAAGTCATACTCGAACTTGCCCTTGGTGAGTTTCGGGCAGGAATAGGGTTCGGCCGCGATGAAACGGGTCTTCTTGCCCTCCTTGATGTTGTGGCGCATGAACGGCAGGGCCAGGCCGCAGAAGTTGGAGCCGCCGCCGAAGCAGGCGATGACGATGTCCGGATACTCGCCGGTGAGAGCCATCTGCTTCTCCGCCTCCAGGCCGATGACAGTCTGGTGCAGGCACACGTGGTTGAGCACGGAGCCGAGGGCGTACTTGCAGTTGGGGGTGCTCATGGCCAGCTCGATGGCCTCGGAGATGGCGCAGCCCAGGGAACCGCGGTCGTTCGGATTGACGGTCAGGATGTCCTTGCCGGCGCGGGTGGACATGGACGGGGACGGGGTGACGGCGGCGCCGAAGGTCTGCATGATCGAACGGCGGAAGGGCTTCTGCTCATAGCTCACCTTGACCATATAGACGGCGCAGTCGATGCCGAACTTCTTGGTCGCGTAGGAGAGCGCGCCGCCCCACTGGCCGGCGCCGGTCTCGGTGGTGAGGTTCGTGACGCCCTGCTCCTTGGCATAGTAGGCCTGGGCGATGGCGGAGTTCAGCTTGTGGCTTCCGGCCGGGGACACGGACTCGTTCTTGAAGTAGATGTGGGCCGGGGTTCCGAGCGCCTCCTCCAGCTCATAGGCGCGCACGAGCGGGGTGCAGCGGTAGGCGGCATACTGCTCGCGGACCGGCTCCGGGATGGGGATCCATTCGTCCGTCTGGTTGAGTTCCTGGTCGGCGCAGGCCTTGCAGAAGATCGGATACAGGTCCTCGGGTTTCAGCGGCTGCTTGGTGGCGGGGTGCAGGAACGGCAGCGGCTTGTTGGGCATGATCGCCTGGATGTTGAAGTAATGGGTCGGGATTTCGCTCTCCGGGAGCAGGTACTTTTTCTGTCTCATGGTGTTTGTGTTTTATTTGGTTTATGATTTTTGCATGAAAAAAGGCACGCTGTAAGTCAGCGTGCCTTCTATGGGTTTGGTCTACCTATGGCGATGCGACTTACAGCTTGGAACTGCAAGTGCGCCACCAGAAGTTATTGACCATCATTGTTCTCATCTCGTTGCAAAGATGTAGAGAAAAAATTTAAAATGCAAATAAATTTTTAAAATTTTGCAAGAAGGGGTTCCGTCCACTGATGGGAGGCCGTGACGAAGTTGGCCTCGACATAGGCGTTGACCGCGGTGCAGACGAACAGGAGGACGATCGCGGCGGCGACGATGATGCCGATCACCTTGAGGCGCTTCAGCCACTTCTTGTTATTCCAGCCGATGGTCTGGAACATCGACCAGAAACCGTGCTCCAGGTGCAGGAACAGGGCGATGAACCACACGATGTACAGGGCCACCATCCACCAGTTCTTGAAGGTCACCATCAGGAGGTAGTACGGGTTCTCCGCTTCAGCGCCCATGAACTCCTGCAGCTGCATCTTGGCCCAGAAGTGGGACAGATGGAAGCCCAGAAGACCCAAGACGATGATGCCGAGGATGAACATGTTCTTCGCGGCCCAGCTGTCGTTCTTCGCCTTGGAGGCCACCTCATAACGCTTGATGCCGCCGCGCTTGGTGTAGTTCTCGATGGAGAGCCAGATGCCGAAGCCGATGTGGATGATGAATCCCAGGGCGAGGATCGGGACCATGATGTCGATGAACGGGGTGCTCATGAAGTCGCAGCCGATCTGGAACCAGCCGTCGCCGGTGGTGAAGCGGACCGCGTCTTCGGCCACCTTGCCGAATTTCCCGTTCAAGGAGTCGATCACGGAGAAGAAGTTGATAGTGCCGTGAAGGAGCAGGAAAATCACGAGGAAAGCGCCGGACACGCTCTGGACGAATTTCTTGCCGATGGAGGAGGTCAGGAATTTAGCCATATAAGATAGGTTGTTTCGTTAGTCTAGTAAGTATGCAAATATACGGTCTTTCTTGCATCTTTCATAATATTTCAATATTTTTGTTACAAATCCAAACCGAATGACCATGTACAAGAGAGTCCTTCTCAAACTCAGCGGCGAAAGCCTCGGCGGCCCTGCCGGAAAGGGCCTGGACACGGAAAGCCTGTCCGCCTACGCAAAGGAAATCGCGGCGGCCGCGAAGGCCGGCCTCCAGATTGCCATCGTCAACGGCGGCGGCAACATCTTCCGCGGCCTCCAGGGCGTCGGCAAAGGCTTCGACCGCGTGGACGGAGACAAGATGGGCATGCTCGCCACGGTCATCAACTCTCTGGCCCTGTCGATGTTCATCAAGGATGAAGGCGTTGAAGCCCAGGTCTTTACGGCCACGCCCATGGAACCCGTCGCGAAGTACTACATGCGGGACGACGCGGTGAAGGTGCTCGAGCGCGGCGGCGTCGCCCTCATCGCCGGCGGCACCGGCAATCCGTTCTTCACCACCGACTCCGGCGCCGCCCTGCGCGCCCTTGAAATCGGTGCCGACGCCCTCCTCAAAGGTACCCGCGTGGACGGCGTCTACACCGCCGATCCGGAAAAAGATCCCACCGCCGTCAAATACGACGAACTCACCTTCGACGAAGCCATCTCAAAACACCTCAAGGTCATGGACCAGACCGCCTACGCCCTCTGCTCCGACGGCCGGATGCCCATCATCGTCTTCGACATGAACGCCACCGGCAACCTCACCAAGCTCATCAAGGGCGAAAAGGTCGGCACGCTGGTGCATCCGTAGGGCCTTGACCGGACTCTCCGCCATTCCGGACACTCCCTGAAAGCGTTTTCCCGAGGTGCCCGTCGAATAGAAACAACTGATTAACACATACTTATGCAAAGTGTTCTGGGGGTAATTACCCAGAACACTTTGCATAAATACTTGACCTACACGCACTTCCATTCAACGCCGCCCTTTTGTTTTTCTCAGAAAACCTTACGATCTTCGTATCAGATCTGTCTCCTGGACCTGTCAAGCAGCTGTGAGCCATGAAGAGAAGGAAGTTTATCAAGGGAATACTGAATCATTGCTACCAACGGATGGATGATGGTGGCGTATTGTTCTATACTTATAGCGACCATCTGGTTTTTTTTACCCAGTATTGTGTCATGGCACGTAAATATCGTATCCAAGTCCTGGCTTTATGCCAGATGCCGGACCATGTCCACGACTCCGTCATCGCTCAACGTAAACAGGATTTCGAACAGTTCAAACAGTACACCGGTGCGGGATTCGCCCGGAAAAGGAACGCCCGGTTCGGGCTGAACGGGCCGGTCTTCGAATGTTCCTTCGGCAGTGTTCCCAAGATTGGAGACAAGACGGCCCGCTCCAATCTCATCTATGTGGGAAACAATCCTGTCGAGCGGAAACTGGTACCCCTGGCGGAACAATATCGTTGGAACTACCTGGCTTATGCTAATTCCGACCACCCGTTTTCCGAAAAGCTGGTCATCCGGAAGGCAAGCTGGCCGCTCCAAAAAGCCGTAAGGGAAGTCAAGGCTCAGTTCAAGGCTGGGAAGCCCCTGGATTATGCACAATTGGAACGGCTATTCCGACCGCTGGACCGCAAGGAAGGGTTACAACTCACTGATTTTATCATCAGTACTTACAACGTGATTGACTATCAGGCCGCCCTCCGATATTTCGATTCCTTTGACAACATGCTGGTCGCCCTGCATGCTACAACGGGCAGTGAGCACGATTTGAATGAATTATTCATCGGTAAGTCCGATGCCCATTACAATCGGATGACCATTATCCTGCTCCAAGAAAGAAAGGTTACTGAAATCCACGAGATCCTCTCTTTGTCTGTCGACGCGAAATACGAACTCTTCCTTCTTTTACGACAAAAGACATACGCTACCTCCGAGCAGATTGCCGCATTCCTACATATGCCTTTGAGGAAGGCATCAAATGGAAACGATTGATCGAACGCCATTTACGCAAATTATTCTGGGTTGATTCTCCCAGAATAATTTGCGTAAAACACTTATTAAAAGGCATTTCCATTCGACGGGCCCGAGGGACGGGGCCCAATGAATGAGACGGGCATTCGAGCCCGCATCCTAAATCGCCCTGGTCTTCTCCCGCAGCCAGGCGGCGATGTCGGCGGGAAGGCGCGGGGAGAGGGTGCGGTAGACGTGTTCGTTGTAGGCGTTGAGCCAGGCGATTTCGTCGGGGGTCATCAGGTCGCGGACGAGGACGGAGGTGTCGTAGTGGCAGAGGGTCAGGGTCTCGAAGGAATACCAGGTGCCGAAGTCGTTGGTTCCATCCTCGCGGACCAGGACGACGTTCTCGTGGCGTACGCCGTGCATGCCCTCCCGGTACAGGCCCGGTTCGATGGTGTTGATGATGCCCGGAACGTACGGGTAGGCGTTGAAGTTCTGCCGGAATTCCTGCGGGCCTTCATGGACATTGAGATAGAAGCCGATGCCGTGGCCGGTACCGTGACCGAAGTTCCGTTTGGCCTGCCAGAGCGGGTTCCGGGCAAGGATGTCGAGGTGACAGCCGCAGGTGCCCTGCGGGAATACCGCCATGGAAAGGTCGATGTGACATTTCATCACGAGGGTGTAATCTTCCTTCTCCAGGGCTGTGCAGGGACCGAGGGGAACGGTACGCGTAATATCCGTCGTACCGAAGAGGTACTGGCCGCCGGAATCGACCAGGTAAAGGCCGCGCGGTTCCAGAACCGGAGCACCCGTGCGCGGTGTAACGTAGTGCGGCAATGCGGCGCCGGGCCCGTAGGCCGATATGGTCTCGAAACTGTCACCCCGGTAACCGGGGATCTGCGCCCGCAGGGACTGTAACTTGCAGGCGGCTTCCCATTCGTCCACACGCCCCACCTGGCCTTCCAGCCAGTAGAGGAACTGCTCTACGGCCAGGCCGTCCTCCAGGTGCGCCTCCCGCATTCCTTCTATCTCCACGCGGTTTTTCACCGACTTGCGGAGCGGCACGGGAGATAGCCCCTCCACCACGTCATAGCCGCATTCATCCAGATACTCGCGGATGTGGAGATTCAGCGTGGACGGATCCACATAGATCCGGTCCACTTCCTCGTCGACATACGTGGACAAGGCGAGGCAGGCTTCCGCATAGTCGCAGAGCGTTACCTCGTCGGCCGCCAGTTCGTCGAAACTGGCCTGGGTTTCCTCGTCGGGCTCGGTGAAATCATCCTTGCGGACGAACCAGTACACATCGTCCATCGTCACAAGCAGATAAGAGATCACCACAGGATTGTAGTCCACGTCGGATCCCCGCACATTCAGCAGCCAAACGATCTCGTCCAGGGCGGTGAGGAAGATTGCGTCGACCTCCTGCCGCATCATCCACTTGCGGAGCCAATGGATCTTCGCCTCGCGGGATTCTCCCGTCAGGTCCTCACCCAGGGTGATGATCGGGGTCGACGGAATCGCAGGGCGGTCCGTCCACAGCGGAGAGAGCATGTCCGGAACGGACACGATGCGTACGTCTCCGCCAAGCGCGGCTTTCAAGCCCGCGACGGCGGACACCGTCTGGCACAGGCCGTCCACGGCGATGACCGGCTCCTCGAAGCCGCGGGAAGCCAGCCACTGCGGGATGGGCACCTGCTCGGGCACACGCATCTTATGCAATTCGATGCCGGTTCCGGCCAGCTGCTTGTTTGCCTGGATGAAATACCGCGTATCGGTCCACAGGCCGGCATGGTCCAGGGTGATGCAGAGGTCCCCCGCCTCGCCCGTGAAACCGGACACCCATTCCACCTGTTTCCACCGGCGGGCCGGATACTCGCTGGCATGGGGGTCGCTGCCCGTCAGGATGACGGCATCCCAGCCATTCTCCCGCATAAGGGACCGAATGGCCTCCACACGCTGTGCAAAGACGTTTTCCATGGTATGATTATTGACAATTTTCACAAATATAAATATATTTGCAGATAATTAAAACGAAAAACACCATGACTGAAGATCCCCTCGAGAGAATCGAACGCGAAGAGCGTGAAAAGAAAAACAGAAACGGCGGACTCAAGACCGCGACCATCATCCTGGCTGTCGCCGCCCTGGCCCTCGCCGGCGCCCTGGCCTGGATCTGGAGCCAGAAGAGCAGCCTCGTGAACGAGCTCGAAGGCGAAAAAGCCGAGCTGACGCAACAGCTCCTCAACCTGCAAAGTGACTTTGAAGGCCTGAACTCCGAATACGAAAGCATCAACAGCCAGCTGGACACTTCCCGCGAACAGGTGGCCCTCCTCATCGACAAACTGTCCAAGACCGAGGCCACGAACCGTGCCAAGATCCGCCAGTATGAGAAGGAACTGGGCACCCTGCGCTCCATCATGCGCGGCTACATCGTCCAGATCGACTCCCTGAACACCCTGAACAAGCAGCTCACCGCCGATGCCGCCGCCGCTCGGAGAGAGGCCGCCGAAAGCCGTCAGGCCAATGAGAACCTGACCCGCCAGGTCGAGAACCTCTCCGGCCAGGTGGCCGCGGGTTCCGTCATCAAGGGCCGGGGTCTGCACCTCGCGGCCTACAACGGATCCGACCGCGTCACCGACCGTTCCAGCCGTGTTACCTATTTCGTAACCACCCTTACCCTCGTGGAGAACGAAATCGCCGAGCGCGGCCCCATCCGCGTCTATGTGCGCGTCAAGGACCCGAACGGCGTCATCCTGCTGAACAACTCTTCCTCGGACTTCACCGTCGGTGGCGAGACCATGACGGCCTCCGCCTCCCGTGAGGTCGATTACGAAGGCCAGGATGTGGAGCTGAGCATCTATGTCAAGGACATGAGCAACCTCGGCAAGGGCATCTACACCGTCGAGGCCTACACCGACAAGGCCTTCCTCGGCCGCTCCGAACTGATGCTGCGCTAACCGTATGATCTACGTCCACGTCCCCTTCTGCAAGCAGTTCTGCACATACTGCGACTTTTACTCGGAAATCGCCGATGAACGTTGTTTCAAGGCCTATGCCGACGGCGTCTGTGCGGAAATTCGCAAGCGGGCGCGGGAAATGGACGACGACCCGAAAACCCTTTATTTCGGTGGCGGCACCCCTTCGGTGCTGCCGCTTTCCGTCCTGACCCGGATCCTCATCACCCTGGACGAAGTCGGGCACGGCGGTCCGTACCGGGAATTCACGCTGGAAGTGAATCCGGAAGACATCGTCGAGAAAGGACGCGGCTATGTAGAAAGCCTCCTTTCCCTCGGCATGAACCGGCTGAGCATCGGCGTCCAGTCCTTCGACGACGGGATGCTGCAGTGGATGAACCGCCGGCACGATGCCGCCCGGGCTCGGGAAGCCTTCCGCATCGCGCGGGAAGCCGGGGTCGAAAACATCAGCATCGACCTCATTTTCGGCATCACCCATCTCTCCGACGAGGTCTGGGCCGACACCATCGACCAGGCCGTCGCCCTGGGTCCGGAGCACATCTCCTGCTACCAGCTGACCGTCGAGGGAGAAAGCGCCCTGGCGGATCTGGTGCAGGAAGGCCGGTATGCCGAAGCCGACGATGCCTTGTGCAGGCGCCAATATGACATGCTCTGTCAGAAACTGTCCGCCGCCGGCTACCATCACTACGAAATCTCCAACTTCGCCAGGAAAGGCTTCGAAGCCATCCATAACGGGGGCTACTGGGAGCGTCGCCCCTATGTCGGAATCGGCCCTGGAGCTCACTCTTTCCAGGGAAACACCCGGTCATGGAACAGCAAAGCCCTTCGAAACTGGACCACGACGACCGAGACCCTTTCCCCGGAAGACACGCTTGTCGAAACCGTCATGCTCGCCCTGCGGACTGACAAAGGCATCGACGCGGGCTTCCTGCACGGAAATTGCAGTAAGGAGGATATCGGACGACTCCTGGAGAACGGAGCCCTGGTCCGCACGGGCGACCGGTACCGGATTCCCGAGGACCATTTCTTCGTCTCCGACGAAATCATCCGCGAACTGATTTAAAACCACATCGTTATGGCTAGCAAGAAATCCTTCTTCTCCCTCCTCGCGGGCCTCGCCGCAGGCGCCGCCATCGGCATCCTCTATGCTCCGGACAAGGGCTGGAAAACCCGCGCCCGTGTGAAGAAAGCCGCTGAGAACGGCTACGATGACCTCAAGGAGAACCTGGGTGACCTGGGCTCCAAGGTCGATGAAAAGACCGCCCAGGCCAAGGCCTCCATCAAGGACCTCCGCGAAACCCTCCGCGAAAAGGGCACTGAAATCAAGGAAAGCACCCGCGAAATGCTCCTCAAGCAGTTGGAACGGCTGGAAAACGCCCTCAAGCAGGCTGAGGAGGAAGCCGAGGAAACCTTCGCCGAGAATCCCGGGCCCGAAGAGCAGGCCCCTGAGGCATGAGCAACTTCTCCCGGCCCGCCGAGGACCTGTCCCGCGAAGCCAAGGAATATATCGACCTCCGCCTGGAAGACGTGAAGCTCCGGACGGCGAAGGGGTTGTCTGTCACCGCGTCCAAACTGGTGGGGCTTTTCCTCATCCTGGGCGTGGGAATCAGCCTGACACTGGTCCTGTCCTTCGGCCTCATCCTGCTCCTGGGCGAATTGATCGGCAGTTATGCCTGGTCCGCCATCGGCGTGGCAGTCCTGCTGGGAATCGGTCTCTGGATCCTGATCCGCAAGCGGAATTCCCTGTTCAAGGACACCTTCGTGCCGCTTTTCGTCAAACTCTTTTTCTCCGATGACGACGATGATTGACTATCGGGACATCAAGACGCTGGATGAGCTCACGGAAGCCATCCACCGCAGCCACGCGAACATCGAAGCCAAGGGGAAAGCTGTCCAGCAGAGCCTGGCCGACGTGCAAGGGTTCTATACGCCGCAGAACCTGGCCATCCAAGGCGTCCGCCGGACCGCCCTCAACATGAACTTCTACGCCCGGGCCCTCTTCGTCGTCCGGGCTCTCAAGAAAAAACTCCAGAAATGACCTACATCCGCAGAGCCCTCAAGTATTTCATCCAGATTTCGCTGCTCCTTGCCGTCATTATCGGCATCCTGATGGCGACAGGCATGGTGTCCAAGGACATTTCCGTCGCTTTCCAGCACGGCTGGAAATCCGTCTGGTGGATTCTCGCCCTGCTCGGCGTCATGTCCCTCGTCTATCCGTTCTTCGGTTACCAGAAGCGGAATATCCGTGTGAAAGGCGATCCCGCCCTGGCGCGGGACGGCATCGTCGAGGCCTTGCGCGGCCGCGGTTATGTCCTGGAGGACGAACCGGACGGCGCGCTCCGCTTCCACCTGTCGTCCCCGCTGAACCGGGCCGCCCGGATGTGGGAGGACCGCATCACCCTTTCGCCCGTCCTGGGCGGCTGGCAGGCCGAAGGCCTGTCCCGCGACCTCGTCCGGGTCATGAGCGCCATCGAACAATACTTCAGAAACCATGGAAACGACTGACACCCAGAAATTCAAGACCGTCGCGAAGTTCTCCGAGCCCGTGCCCGCCGAAATCCTCGCCGGCATGCTGCGGGACAACGGCATCCCCGCCGGTGTCTTCGGCGCTTCCTCCCCCTATCCTTGCCTCAACTACGCCCAGCCCATCGAGGTCAAGGTCAATGCGGAGGACTACGAAAAAGCGGTATCCATCATTCCTGAGGAATACCGCATGAAAGAGGAGTAACGCTCCCTTCTACTGTTCCTGACTCCCGCCGGCAAGATCCAGGATTTCCGAAGTGATCTTTTGCTGGCGGGATTTGTTGTACTGGAGGGTGAGCTCCTGGAGAAGGTCTTCGCCATTGTCGGTGGCCGTCTGCATCGCGACGGTGCGGGCGGCGTGTTCAGATGCGTTGCTGTCCAGCAGGGCCGTGTAAAACTTCAGCTTCAGGGATTTGGGAAGGAGTTCTTCGAGGAGCTCCGAAGCGGAGGGTTCGAGGATGTAATCGAAATCAGATTCCTCGGCCATACCTCCGGATCCGCTCAGAACGGCAGCGCCCATCGGAAGAAGGGTCTCCCGGACGGAAACCTGCTTGCCGGAAGAAACGAAGTGATTGTAAACGAGGTCCACGCGGTCGAGGCGGCCTTCCCGGAAATCATCCATCAGCTTTCCGGCCAGTTCGGCGGCGGGGGCGTAGGACGGCTTGTCGGCCAGTTTCTGGAAATCCGCCGGTGAGGGATGGCCGCACTTGCGCATGGAATCGGCCATCTTGCGGCCGATGCTGTAAACGGTGACATCGGCATCCCCATAGGAACGGACCGTTTCCAAGGCGAGACGGAACGCATTGGCATTGAATGCACCGCAAAGGGAAGAGTTGGAGGCGAAGGCGACAAGGGCGATCCGTTGACGGACCGGGACACCTTCCTGCGGGGTACGGGTGAACTCCCCGCTCACTTTCGCACCGGAGGCCATCAGATGGTCCAGCATCCCCTGCAGCTTCCGTTCATAAGGACGCATGCCTTCGATGGTCTGCTGCGCCTTGCGGAGCTTGGCGGAAGCGACAAGCTTCATCGCGGAAGTGATCTTCAGCGTGCTTTTGACGGAACCGATGCGGCCCTTTATTTCTTTCAATGACGGCATGGGATTTCTCGACTACGCTCGGATTGACAAAAGGAAAACCCGGAAGGATGATCAACAATCGGACATGCCGGTGATGACGGAGGCGGCGGTATCGCGGAGGATGGCGCCGATTTCGTCGGTCATCTTCCCGGCGGAGAGGGGCTCAAGGACATCGGCCTTGTGAGCGGCGCGGATGCGGTCCAGGAACAGGTCCTGGAATTCGCGGACGCGGTTCACGGGGATGTCGCGCATGAGGGCGTTCGTGCCGCAGTACAGGACGGCAATCTGCTCTCCGACGGGCATCGGGCTGTACTGGGGCTGGATCAGGAGCTGGTTGTTCTTGCGGCCCTTGTCCAGGGCCATCGCCGTGACCTTGTCCATGTCGGAAGAGAACTTGGAGAAAGCCTCGAGCTCGGCATACTGCGCCTGGTCGATCTTCAGGGTTCCCGCCACCTTCTTCATGGACTTCACCTGGGCGCTGCCACCCACACGGGAGACACTGATACCCACGTTGATGGCCGGCCGGATTCCCTGGTTGAACAGGCCGGTTTCCAGATAGATCTGGCCGTCGGTGATGGAGATGACATTGGTCGGGATGTAGGCGGAGACGTCGCCCGCCTGCGTTTCGATGATCGGGAGGGCGGTCAGGGAACCGCCGCCGCGCACTTTGCCTTTCAGGGCTTCCGGGAGGTCGTTCATCTTTTCCGCCACTTCCTGCTGGCCGATGATCTTCGCAGCCCGCTCGAGGAGACGGGAATGCAGATAGAAGATATCGCCCGGATAGGCCTCGCGGCCGGAAGGACGGCGCAGGATCAGGGACACTTCGCGGTAGGCGACGGCCTGCTTGGAAAGATCGTCATATACGACCAGCGCATGTCGTCCCGTATCGCGGAAATACTCGCCGATGGCGGCGCCGGCGAAGGGCGCGTAGTACTGCAGGGCGGCCGGATCCGCAGCGGTGGCGGCCACGACGATGGTGTAGTCCATCGCGCCGTAATCGCGGAGGGTCTTGACGATGCTCGCGACTGTGGATCCCTTCTGGCCCACGGCCACATAGATGCAATAGACCGGATCCCTCTTCAGGAAGTTGTCCCGCTGGTTGATGATGGTGTCGATGGCGAGGGCGGTCTTGCCCGTCTGGCGGTCGCCGATGATGAGCTCACGCTGGCCGCGACCGATCGGGATCATCGCATCGATGGCTTTGAGGCCCGTCTGCAGCGGCTCATGGACAGGTTGACGGTAGATGACACCCGGTGCCTTGCGTTCCAGGGGCATGTCCACTTTCTCCCCGCCGATGTTGCCCAGGCCGTCCAACGGGTTGCCGAGCGGATCCACGACGCGGCCCACCAGCTCCTCGCTCACCGGGATGGAGGCGATGCGGCGGGTACGCCGGACAACGGCCCCCTCCTTCAACAGGTCTGTCGGGCCCATCAGGACGGCGCCAACATTGTCTGGCTCCAGGTTCATCACGACGGCCATCACGCCGTTCCCGCAGTCCAGCAGTTCGCCGGCTTCGGCATGGTCCAGTCCGTAGATACGGACGACGCCGTCGCTGACCTGCAGGACTTTGCCGATCTCCTCGAACTGGAGATCGCTCTTGATATCCCGGAGCTGGCTGAGCAGCACTTCGGAAATTTCGCTGGGTTTTATCGCATTGGGCATGGCTATACGATTCTTCTGTTCTTTTCAATGAACTGGAGCCGGATGATCTCCAGTTTGTGGGCGACGCTCTTGTCGATCAACGCGTCGTCGATGTCGAAAACGAACCCGCCGATCAGGTCCGGGTCCACCTCCACCTCGATGTCGGCCTCGTCTCCGGTGCGTTCCTTGACAAGGGCCTTGAGCCGTGTCAGAAGGCCCTCCGGCGGCGGTACCGCCACCTTCAGGTGCGCCTTCCGGATGCCGATGCTCCGGCGGTACCGGTCCCCGAAATCCAGCAGGATCATGCGCAGGGCTCCGATCCGGCCGTTCTCGATCAGGAGATCGATGAAACGGTCCAATTCCGGGGTCATCGGCTCGCCGAGGGCCGCATGGAGCAGTTCCCGTTTCCTGGCGGGGCTCACCACATCCTTGGCGGCGATCATCCGGGACAGGTCGGGTACTTCTCCGAGGACGCGGGCAAGCTTTTCCGCCTGTGCACAGACGGATTCGCCGTTCCCGGTCTCCCGGACGTACTTCACCAGGGCATCGGCATACCTGGTCCGGATGATGCTGTCATTCATGAGCGGGCGTCTTCCCGGACGGTCTCTTCGACCATCCTGTCAATGTATTCGCGCTGCTCCCTGTCGTCGGCGAGCTCCTTGCGGAGGATCTTCTCGGCGATGGACACGGAAAGCACGGCGACTTCCTTGCGGACGTCGCGCAGGGCGGCTTCCTTCTCGGCCTCGATCTCGGTACGGGCTTCGGCGAGGATCTTGGCCGCTTCCTCCCGCGCATCATCCTTCGCCTGTGCGAGGATCTTGTTGCGGGTGTCGGTGGCTTCCCGGAGAATCTGGGCCTGCTCCTTGCGGGCCTCGTCCAGCATCCGGGCGTGTTCCTCGACCATCTGCCCCATCCGCGCCTCGATCTCATGGGCGTCCTTCAGCGACTTCTCGATGGTGGTGTTCCGCTTCTCGACCATCGAAGTGATGATCGGGAAACCGAACTTCGCCAGCAGGAAGAAGACGAGGCCGAAGATGACGACCATCCAGAAAAGGAGGCCGGCGTCGGGCGTAATGAGTTGCATCGGCTAGCGGAAAACGACCAACAGACAAACGATGATGGCCAGCAGGGATGCGCCCTCAATCATACCGGCCGCGATGATCAGCGTGGTGCGCATATTGCCGGCCGCTTCGGGCTGGCGGGCGATGGACTCCATCGTGCTCTTGCCGATTTTGGCAATGCCGTACGCGCCGGCGAACGCCGCGAGGGCGGCGCCGATGGCCGCTCCGACCTTTCCGAGGACCGCTCCGGCGGCCGCCTGAAGAATCATGGTAACAAGTAACATAGTCTTATGGTTTTAACAGTTATTCTCCATGGGCCCTGGCGAGCCCGATATAGATCGATGAAAGGGTGGTGAACACATAGGCCTGGATGAAGGCGACCAGGCATTCCAGCGCATCCAGGAACACCCCGAACAGGACGCTCACAAACGTCATCCCTCCGGTCAGGACCGCCCCGTACTTGGCCATGATGAAAATGATGCACACCATGCACAGGATCATGATATGGCCGGCGAGCATATTCGCGAACAGTCGGATGGTCAGGGACACCGGCTTCATCAGGGCGCTGAAGACCTCGATGACGGGCATGATGGGCTTCAGGAACACCGGAACTTCCGGATTGTTGAACATTTCCTGGTAGTAGTGCTTGGAGCCCGTCAAGTTCACCGTGAAGAAAGTGAAGAGCGCCAGGACCAGGGTACAGGCAATATTGCCGGTCAGGTTCGCCCCGCCCGGGAAGAACGGCATGATGCCCAGGAAATTGTTCAGCAGGATGAACAGGAACGCCATGCACAGATAAGGGGAATACTTGCGGTAATCCGCCTCGCCGATGTTCTCGCGGGCCATGTCGTGGACCATCATCACGAGCGGCTCCATCAGGGCGGCGATGCCCGTCGGGGCCTCATTCAGCACGTCGTGCCTCTTATACCAGCGGGCCGTGAGGAGGATGACGATGAGGAGCAGCAGGCTGGACATCATCAGCGAAAGCACGTTCTTGGTAATGGAAATGTCCAGGGGGCGCTTCCCGCTGTCCACTTCCACAATCTTCCCCTTGTGAGGGTCCTCCTGCGCGATTTTCAGGCCCTCGTAAGTGGCTCCGTGCGAAAGCTTCCCGGACGAGAATACATGCCAGCCCGTGGAACTGTGCACGATCACCGGGAGATGCAGGGCCACATGCTTGTCCCCCCAGGTGAAGATGTGCCACTCATAATCATCACCGATGTGATCGAAGATAATCTCCGCCACATCGAGTTCTTCCTCCACGGATTCTCCGCCGGCATCCAGAATGACAGCACTGTCATCCTGAACCTGCATCGCAGGTGAAGGATCCGCCAAGAGAAAGAGCGATATGAGCCACGCCAGGATCATACTTCCACGCAAACGTCCACTTGGTTTTTACGCACTTCCACGAAGCCGGAAGCGATGGGAAGCCGATGTTCCGTTCCATCGGACACATACACGATCTCTCCCTTCTCCAAGGAAGAGATGATCGGCGCATGGTTCTTCAGGACCTCGAACGGTCCGACAGTCCCCGGCAGCGTCACGGCCGACACCGTCTGTTCCACGAGCGTACCCTCGGGCGATACGATATGTAAGGCGATACAGTCCATTATTCCTTCGCGGCAGCCAGCAGTTTCTCACCCTTTGCAATCGCATCCTCGATCGTACCCACATTCAGGAAGGCCTGTTCCGGGAGGTAGTCCACCTCGCCGTCCAGGATCATGTTGAAGCCGCGGATGGTGTCCTCGATGGAAACCATCACGCCCGGGACGCCGGTGAACTGGCCGGCCACATGGAACGGCTGGGACAGGAAACGCTGGACACGGCGGGCGCGGTTGACCGTGGTCTTGTCCTCGTCCGAAAGCTCGTCCATGCCCAGGATGGCGATGATGTCCTGGAGCTCCTGGAAGCGCTGGAGGATCTGCTTCACGCGCTGGGCGGTCTCGTAATGCTCCTTGCCCACAATGTTCGGGTCCAGGATACGGGAAGTGGATTCCAGCGGGTCCACCGCCGGGTAGATACCCAGGGAAGTGATCTTACGGCTCAGGACCGTGGTCGCGTCCAGGTGGGAGAAGGTGGTCGCCGGTGCCGGGTCCGTAAGGTCGTCGGCCGGGACATAGACCGCCTGCACCGAGGTGATGGACCCGTTCTTGGTGGATGTGATGCGTTCCTGCATCTGACCCATTTCCGTGGCGAGGGTCGGCTGGTATCCCACGGCGGAAGGCATGCGGCCGAGCAGGGCCGACACCTCGGAACCCGCCTGGGTGAATCGGAAGATATTGTCGATGAAGAACAGGATGTCGCGGGGACCTTCGCCGGTATCGCTGTCACGGAAGGATTCCGCCAGCGTAAGGCCGCTCAGGGCGACGCTGGAACGGGCGCCCGGCGGCTCGTTCATCTGGCCGAACACCATGGATACCTGGGACTTGCGGAGTTCCTCCTTGTCCACGAGGGACAGGTCCCACTTGCCCTCTTCCATGGCTTTGTTGAAGGCGTCGCCGTAGCGGATGACATTGGATTCAATCATCTCGCGGAGCAGGTCGTTGCCCTCACGGGTACGCTCACCCACGCCGGCGAAAATGGAGAAGCCGTTGTGGGCCTTCGCAATGTTGTTGATAAGTTCCTTGATCAGGACGGTCTTGCCCACGCCGGCGCCGCCGAACAGGCCGATCTTGCCGCCCTTGAGGTAGGGCTCCAGCAGGTCGATGACCTTGATGCCCGTGAACAGGACCTCCTGCGAGGTGGTCAGGTCCTCGAATTTCGGGGGCTCGCGGTGAATCGGCAGGACTTCGTCCCGCGAAAGTTCCTCCATGCCGTCGATGGTTTCTCCGACGACGTTCATCACGCGGCCGCGGATCTGCGCACCGACGGGCATCGCGATGGGCTTGCCCGTGGGAGCGGCTTGCATGCCGCGGCTCAGGCCGTCGGTGGAGTCCATCGCCACGCAGCGGACCGTGTCTTCGCCGATGTGCTGCTGCACCTCCACGACGAGCGTCCGTCCGTTTTCCCGTTTGATTTCCAGCGCTTCATGAATCCGGGGCAGCCCCTCTTCCTGGCCGAAATGCACATCCACCACCGGTCCTACGACCTGGGTTATAGTTCCGTTTGCCATGCGGTTTCTGTTTTGTCTATCCACAAAGATAGTGAATAATATTCGAAAAGCAGTAATAAAACGGTCCGAATTGCCTACAGCATCGCCTCGATGAGGGCGCCCAGGGTGTCACGCAGGACGGCGGTCTTGGCCGTGGCCCCGTTGACCATCAGGGAAAGCACGAGAGCGGGCTTCCCTTCTTCGTCCAGAATATAGCCGCTGTAGCAGAGGACGCCGTCCATGGATCCGCTCTTGATCCGGATGCGGGCTTTCTTGTCGGCGGGGAGCTTGGGGAGGAGCGTGTTGAGCGTTCCTTCACCCGGCTTGGGCAGGCTGGCCAGGAAAGCGTTGAAGGCCTTGGAGCGCGTCATCGACCGGAGGAAGGACGCCAGAAAGGCGGGCGAGACGGTGTTGAGCCGGGAGAGGCCGCTGCCGTCCTCCTGGCGCAGGCCGGACAGGTCGTCGCCCATCAGGTCCTCCAGCACGTCCCGCACCGCGACGCGGCAGCTGTCGTACACGGAGATGCCGGAGGCCCGTTCGCCCATCTGGCGGAACAGGGCTTCGGCATAGAAATTATCGCTGCGGACGTTGGTCTCCCGGGCGATCTTCGAAAGGGCGGGCGATCCGGAGGTGCCCAGGATGCGGGGCGCGCCGGCCTTGTCCATGGGCACGAAATCCCGACCCCGTACGTAGCCGCCGCGGTCGATGTCGGCGTATCCGCCGGAGACGGACCAGCCGGTGTCACGCAGGTTCTGCCAGAAATAGTAGGCGCACGTGAGGGCACCGTATTTGTTCGCGAAATGCTCCACCTTGGGCTTGCGCTCCACGGAATAGGTGCCGCGCAGCTCCGCGTAAGGGGCGAGGTCGGTCGTGTAGAGATACAGGCTGTTGCCGGTGCCTTTGGGACCGGTCAGAGACAAGTTGCCGAAGTGGACCCAGGGCGTGTCGGGAAAGCGCTGGACCACCTTGACCGGCTCGCCTTCAGCACCTGCCGATACGGTGAAATCGACGGCGTTCTCGTAGAAGCACAGCGCATTCGTCCCCGCACCGTAATAGGTTCCCAAGTCGTCATAGCCCCAGGTCTGGTTCTCCAGATGGCCCTCGAAGGCCCGTCCGTCACCGATGATGCGGCCGTCGATACGGCTGATGCCGGCGTCCTTCAAGAAAGTCTTCCACCGCCAGAACAGGGCGTCAGGCTTCACCGCGACCGTGTCGGTCACGCCGATGGTGGGGTCTCCCCCGCCCACGACATAGACGTCCCCGTGCAGGGTTCCGTCCGCATCCACCTCTCCGGTATACCCGATGCCGGTTTCGAACTGGAAGTCCGGACCGAGGGCATGCAGGGCCGTTCCCGTGGTGATCAGTTTCATGTTCGACGCCGGGACCATCCGGCGTCCGGCCTCCCGGGAGGCGAGCACATGGCCGGAAAGGTCCTGGACCATCAAGCCCACGACCGCGCCTTTCAGCGGTTCGGCGTCCGCCGCCCGGTCTATTTTCTGCTGCAGGGACGACTGCGCCTGCAACGGCAGGGACAACGCGAGAAGCGCCCCCGCCAACCATCCTGTACGCATACTGCAAAGATAGTTTTTTTTCGTATCTTTGTGATTCACTTAAACACAAAGCTCATGAAGAAAACAGTTCTCGTTTCCGGCGGTGCGGGCTTCATCGGAAGCCATGTGACCGTGGAACTCATTGAGGCGGGCTACGACGTGGTGGTCGCCGACAATTTCTCCAACTGTGACCATACCTGCTACGAAGGCGTGAAGAAAATCACCGGCCGGGAGGACCTCCCGCTCGTGGAAATGGACTTCTGCGACGCAGAGGCCGTCAAGAAGATTTTCCGGGACTATCCCATCGACGCCGTCATCCACTTCGCCGCCTTCAAGGCCGTGGGCGAGTCCGTGGCGAAGCCCCTCATGTACTACAAGAACAACCTCCTGAGCTTCCTGAACGTGCTGGAGGCCGCCCAGGAGAAAGGCGGCTGCAACGTGCTGTTCTCCTCTTCCGCCACCGTGTACGGCGAGCCGGACAAGGTGCCCGTGACCGAGAAGACGCCCCGCAAGCCCGCCGTCTCCCCCTACGGCAACACCAAGACCATGTGCGAGGACATTCTCCAGGACACCGTGAAGGCCACCGGCGGCGCCGTCAAGGGCATCCTCCTGCGGTATTTCAACCCCATCGGCGCCCACACCAGCGGGAAAATCGGCGAGGACCCCAAAGGCATCCCCAATAACCTCCTGCCTTTCGTGGCCCAGGTGGCCATCGGCCGCCTGCCGGAGCTGGGCGTCTTTGGCGACGATTATGACACCCCCGACGGCACTGGCGTACGCGACTATATCCACGTAGTGGACCTTGCCGAAGCGCACCTTGCCGCCCTCGCCCATATCGACGAACACTCTATCGGCATTTATAACATCGGCACCGGCGTCGGGTATTCCGTCCTCGACATGGTAAAAGCCTTCTCCAAGGCCTGCGGACACGACGTAGCCTACAAGATCGCTCCCAGAAGAAGCGGCGACGTAGCCGAATGCTACGCGTCCTGCGACAAGGCCAAAAAAGACCTCGGATTCGTCGCTACGCACAACCTCGAAGACATGTGCCGCGACTTGTGGCGTTGGCAATCCATGAACCCCAACGGGTACGCGAAATAAAACCGTTTGTTCAATTAAGCCGACAGCGTAGCAAGTTCTTCTCGCTACGCTGTTTTTTTGCCCATTGACAATTTTCTTCGGTAAACTATATAATATTTATATAAATATTATAAGAGGACATCATGAAGAAAAAGAAAGTTTTGACGATCGTTTTAGCATCCGTCGCGACGTTTTTGGCTGTGTTCTTCACGTTGCTTTTTACGGTGATCATTCCGTTTGCTTCGGTAGACAAGAAAATGAAAGCCGATCCGCTCCCGGCGGCCGACAAAGCCGCGCTTTCCGCTCCCGATAAGATACACTTTTTAGATACGGACGGTTCCGACTGTATCATATTGGAAAGCGACGGCCGCATCGCGATGGTCGACGCTGCCGAGGACGCGGATAACCCGCGGAACTTCCCTAATCTGGTTTTTGACGGAAACGAACAAAAGATACTTGATTATCTC
>JAEEGH010011184.1_pt1 | contig 20415 bp, 19 predicted proteins | sample 9134181 | NCBI WGS metagenome assembly JAEEGH01 (sample SAMN16246544, study PRJNA631951) | gut metagenome | biome: gut microbiome; feature: rumen; material: DP-attached | host: Bos | place: Iran: Karaj | collected 2018-10
CGGCAGTATCATAGCGACCGAGGAAAACATAAGGATGAGATAAAAGCTCACGAACGCCACCAGCCCGATACCGAGCAGCGCGCAGAGGTTGCGCTTTATCCCGAGCAGCGAAAAGATCATTGCGTTCTTGAAAAGCTTGAAAGTCTTTAGCTTGAACGTGATCACCATAAGGTAGATATACAGCCGCATCACGAAATAGAACAGCGCAAAGAAGATGCTCAAATAGAACATCACGTTGATATAAAAGCCGCCGACAGCGAGGTTAGAATAATAGAACATAAGCGCATATGAAATGAGGAATATGAGCGCGCAGTCGATGACTCCCACGAGCAATCCCTGTTTCCAGTCGCGCTTGACGGCGTACCAGTAATCGTGCCACACAAAGGTATGTTCGCGCCTGACCATAGCGCGGGTGACGTACGCCATGCCCACGTTGGAAAGACCGAACGTTATAAGCAGCGTAAACGCCGAATAATAAAGGATATTTGTTATAAGAGTAGGAACCGACACGGAAGTAAAAGTGCCGAAAACGGCGTTCAAAGCGCTCGTGTCGGGCCCCTGCGCATAACGCATGGCGCCGTAGATCTGCTGATAAAAAGGAGAAGAAGGCGCGCTTATATAATCGTTGGTATTGCCGGAAGTGGCAAAAAGCACGAGTACGAGGGAAAAATTGGTAAGTATGAATATCAGGTTCAGTATCGTAAGATCGCCGAAGTGATTCTTTAAGAACTTGAAGAAATTGACTAAATTGTATTTCCCGTCAAACTGCGCCTGTTCTTTTGAAAGCCCCGCGTTGCGGGAACGCGACGGCGAAAAGAACGAAAAGAGCTTGCCTTCTTTATTGTTGTTGTTATTGTTTTCTGTCTTGAACATATCGCCCTCGTCACGCTCTGGGATGGAATTTGATGTAGCTTTCTTTTACTTTTTCTTTTAAGAACTGAGCGTAACGCTGAGTCGAAGCGATATCGCTATGCCCGAGTATTTCCTGAATGTCGCGGATATCCGCGCCGTTCTGGAGCAAATGGGCGGCGAAGGAATGCCGAATGGTGTGAGGAGTGATATCGGATTTTATACCCGCGGCTGAGGCGTAATGCTTGAGTATCTTCCAGACGCCCTGCCTGGTCATACGCTCGCCGCTGCAGTTGACGAAAAGCGCTTTCTGAACGGGAGAAGCGACGAGCATCTTGCGCTCGTTGTTGACGTAGTTCTGCAAAGATTTGAGCGCCAGCTTGTAAAGCGGGATATAACGCTGCTTGCCGGTAGTACCTACGTTGATGAACGATATCTGGAAATTCACGTCGTCTACGTCGAGGTCGATAAGTTCGGAAACCTTTATCCCGGTGGCGTACAAAAGCTCGAGCATGGCTCTGTCGCGCACGCCTTTTGGTTCATGCTTGTCCGGCTGGTTGAGGAGAAGATCGATCTCTTTCTGCGAAAGAATATTGGTCTCGCGCGATTTGGACTTGTCGTTGTGGACGGCTTTTGCGGGGTTGGAATCGAGCGCTTCGTTTTCGACGAGTACGGCAAAAAAGCTCCTTAACGCCGAAAGAGTACGGCTCGAAGAGGAGACGGAAAGCCCGCTGTCGGATAAATGTTCCTTGAAAGAAGCAATGAACTGCGAATCGACTTCAGAAATATCGTCAATGCCCTCGGTTGCGGCATAATCGACAAATTTGGAAAGATCGCGACGGTATGCGGAAAGCGTGTTATTCGGTATGTCGGTCTGTGAAAGATAGTCGATATAATCCTGAACCGAATCGGCTACGGTCGTGCGGAATTTTATCATCTTAAACCTGCGAAAAGATATTGATATCGAAGAAAAGTAAGGAGATAAGCAAATACGCAAGCGTCAGCGCGGAAAACGCGAACACGCGACGCGGCGCAAAGATCTGCCTTATACCGTATTTGGCTTTGTCGAAACATAAACAGACTTCGCAAAGATAAAGCGCAGTGACGAACATAAACGCGCATAGCGCCAAATTATATGCGAAAGGCAGCGAAACGTACGAAACAAAGCCGAAGTATAACGAATACGCGCAAAGCGCAAGCATATACAACACGGGCGAAAATACGGTAAAACCCGAAATATAAAGCAGCAGCACGACTTTTAGATGAGTGCGCATAAGTTCGTGAGTGTCGGACCCAAGCGCAAAAAACCGCAGGCCGAAACGGCTGCAAAGCGCGTAAGACGCAAAGACGAAAACGCACATAAAGCAAAACGTAAAAACGTAAAGATCGGATCTTTTTGCAAATACCCCGGTCAATACGGAACGTTTTGCCTTTACGGGAACATAAGGAACAATAGCAGTGCACGCGCCGCCGTACATAATAAACCGCCTCCGTACAACATATATCAGTACACGTTATGCGTATTGACAGCGGAATATACGAAAACGAACGAGCGTGACATAAGCGTAAAATATTATGTTACCCGTAAAAACGCGCAAACGGTCGAAAGCGACATACGCGGTATCATATATAATATACCATTTGCCGCCGTTTTTCAACCCCTTTTGAGGAATTTTCGAAATATTGTGCATTATCACAATTAATTATGTAAACATTATTATGTAAACCTTGTAAACCGGCGCAGATATTGTGTCCGTCATAATGACGAACAACTATATGTAGTTTCAGGCGCGCAAAAGCGTGCGTTTTTGCGTTGTACATTTTACACAATAGAAAACGCTATCCTTCGCAAAAACAAAAAACAGCCGCGCGGTATGCGCCGCGCGGCGTGAATTTTTATAAAGCGTTTATTTCTTTTTTGCGAATTTGCTTATGATAAGTACTGCGGCAGCGACAGCGACCGCTGCGGCTGCAATTATGTAATACGGCGCGTACGACTTTTCTTCTGCGGCTTCCGCGCCGCTTTCTTCGGCGGAAGCGTTTTCGGAGAAAGTGAATTCCATTTCACTTCCCTTTCCCGTAAAGCTCACTTTTTCGCCGTTTTCGTCGTAGCCCGTGCAGACGTTTCCGCTGTTCGATCCGTTGACTTTTACCGCCGTCTTGCCGGAACGAAGCGATCTGAACTTTACTATAACGTACAGGTCGTCGGTCTTGAGCGCGGCGTCTTTCGATCCGCTTTCCGTCTCGGGCGACGCGTAGGTCAATACTATGCGCCCGGTCTGCTTTCCGTCTTCGCTTGTCACCACTATCTCAGTGCGGCCGCCGTCTTTCCAGGTTTCCGGTATCGCGGCTTCCACGACTCCGCCGTCGTCCGCTTCGAGTACGGTCAGATACGCGGGGTCGTATTCTATCTCTATCCCCACGCCCGTAAAGCCGTTCGGCGCGGTTATATCGCACAGCGAAACTTTTACGTAGAACTCGCCGCCCGTCTTATATTCGTCGCTTATACTGTCGAGCGTTACAGAATAGAACGTTCCGTCTGCCGCAAGACACGTCACCACGCAAAGCGCCGCGAGCAAAATCATCATCGTAAGGACGATAAATCTTTTCATACCCGTCCTCCGCTTATTTTATATCCAGCGTCACAAGCTCGTATTCTCTTGTCCCTATGCCGATCTTTTCGGCGTGTTCGAGCGACGCCTGCCATTCAGTGTCGGGCGATACGTTTTTGAAATGATCGTGAAACTCCTTATTGCTCCTGTCGAGCGCGCTGCCTTTGATAGGCTCCTGCGCGTTGACTGCGTCGGCGCACGCCTGATCGATCGCCACCGGATCGAAAGACGCGAACATACCGATATCCGGCACTATGGGGATATCGTTCAGCGAGTAGCAGTCGCAGTACGGCGATACGTCGCATACGAGCGATACGTAAAAGCACGGTCTGCCGCTTATCACCGCTTTGGTGTATTCCGCCATCTTTTTGCACATCGTGACGTTGCGCGTGCCGCTGCCGGCGGCGATAGCGTCGTGGTTGCAGGCGCCTATGCATCTGCCGCATCCCACGCAGATATCGTGATCTATGTACGCCTTGCCGGTTTCAAAGCTTATGGCCGAATGCGCGCAGCCGCGCAGACAGATACGGCAGCCGACGCACCGCGACTGATTCACCACGGGTTTGCCGTCGGAATGCATTTCCATCTTGCCCCCGCGCGAACCGCAGCCCATGCCGATGTTCTTTATAGCGCCGCCGAACCCCGCGGCTTCGTGGCCCTTGAAATGGCTGAGCGCAATGAATATATCCGCGTCCATCACCGCTTTGCCTATCTTCGCCGCCTTAACGTATTCCCCGCCTTCGACCGGGACTTCCACGTCGTCGGTGCCTTTGAGTCCGTCGCCGATTATGACGTGCACGCCTGTAGTCAGTTCGGTAAAGCCGTTTTCGTACGCCGAATCCAAATGCTCGAGCGCGTTCTTGCGTCTGCCGGGATACAGCGTGTTGCAATCTACAAGGAACGGCTTGCCGCCGAGCTCCTTTATCACGTCGCACAGCGCTTTTGCGTAATTGGGGCGCAGAAAAGCAATATTTCCCGGTTCGCCGAAATGCATCTTCACCGCGACGAACTTGTTTTTGAAATCGATCTTATCGATACCCGCCGCTTTGACGAGCCGTTTGAGTTTCGCCGGAAGGTTTATATGCTCCGCCGCGAAATCCGTAAAGAATACCTTGGATTTTTCCATATCGGGCACCTCACTGCCAACTGTCGAGATACGCTTTCTGTTCGGGAGTGAGCGTGTCGATCTCACACCCCAGATACTTGAGTTTTTTCGCCGCGACTATGCCGTCGATCTCTTCAGGCACTTCGACCGCGCCCTTGAGCTTGCCGCGGTTTTGCACGAGATACCTTGCCGAAAGCGCCTGGATCGCGAACGACATATCCATTATCTCCGCGGGATGTCCGTCGCCGGCGGCGAGATTGACGAGACGTCCTTCTGCTATAACGAACAGCGTCTTGCCGTTTTTGAGCACGTAGCCCTGTATGTTCTTACGCGCTTCGTATTTACGCACGCAGTTGGCGTTCAGCCACGCCATATCGACTTCCACGTCGAAATGTCCGGCGTTGCAGAGTATGGCGCCGTCTTTCATATTATAGAACGAATTCTCGCAGATAACGCCGTTGCAGCCCGTGACCGTGATGAAGAAATCGCCGACTTTCGCGGCCTCTTCCATCTTCATCACCGCAAAGCCGTCCATCACCGCTTCTATCGCCTTGACGGGGTCGACCTCGGTTACGATGACCGAAGCGCCCAAGCCCTTGGCGCGCATAGCGACGCCCTTGCCGCACCAGCCGTAGCCGGCGACGACGACCTTCTTGCCCGCCACGATGAGGTTGGTGGTGCGGTTTATGCCGTCCCACACGGATTGTCCGGTGCCGTAACGGTTATCGAAGAAATGTTTGCACTGCGCGTTGTTGACGAGTATCATCGGGAACCTGAGCTCGCCCGCCTTGTCCATCGCTTTGAGCCGGATGATGCCGGTGGTGGTCTCTTCGCACCCGCCTATCACGTTCCCCAGCAGATCGGGGCGCGTGTAATGGATGGCGTGCACCAGGTCGCCGCCGTCATCGATGATGACGTTAGGCGCGGCGCCTATGACGCACGAAATGTGATGCTCGTATTCTTCAGCAGTGGCTCCGTACCACGCGTAGACGTTGAGCCCGTCGTGCACGAGCGCCGCCGCCACGTCGTCCTGCGTGGAAAGCGGATTGCTCCCCGTTACGAACATTTCGGCTCCGCCGCTTGCAAGCACCTTGCAAAGATAAGCGGTCTTGGCTTCGAGATGAACCGAAAGCGCCACGCGCAGACCTTTGAAAGGCTTTTCTTTTATAAAATCTTCCTCAATGGAATTCAGAAGCGGCATATTGCGCCTGACCCAGTCGATCTTCTGCGCTCCGCTTTCCCAAAGTTTGATATCCCTGATCTCGCTCATTGTTTGCTCTCCTCAAATTTTTCCGTTATAGCACAGACGCGCCCGACAACGCCGCGCATATCCGCGCTTATATGTATTCCGTCTTTTATAACGGTCTTTCCGCCGACTATCACGGCGTCGACCTCCGAACCGTTCGCGCAGTACACGAGCGACGATACGAGGTCGTTTGCCGGTACGAACGCCGGCCTGCAAAGGTCCAGAAGCACGATATCGGCGTTTTTGCCTTCGGCAAGTTCGCCGCTTTCAAGCCCCAGCGCGCGTGCGCCGTTGAACGTCGCCAAATCGAGCGCCTCGCCGGCGGTGATTTTGACGGGCGAACGCTCCACGCCCTTGGTGATCAGCGTGACGGCGGCGAGCTCGTTGAAAAGGTTCAGCGAATTGTTGCTCGCGGCGGAATCGGTGCCGAGGCACAGATTCACTCCGGCGTCGAAAAGCTTTGCCACGGGCGGGATCCCGTTGCCCAGTTTCATATTGCTGCGTATGTTGAGCGCTACGTTCACTTTGTTGTCGGCGAGTATCTTTATATCATTATCGGTGACGTTGGCGCAGTGCGCGGCGATGACTCGGTTTTCGAATATCCCGAGCTTTTCAAGGTATTCCACCGGCGTGCAGCCGTATTTTTCGATACAGTCGCTGACTTCGGTCACCGATTCCGAAAGATGCACGTTGAGCAGTATATCGTTCTTGCGCGCGAGCTCGCCAATATGCTTGAGGTATTCGGGATCGGTCGTATATATGGCGTGAGGGCCGAAAGCGAACGAAAGGAGTGAGTTCCCCGCGTAGTCGCGCATTTCACGCGTCGCTTCGTCAAGCCGCCTCATCCCGCCGCCGTCGGTCATAGTCCCCGAAAGCCCGCGTGAAAGCACGCAGCGCATACCGGAATCAGTCGCCGCGCGGGCGACGGCGCCTTCGAACATGTGCATTTCCATAAACGCGGTCGTGCCGGAAGAAAGCATCTCAAGGCAGCCGTAAAGTGAAGAATAATATGCGTCGTCTGACGTGAGCTTTTCTTCGTTGGGCATCACCCTGCCGAACAGCCATTCGCCGAACGGCAGATCGTCGGCAAGCGAACGCAGCGCGGTCATATAAACGTGCGTGTGGCAGTTTATAAGCCCCGGGATCGCAAGCTTTCCGCCGCCGTCGATAACGTTCTTCGCGCGCCGTCCGCCGGTATCCGAGCCGATCGATTCGATCTTGCCGCCGGATATCAAAATATTCGTTTTTTCAACGGCGTAACTTCCCCTGCCTTTGCGCAGCAGAGCGTTAACGTCTTTAATAAGAATATCCATATATGTCACCGTATACGATTATACACTATTTTTATAAATTGTCAACTGCGAATAATCAAAAAAGCACGGGTATCGCTGCCCGTGCGGTTTTGATATTTGTTCAATCGTCAAGATCATAATCGTCGATGTCCGGGACCTTCCAGCTGCCCCAGCCGTTTTCGTTCATCATCTTAAGTTCGCTGATCTGTTGTTCGAGATACTCCCTTTTTGAAGAAAACCAAATCCAAGGATAATACACTGCCGCGCCTTTGGGATCATTTTGCAGAGGGACAATAACCGCAAGGATATCGAGGAATTTTCTTTTATTTCCCTGTGGCTTGTAAAAGAAAGTGATTTCATGCGACGTAAGCGCTTTAAAAAGCTTTGCGCCGCCTATGGAATCATTTATCTTCGCAGGAATGCGAAAATCTTTATCTATCCATCTCAACGCCCATTCGCCGCTTTTCAGCCGGACTTTTTCCATATTTATCGGAATATGTTCGGAACTTGACGGCAGGACGATGGCGGTATCCGTAAAAGTGATCTCGCCGTTCTCTATGGCGTTTCCTTTTATCATTTTAAGTACCACGGCGATCCCTTTGGATGCGCCGCCTTTGCTGAGCGCCGAAAAATACCAGCGCCCGTCTTCCAGATCATCAAACACTTCGTTCGATCCCGTCCTGAACTCAAGTCGAGGGAGCTCTTTTTCGCCCTCGGGGGCACGGAAGTAAAGGACCGTGACAGCGCCTTCCGGCGGTTCGTCGTAAAATCTTTCGGTATCCAGAACGGTTTGGCTCACGTCGATCGAAAGCGTTTTGCTTATCGGAACAAGCGCTTCGTCTGCGAATACATACGCAGAAGAGACCGCGGCGGAAAACGCCTTATAATCGTTTACTTTCGGTTTCCACGCAGATCTGTTGCTGCGTCTTCCGATTTTTCCGCCGTACGTAAAGCCTATCTTCATCCACGCGTCCGTGCCATCTGAAATGTTGACGAGGTTCATAAACAAATAGTCGCTGTCGTTACATAAAAGCGCCAGGACGTCTGCGTTGAAACGGCCGGAATACCCGGCGGCTTCCGCATACATATCGTCGGGCGAAACGAATGAAAACAGCTCGGAATATACCGATATCCATTCGCTGTGTTCCGGTTCGTATATTATGACGGCCAGAGTATCGTCATCAGGTTTTTCGACATTGGTAAGCCCTTTGGCGGCAAGACCCGATTTGACATATTCAGCGACGTCGCCGACGGCAAACGCGCCGTTTTTTCTGATGTGTATATTGCTGAAGGAATTCCCCATAACAGCGCTCCGTTTGACTTTTTTGCGTTTTTTGCCGAAAAAACGTATTAACGTAGTGTCACTTGGTTTCTGCTATCCTTGCGTTTATCGCTTTCGCGACGATATCGGCGTCGACGCCGTGGACCGCGCACGCTTCTTCAAGCGTTTCGGCCTGTGCGGCGGGACAGCCCAGACAATGCATACCGATGCCCAGAAGGATCTCGGCAGCTTCGGGATGTTCGTTGACTATTTCACCTATTACGGTGTCTTTTGTTACAAGTTTGTTTTCCATAAGAATACACCTCCGGGTTCATTTTACGGTCTTATTATAGTACCGCCCGAACGCAAAGTATGTTGTATTTACAACACCTTTTGTAAACATTCTGTATACTTACCGGCCAGAAACGGCGTCAACGTTTTTCTTTGCGGTGATGCACATAAGCAATAGAGTTACAGCCCCGGAAGCCGCCGTAACGGCTATGTCGACGGGCGCGAGCACTATCCCCGGGATCCCTTCGAAAAAGAACCCCTTTCCGAAACGGTAAAGATGAGCGTGGAGCAGGATCATTTCGCCTATATACATAAGCAAAGTCGTGAGCAGCGCCGCGGCAGCCGGTATCCAGAGTACGACCGCCCTTTTCTTTTTAAGCAGCAGCGATCCGACAAACAGCCCCACGGTCACTCCGAGAATTATAAAGAAACGCGACATCAAAAAAGCCGAAAGCGGCGAAACCGTGATACTGCCGTCGCGCCAGAACGCCGTGAAACACGCGAGTATGCACAGCCCCAAAAACGCAGCTGCGGAGACCGACTGCAATATGAGCGCTTTTTTCCTTCCGCTTTCGCCGGTCTTAATCATTTGAGCAAAACCGTAGATACAGTTCAGTATCGCAATTATCAGCACGACGGAAATCAAATAGAAATGCAGTTTGAACGCGGGATTATAATCGCCCATAAGGATCTCAACTGCGGTTTTTGTCTTGTATTCCGTCACGTATTCCGTTACCGTCGTCGTACTTTGCGGCGGTATGTAACACATATACATTTGCCAGTCTTCGAGTTTTACGACAGTTTGGACCGTTTCGACCGTTTCTGAAGCCATGACCACAACCTTATTTTCGAGCAGCATTTCAAAACCGAAGAAAGCCCCTATCGACAAGGTCCCTCCCGCGACGAGCGCAAACCGTTTGAACGCTTTTATAAACAGCGGCATCAGCAATACGCCGAGGATCAGCGCGAGCGCGACAGGCGTGTACGGGATGATATATTTCGGGTAGTTTTCCTTCATGACCGTTCCGTCGGCGATCATATCACAGACGACTCTCACGCCCATATAAAGCGGATAGAAAGACGCCGCCAAAACCGCCGCGACTGAGATGAGCCAATAGTTTCTGTACTTTTTGTTTTCCATCATTTCCTCCTCAATACCCGTCAGTCGAAAAGCAATTTACAAATATTATCAACGTACGCGCGCTTCTTCGCTTCCATATCCTCGCCGCCCATATCGATATAGCATTCGGGAAGGTAACTCGACAAAGGATTCTGCCACACGACGACAGTCACGTCGTCTTCGCCCGCGGAATAAGACGAAAGTATTTGTTTCATCTGCTCGGCGTTCACGCCTATAAGGTTCCGAAGTTCGGGGTCCAGCTGTCCGCGCGGAGTTTCGGAATGTTCCATCAAGCCGAATGAGTAACTCCCCGCCGACATCTGCCATACTATTACGTCAAGTCCGTTTTCCGCGTTCAGTTCCGAATAATCCGGACCGCGCCTGCCGGGGTCGATACTGAACGCGACCAGATCGCCCGCGATCTCAGAACCCGCCCTGCGCCTGAACGCTACTTTAAAATCGTCTCCGTTTTTAAGTTTCCACACCATTATCCAGCCTCCCGAGCCCTCGTCGCGCAGCGGCCTGCCTATCAGTTCGACTACCCTTTCAAAAGACATCCCAACGCCGATCTTTACGGCGTCTTCCGGCGAAACGTCGTTTTTTACGTCGGGGGCGCACCACGTTTCAGGGTCGTTCAGGTCAAAGTCTTGCCCGGATTTCACCTTTATCGCAACAAATATCCCGGCGGCTATAAGTACCGCGGCGGAAACTGCGATTATCACCGTTTTTTTCATACTGTCCTCCTCAATGATTCAATATGCGTTCGTCAAAAGAAAATAGGCGATCGCGGCGATAAGCACTGCGGATAAAACCGCCGACGCGGCTGTCATTTTCTTAAACGAAAGTATCCGTTCGATACGGGTGCGGACCCTTGCGCCGCCGAAAGCCGAAACGAACAGCGTTTTGTGTTCGGCGCACGAAACGAGAGCTAAAGCGTACTCTTTCTTTTCGTCATCATTGCACTTTTGCAGCACCGATTCGTCACAGGCGACCTCGAGATCGGAAAGAAAGCATTTAAGGAATATCCAGACAAAAGGATTGGCGCAGTGGAGCGCGGCTGTCGCAAAAGCCAGCACGCGCCACAGATTGTCGAGTCTGCGGATATGCTGTTTTTCATGCAGAAGGATATAGCGCAGGTCGCCGCTTTCCGTAATATCCGGCGGTATTACTATTCTCGGACGGAAAACGCCGTAGACAGAAGGCGAAGTGACTTTATCGGAAACATAAACGTTTTCATACAAAAGCGACGAACTTTTTATCTCGCGCAAGGTCGAAAAATACACTATGGCAAACGTTAGGAAAACGGCGAATGCGGCGACCGCCCAGATTACAGAAGATACGTGAAATACCTTGCCTACGATATCGACTTTGTATGTGATGGGAAAATACGAATCAGCCGCCATGATCGAGTTCGTCAAAGTAAAATCACGAAGCAATACGCTTTCATAGACCGTTATCGTCTTGGTGGTGAATCTGGAAATGACAGCCATAAGACCGTATTTCCCGCCGATCCCTATCGGGATCCACAAGCGTATGAAAGGGATCGCCCAGAGCACGGCGATCACGCGCCGCGGAATACGTTTTATAAGCCGCAAAAGCATAACGACCGCCCCGGTCAGGGTTGCGACTATGCTCATATTGAAAAGCCAGTAAAACAACTCTGAAAGCATCGGAGTTACCTCTTCTCTATAAGTCTCCGCATTTCCGCAATCTCGTCGGGAGTGAGCTCCTCATCCTCGATCAAAGCGGAAAACAACGCTTTTCTGGACCCGCCGAACAGCCGGTCGATAAGACTTTTCGTTTCGCTTTTGCTCACTTCTTCGCGCGTGATAAGCGATGTGCAGATAAAATCGGGATCTTCGCGTTTTACGTACCCTTTTTCTATCGCTTTTTTTATAACGGTATAGGTCGTGTTTTTGTTCCAGCCTATCTCGTTGTGAGCGATAACGCTCAGCTCTTTGGCGCTGACGGGTTCGTTTTGCCAGATCAGCTCCATAATTTTCATTTCGCTTTCGTAAAGTTTCATAACGCGCCTCCGGACTATTGCCGTAGTCTATACTATCACAATAGTCTGAACTTGTCAAGAGTATTTTTGATATTTTGCAAAAAAGTTTTGGAAAAACAAAGAAGCACGCCATAGCCGACCGTTCCAAAGGACAGTCGGCAGCGATATTTGCCCTTCGGGCAAGCGATATACACCTTCGGTGCGCGATATGTTACTGCGTAACGCGATATGTTCGCTTTCACGAACGAGGGCAAATATCATATCGCATCGAGCGAAGCGAGATATATCGCAACGGCAAAAGCCGTTATATCGCGTTTTGCGTTTAAGCAAAACATATCGCCTCTTTGGAATTTGCTGTACAAATTCCCCGCTTGCTCCGATATACGACAAAAAACCGGCTGAAATAAGGATCATTTTTCTTACTTCCGCCGGTTTTCGTTTGCTTTCCATAAGAGCACCTTTATTCTCGTTTTGGCACAGCGCGGGATATTCTGAGCGTTTTCGGTCAAGCTCAGGCGGATTGCGGAACGCATATTTTTTTGAGTCTATTTTTTATTAAGTAAGCGGTTGAAAACGAACGTCACCATGCCGCCGAGGAAGCGGCAGCCGACGTTGAACATGAGCCAGCGTACGCAGGGTACGTAGAACGTCTTCATAAGCAAACGCATAAAGAAGAACTTCAATTTGAGTTTGCGAGCGTAACGTTTGATTATTCGGGTATCTGACCTTGCAATTGAAAGCGCGGCTTTTTCGCCGCTTATAAGCGCGTTCCTCACGCCCGAAAGAGTAAAAGGATCGCACGCGCCCATAGCGTCGCCGGCAAAGTACATATTGCTTCCGATAACTGGTTTACGCACTCCGATCGGCGTGAAAGCGGAATAGAGCGAAGACGTATTTTGAGAAATGCCGAGATCGCTGATAAAGCTTTTGAACTGCTTTTTATAATCCTTCGATCCGCGGTATTCGTCGGTCATGCCAACGTTGGTGACGCCGTTTTGTGAGCTTACCCAGCAGTAGCCGCGCTTTGTCACGCCGAAATGGATATCGATACCGTCGCGAATGTCGCTTTTGAAAACGAGCTGCATCGCAAGATTGCGGCGTTTGGTCTTCTGATACGCGCTGCCGAACCCAAAAGTGCCGTCCGCGAAAACTATATTATCGTATTCCACGCTTACGTTCTTGCCGAGTATAACGGTGTTCTTTTCGGGGAAATGTCCCGTTACGGGCATGTTTTCTTCTATCTGAACGCCGTTATCTACGGCAAGCCTGAAAAACGCGTAGTCGAGCGACACGCGGTTTATTTCCCTGCTGGTGAGCAGGAACCTGTTTTTTATACGCTGCCTGAGTTTATGCTTGAAAAACAGTTTGAAGTCTTCAATATAACTGTAGCCGCACTCTTCGGTATCAAGGCCGAAACGGGCGTATTCCTTGACCGTTTTTTGTGTGATATATCCGGCGCAGCATTTGTTGCGCGGGAACTTGTACTTTTCGGCGACGAGCACGTCGCACACGCCGTTCTGCATCAATGTGATCGCACACGCGAGTCCTGCCGGCCCGGCGCCGATTATTACTGTGTTATAATGCTTTTTTATCATATGAAACGCTCCGGTATCAGAGTATGCCGAGTGAAGCAACGTATGTAAAAGAAAAACGCCAAACGGCGTTTTTGCTTTTTGGTGGAGACGAGGGGGCTCGAACCCATGACCTCACGGATGTGAACCGTGCGCTCTGACCAACTGAGCTACGCCTCCGATTGCTTTGGTATTATACAACATCCAAAGCGAAAAATCAACCCCATTTTTCACTTTATAAAAAATTATTTTGCGTACCCGCAAACAGGGCGTGGAAACGCGCGCTCAGGTTTCAGCAATAATTGTCGTTGGGTTTGGGGTACAGTTCTTCCAGATACACTCTTCTTCCCTCGCGGGCGGAACGGTAGATCGCAAGTATCACGTCCACGGCTTTTCTGCCTTCCGCAAGGTCGACGAACGGGCTGCGTTTTTCGCGCACGGAGTCGATGAAATCGGATATCTGCAGCGTGTGGTAATCGCCCGAAAAGTTCATCGCCGAAGAAGCGCTGCTGTAGACCGGCTTGCGGAACGTCAGGTCTTCGGTGACACTGCCGTCGATATCCATTTTCGTTATAGCGGTCTCTTCTATAGTAATGCTGCCGCTCGAGCCGTTAAGCTCTATCCTGCGCGGATACCCCGGGAAAACCGAAGTCGTCGCCTGTATCACGCCGAGCGCGCCCGATTCGAATTCGACCGCCGCGCACAGCGTGTCTTCCACTTCTATTTTACGCGCGAGCGTGGAGGCGAATGCGTAGACCGACTTGACTGCGCCCGCGAGATATATTAGCAGGTCGACTCCGTGGATGCCCTGGTTCATAAGCGCACCGCCGCCGTCTATCTTTTTAGTGCCGCGCCACGCGCCGGAATCGTAATACTCCTGCGAACGGAAATATTTCATATACATATCGGCGCAGCAGAGCGTGCCGAGCTCGCCGTTTTCGAGCATAAGTTTGGCTTTGCGGATATCCTTGGCGAACCTCAGCTGTGAGATCACCGCGAGCGTCGTCCTGTTGCGGCGGCACGCCTCTTCTATGGCGTCGAGCTGTTCTTTTGTGATGGCGAGCGGCTTTTCCACCACGACGTTTTTGCCGGCGTTCGCCGCTTTTATCACCGCGTCCGCGTGGTATCCGCTGGGCGTACATATGCACACGGCGTTGATCTCTTTGCAGGCAAGCATATCGTCGAGCGTGTCGAATATGCGCAATCCGCCGTGCGACGCCGAAACGCGTTCCGCCGAATCGCGGTTGACGTCAGTTATGCCTGTTATCTTTGCTTTATCGGCGAGCGACGAAAGCGCGTTGATATGGAATTCCGATATCATACCGCATCCGACTATGCCGAAACCGAGCCTTTTTTGAGCCATTTTCGTATTATCTCCGTTTTTCGTTCTTGGTATATTTTACAACCAAACATTCAAAAAGTCAATAAAAATTCGTGTATCCCTACAAATATTACCCGAAAATGGAATTTTATCAAACTAAAATTTCAAAACCTATTGACTAAAAGAGCGTTTTGTAGTAATATGAATAAAATGTTACAGAAAGAGGTTTTAGCTATGCGCATTTATAATTTTTCCGCAGGTCCTTCAATGCTTCCGCTGCCCGTGCTCGAACAGGCCGCACGCGAAATGACGGATTACAACGGTTCCGGTATGTCCGTTATGGAAATGAGCCACCGTTCCCCCGTTTACGAAGCCATCATCAATCAGACCGAATCGGATTTCCGCACGCTGCTCGGCGTACCCGAAAATTATAAAGTCCTGTTCCTTCAGGGCGGCGCTACCACCCAGTTTTCCGCCGTTCCGCTCAACCTTATGAAGACCGGCAAAGCCGATTACATAGTGAGCGGTTCGTTTTCCGGCAAAGCCGCAAAGGAAGCCGAAAAATACGGCCAGGTGACTGTGCTCGCCTCTTCCAAAGCCGATAATTTCACCTACGTTCCTTACGTTGACAAATTCTCGCCCGACGCCGATTACGTCCATATCTGCTACAATAACACCATTTACGGCACCACGTTCCACTACGTCCCCAAGACCGGCGACATCCCTCTCGTCGCCGATATGTCTTCCTATATAATGTCGCAGCCCGTCAACGTAAAGGATTTCGGCGTCATCTACGCCGGCGCGCAGAAGAACATGGCTCCCGCCGGACTCACCGTCGTCATCGTGCGCGAAGATCTGCTCGGCTTCGCCCGTCCCGAAACGCCCGTGATGCTCGACTGGAAGATCCAGGCCGACAACGGTTCTATGTACAACACTCCGCCCGCTTATACCATTTACGTAGCTGGTCTGGTTTACAAGTGGCTGCTCGGTCTCGGCGGCCTTGAGGAAATGAAGAAGATCAACGAGCGCAAAGCCAAAGTGCTTTACGATTATCTCGATCAGTCCAAACTCTTCAAGCCCACGGCAAAAAAAGAAAACCGTTCGCTTATGAACGTCTGCTTCGTCACCGGCGACCCGGATCTCGACAAGAAATTCTGCTCCGAAGCCGCGGCAAACGGTTTCGTCAACATCAAAGGGCACCGTTCCGTGGGCGGCATGCGCGCTTCCATTTACAACGCAATGCCCGAAGAAGGCGTCAAAGCTCTCGTTGAGTTTATGGATAAATTCGAAAGGAACAACAAACAATGACAAAGATAAAGCTTTACAATAAAATCGACAAAGCCGGGTTAAGCCGTTTCGATACCGAAAAATACGAACTCGGCGAAGATCTTGCGGAATACGAAGGCATAATGGTCCGTTCCGCCGCGCTCCACGATGTGGAATTTCCTTCCTCGCTGCGCGCCATCGCACGCGCCGGCGCCGGCGTCAACAATATCCCCATAGATAAATGCGCCGACGAAGGCATAGTCGTGTTCAACACCCCAGGCGCCAACGCCAACGGCGTAAAAGAGCTTTCCGTCGCCGCGCTGCTTCTCGCTTCGCGCGATATCGCCGGCGGTATTGAATGGTGCAAATCGCTTATCGGCACGCCGGATATCGCAAAGCAGGTCGAAAAAGGCAAATCCGCGTTCGCAGGTCCCGAACTTTTGGGCAAGACGCTTGGAGTCATAGGCCTGGGCGCCATAGGCGGCATGGTCGCCAACACCGCGACCTCGCTCGGTATGACCGTTATCGGCTGCGACCCGTATATCACCGTCAACGCCGCGTGGAGCATTTCGAGAGCCGTCATCAAAGCCAACGCTTACGACGAAGTGTACGCCGCTTCCGATTATATCACGATCCACGTCCCGTCCAACGATTCCACCCGCGGGATGATCAACGCCGACGCCATAGCAAAAATGAAAGACGGCGTGCGCATCATCAACCTCGCGCGCGGAGACCTCGTCAACGCCGCCGACCTCAAAGCCGCGCTCGATTCCGGCAAAGTCGCAAGCTACGTCACCGATTTTCCCGACGAAAACATACTCGGCTGCAAGAACACCGTGTGCATCCCGCATCTCGGCGCTTCCACCCCCGAATCCGAAGAAAACTGCGCTCGCATGGCGGCCGACGAACTTATCGATTTCTTCGAAAACGGCAATATCCGCAACAGCGTGAACTACCCCGCCATCTCCCAGCCGCGCAGCACCGCGCACCGGATCATCGTTCTTCACAAGAACATCCCTTCGATGGTCGCGAGCGTTTCTGCCGTGCTCGGCGCCGACAAAGTGAACATCGACTCTATGTCCAACCGCTCCAAAGGCAACTACGCCGTCACCATCATAGACCCAGATTCCGAGGTCACTCCCGAGGTTGCGAAAGATATTTCCGATATAAACGGCGTTATAAGAGTCAATATTATCGCTTAATATAATAAAATTAACAAAGTTTTGTTGACTTTTTTCACATTTTGTTCTATAATTTATGAGCATACGTCTGTATGCTCATAATTTTTGCCGCGCGCGAAGTAGGTGAACGTAATGGCGGGCAGCGTTTTCGAACGCGTTGAAAAGAAATATATAATCAGCAGCTCGCAGTACGATTCGCTTATGCAGACTATCCCCGAGCTTTGCGTGCCCGACATATACCCCGAATCGGATATATGCAGCGTCTATTACGACACGCCCGACCACCTGCTCATCCGGCGTTCGCTCGACAAGCCCGTTTACAAGGAAAAACTGCGCATAAGGTCGTACGACGTCCCTACCGGCGACAGCCCCGTGTTCGTGGAGCTAAAAAAGAAACTGCTCGGCACCGTTTACAAACGCCGCATAAGCTTGAAGTATTCCGACGCTATGGAGTTTTTGAACAGCGGCGGCAAATGCAAAGAGAATCTTACTCAAATAGAAAAAGAGATATCCTACTGTTTCGACCTCTACCGTTCGCTTCAGCCCGCGATGTTCATTTCATACCACCGGAAATCATTTGTAGGCATCAACGATTACGGGCTCAGGATCACGTTTGACAACGACGTGCTTTCGCGCACGACCGAGCTTGAGCTGGCAAAAGGCATATGGGGCGACGAAGTGCTCGCCGAAGGCCATTACATAATGGAGATAAAAACGCTCAACTCTATGCCGCTTCGCCTTGCCGAGGCGCTCGACAAAAACAGGATCTTCCCCGGTTCGTTTTCAAAATACGGCACCGCCTACAGGCGCCTCACAGAACAGACAGCAATTAACAAAGGAGTAAAGCACAATGTTTGATAAACTCTTCGAATCCATAATTACCAAAGAATCTTCGCCTTCTTCGTATTTCTTTATCTGCCTGGGCGTGGCGCTGGTACTCGGTATCGCCGTCAGCCTGGCGTTCATGTACAAGAACCGTCACACCAAGTCGTTCGTCATCACACTCGCGGTCATCCCCGCGATAGTCGAACTGCTTATAATGATGGTCAACGGCAACATCGGCACCGGCATCGCGGTAGCGGGCGCGTTTTCGCTCGTTAGGTTCCGTTCGGCGCAGGGCTCCGCGCGTGAGATCGTTTTCGTCTTCCTCGACACTTCGTTGGGTATTGCGATCGGCACCGGGTACATATGGGTCGCCGTCATGTTCTGCATCGTGATCCTCGCTTTCACGCTGCTACTCACCACGCTCGGCTACGGCGAAGCGAAAACGTGTGAACGCGAACTCCGCATCACGATCCCCGAATCGCTCGATTACACCTCCGTGTTCGACAAAGTGTTTGAAAAATACACTTCCAAAAACGAACTCTGGAAAGTCCGCACGACCAATATGGGTTCGCTCTACAAACTTTCTTACCGCATATCGCTTAAAGACGCAGCTCAGGAAAAAGAGTTCATCGACGATCTGCGCGTGCTCAACGGCAACCTCGATATACTCTGCAGCAGAGATATTTCCGATTCCGAAGACAATCTCTGATGAATAAAACAGCAAACCGCCCGAAGCGTGGCTTCGGGCGGTTTTCGTTGTGTTTTGCTTGTTATCAGTTGCTTTCGTATCTTTCGATTATCTCTTCGATCTTGCTTTCCGCTGCGGGAAGGATCGACTGGAGGTTGGAAACGAACTGATCCGGCGACGAGACGCTGAACACGCCGTCGAGTATATTGTAAACGTGCGCCAGATCGTAATGGATACCGCTGAATATGATATCGAGCATCCTTTCGTCGTCGAGCGTGTTCATATCCTTACCTTTGAGAGTCGCGTCGTAGTAGGCCTTGGTAAGATAATTCTTGCCGCCCGCCGCCATAAGGTCGAGCATATACGCCGAAAATTCAGCGTTTTCTACGTTTTCAGGAATGCACACGCCGTAAGCCAAGTTGCTGCATCTGCAGTAATAGCCTTCCTGTTCCGTTTCGTATTTGGGAATGGGAACTATACCGTAAGTGACGTCGTAAGGTCTGAACTTTTTGAGCGCGGAAAACGCGAAGCAGTAGAACAGCACCTGATCTTCGCCGAACATCTGCACGGTCTTGTTCCATTTATCGGTCTGGTCGGAAAAATCGCTTACGTTGACTGTCCAGGTGCCCTTTTCGTTGGCGTAGGTCAGCGCTTTCTGAGCCACGTTGACAGTGCGTTCGCTTTTGCCTATGGTGACTATGGGATAATCGTTGGCGTCTTTACCCATTACCATTTCGCCGCTGCCGAAATAGAGCGCAGCGCCGCCGCCGAGGCAGCCCCAGAAATCGTGTTCGTCCATCACGCCGTCGTCTTCGACCTGGTGTGTGACTGCCTTAGACATCTCGTACAGTTTGTCTATTGTCCATTCGCCGCTGTCGACGAGATCGTACATGTTGACGTCGGGATAATAGTTTGCCATAAGCTTTTTGTTGAAAGCTATGCCGTTGGAAACGATCCTCTGCATAATGGAAATATCGCCGGTGGAAAAGTAGATCTTGTGTGCGATGGAAAGGCTTTCGTTGGCGTTCTGATCCCACCACGGAGCGTAGATATCGAGATATCCTTCAAACTCGCACAGATCGTAAAGGTTGCCGTCTTCAGCAAACGCGACGACCCCGGACATAAACGGCATCGCGGCGTCGCATATGGGATCGGCTGCGAGCGAAGTGCGCAGGCTGGTCACCACATTGTCGACCGCGACCGCTTTTACGGTGATGCCGTATTTGTCTTCTATTTCGCGGTTGCGCATATCGACCGCTTCGCGGATCTTATCGTCTGTGGTCTCATAGAGCGATTCGATCTCTTCGCTGAAATAGGTCGTTTGTACGTTATTGTTGTAAACGAGTACGCGGAACTCTTTTCTGTCTTTCCATTCTTCTTTGAACGGAAGCTGATTTTTGTTTACGTAGACGCCGTTTTCATCGCGGTACGGATCATCGGTTGTTTCCGAAACAGGTTCGGTCTTGGATTCATCCGCCGCCGAAGAGTCGTCAGCCGGAACGGAACTTTCTTCTTTGGAATCTTCGGCAGGTTTGTCGCTTCCGCAAGAAGCCAGAAGCAGTGAAAACAGCATAGCGAATACGCAGAGTATTGCGATAAGTTTTCTCATAATGAATTCCTTTCTGTTTTTATTGCATTTATGATTTTACCATATTTGCGCCGATATGTCAATCCAAAAAAAGCATATTTTGTATTGACATAGTCAAAATAAAAACTATAATTATAGAAAAGAGGTGTATAAATATGATAAACGAAAAAGCGTACGGGCTCGGCAGCAAAAGA
>JAEEGH010011185.1_pt1 | contig 20414 bp, 18 predicted proteins | sample 9134181 | NCBI WGS metagenome assembly JAEEGH01 (sample SAMN16246544, study PRJNA631951) | gut metagenome | biome: gut microbiome; feature: rumen; material: DP-attached | host: Bos | place: Iran: Karaj | collected 2018-10
TCCTTCTTCGTGGGAACCACCTCGGGTTTCAGCTTCAGCAGTCGGCGCACCCAAGTGTCGTAGGTGCTGAGGATGTGGAACTTGGGATTGAAGAACAGGTAAAACCTCGACACGCGCACTTTGAAGAGCTTGGCGAAGGTGAAGTGCCCCAGTTCGTGGAGCAGCACGAGCAGGCTGATAGCCAGCATGAACTGTAACAGTCTTATCAGAAATACTTCCATTATCTACGTTTTACTTATTTTCAAGTTACGATTTGTTGAGCAATTCGGTTGCAATGCGCCGGGCCTCGGCGTCGGTCGCGATGTAGGTCTCGTAGGTGGGACCCTTGTCGAACGTGGCCCGCTGCATGGTCTCGGCAATGACGTCGCCCATCTGGAGGAAGCCGCAGCGGTCCTCGAGGAAGGCGCGGTTCACAATCTCGTTGGCAGCATTGACGATGCAGGGCATGTTGCCACCCTTGGCCAGTGCCTCATAGGCCATTGCCAGGCAGCGGAACTTCTTCAGGTCGGGCTCGAAGAACTCAAGCTTCTGGGCGGCAAATAGGTCGAGCCGTTCGCCACTGAGGGGCAGTCGGCGGGGGAAGGAGAAGGCGTATTGGATCGGCAGCCGCATGTCGGGCACGCCGAGCTGCGCCTTCACCGAGCCGTCTTGGAACTGCACGGCGCTGTGGACGATAGACTGCGGGTGGACGAGCACCTGAATCTGCTTGGCATCGACGCCGAAGAGCCACTTGGCCTCGATGACCTCAAAACCCTTGTTCATCATTGAGGCAGAGTCGATGGTAATCTTCGCACCCATGTCCCACGTCGGGTGGCGCAGGGCGTCGGCCTTCGTCACGTGGGCAATCTCCTCCATCGACTTCAGGCGGAAGGGGCCGCCCGAGGCGGTCAGCAGAATCTTCTCTATCGGGTTCTGGTCTTCACCGACCAGCGACTGGAAGATGGCCGAGTGTTCGCTGTCGACGGGCAGGATGGGCGTATGATACTGCTGCGCCAGCTGGAGTATCAGCTCGCCGGCCACGACCAGCGTCTCCTTGTTGGCCAGGGCAATGGCCTTACCGGCCTTGATGGCATGGATGGTGGGCGAAAGTCCGGCAAAGCCGACCATCGCCGTGAGCACCATGTCGATAGGACCGGCCTCGACAATCTCGCCGAGGGCCTGCGCACCGGCATAGACCTTCACGTCGGGCAGGTCGTCCATCAGCCGCCGCAGCTCGTCGTAGCGCGCCTCGTTGGCAATGACCACGGCAGCGGGCTTGAACTGATGGGCCTGCTGGGCCAGCAGTTCCACCTTGTTGTTAGCTGTCAGGCAGTAGACCTCATAAAGGTCACTATGCTCGCCGATGACCTCGAGCGCCTGGGTGCCTATCGACCCCGTGGAGCCGAGAATGGCTATCTGGCGTTTCTGCTTCATAATGCTTTTTCGTTAATTCGGGCGCAAAAGTACTAAAAAATATCGACATTGCGCCCATCGGCACCTATAAAAGATTATAATTCAGGTTAAACTAACCGTTTACGACTTGGCAAAGCCGAGCGACAAAAGGCTCAGCCTGACATTGCCGGCAGTGAGCAGTTCGCGGGCGCAGGCCGTCATCGTGGCACCGGTGGTCACCACATCGTCGACCAGCAGGACATGCTTGCCGCTAACCGCTGCGGCATCGGTCAGGCGGAACACATCGGCCACGTTCTCCTGCCGCTCCCAGCGCCCCATCTGCGTCTGGCTCTTCTTGAAGGTGGTGCGGCGCACGGCACGCTTGCTGAGGGGCAAGCCCGTGACGTCAGCAATGCCCTTGGCTATGCACTGGCTCTGGTTGTAGCCCCTGTGGCGCTGACGGCTGCGGGCCAGCGGCACGGGCACTATCAGGTCGATGCCGTCGAAGAACCCCGACTCTGCAAACTCTCGGGCAATCATCTGCCCCATCTCCTCGCCTATCTCGGGGTGGTCGTGGTACTTCAGGTCGTAGATGATGTTACTGTCCTTCGAACTGGCTTCGTAATAGAACAGCGCTGCCGCGCGCTCCACGGGAATGATGCCCCAGAAGAGCCGCGCCATCATGTTGTCGCTGGCATTCAGCTGGAAGCCCGTCCGCGGCAGGTGCATGTTGCACGACGCACACAGAACCCGCTCCGACAGCGACAGCCGCCGGCCGCAGACCGTGCAGAGGCGCGGGGCCAGGAGGTCGAGCAGGCGCTGCCACAAGCTAATCTTCTTCATCCACGTCGTCGATGTCGCCGCTGATGCACTGGCGGATGATGTCGTAAGTAAAGCCGCGGCTGAGGGCAAACTTCACCAGCTTCTGATTCAGCTCGTAGTCGCTGTCAGCCTTGACGCTGCGCCGCTTCTGCTGCAGCAGGGGGCGCAGTACGCTGAGGTACTCGTCATCGCCGATCTCGCCGAGCACTCGCTCACGGATGTCGTCGTCGATATGCTTCGCCCATAGTGCCTGCTCCACCTTGCGGCGGCCCCACTTGTTATACCTTATCTTATCGCGCACAAACGCGCGGGCATAGCGCTCGTCGTCAACATAGCGCTCGCCGACGAGCCGCGCCATCACGCGGGCCTGCGCCTCATCGCTCATGTCCCACCGCCGCATTTTTTCCGTCAGCTCGTGCTGGCAGTGCTCGCTGCGTGCGCAGAGCTGGGCCAGTTGCAGGTAGGCTCCCTGCTCGGTTACTTCCTTCATCGTTGTGCTCTTATCATTCGTTGTTTGCCGTATTGGTCTTCCTTGGTTTCGATGTTGTGATACAACATCATACTTAACAGGCGCTGCACGTCGCTGGCGTAGAGGGGATTCAGCTCGAAGTAGAGCCAGCCACAGGGCTTCAGCGCCTCCTGTCCATAGGCGGCAATGGCGCGATAGAACAGCAGCGGGTCGTCGTCGGGCACGAACAAGGCCAGATGTGGTTCATAGTCGAGCACGTTGCGCTCCATCGCCCCCTTCTCGCGTTCGCAGACGTAAGGCGGGTTACTCACAATCAAGTCCCACTTGCCCCCTATGCTGCGACACTGTCGCAGCACATCAACCTGCTCAAACGACACGTGAACATTGGTACGTTTGGCGTTCTCGCGAGCTATTTCCAAGGCGGCCGGGGAGACATCCCACCCCGTCACCCGCGCATCCGGCTGTTCAGCCGCCAGCGTGCAGGCGATGCAGCCGCTGCCCGTGCCCACATCGAGCACCTCGCAAGGCCCCATGAGGGATATCCACTGGCAGAGTTCATAGGTTTCTGGTCGCGGTATCAGCACTCCCGGCCTGACCGCAAACCGCCGTCCGCCGAACTCAGTCCAGCCCAAGACATACTGCACGGGCTCACCCGTCAGCAGCCGCTGCTGAATGCCAGCCAACTCTGCTTCGTCGGGCATGCGTCCCATCAGCACGTCGGCCATCGTCAGACCGAAGCGCTCTTCGAGTACCAGCCTCGCCACGGCCTGCGCCTCCCGCTCGTCGTAAACCGCCGTCAGCGGCCGCCATAGTTCAGTATAAGTCATCGCCATCTGGCGCTAAACACGCGAGTCAGACTCTGCTATGAGTTGAAGCAGGCGGTCGACCGCCTCTTCTTCGGGGATATTCTTCTCAACACACTCCTTGCGCCGATAAAGAGAAATGCGCCCCCGACTGGCTCCGACGTAACCATAGTCAGCATCGGCCATCTCGCCCGGTCCGTTGACGATGCAGCCCATGATGCCGATTTTCAGTCCGACAAGGTGGCTGGTAGCAGCCTTGATGCGGGCAATGGTGTCCTGCAAGTTATAGAGAGTACGTCCGCAGCCTGGACAGGAGATGTACTCCGTCTTGGTAAACTTGATGCGTGCAGCCTGGAGGATAGCGTCGGCGAGCTCTTCGAGGAGAGCTTCAGAGAACAGGGACTGCGCGGAACAAAGCTGGAGCTTGGTGGCACGGCGGTCGATAAAGAGGGCACCAGTAGCCATGGCAGCCTTCAACTGGAAGGTTTCCCAGTCGGGCTCATCAATGGTCAGGGTGACGGTGTCGTCTTGGATGCTGGCCTCTGCACGGGCGCGCAGGTCGCTACATTCTTCGATGGAATCGACGATTTCACGTGCTACGGGTATCTCGTTCTCCGGCTCTTCACTCAGTGAGACGCGGATGGTATCGCCAATACCTTCTGTCAACAACGCACCTATGCCGACAGCCGACTTAATACGGCCGTCCTCGCCCTCACCAGCCTCAGTGACACCGAGGTGCAGGGGGTAGTGCATGTCCTCCTGGTCCATTGTCCTTACCAGCAGTCGGACGGTCTGAACCATTACCACCGTATTCGATGCCTTAATGCTGATGACGACATCGTCGAACCGTTCGCGGCGGAAGATGCGCAGGAACTCCATGCAACTCTCGACGATACCTTCGGGCGTGTCGCCGTAACGCGACATGATGCGGTCGGAGAGCGAACCATGATTGACTCCAATACGTACGGCAGTCTTATGTTCCTTGCAGATATTGATAAAGGGCACGAGTTTACGCTCGATCTTCAGCAGCTCCTCAGCATACTCCTCATCTGTGTACTCCAGATGCTTGAACGTGCGGCCCGGGTCGACGTAGTTGCCGGGGTTGATGCGCACTTTCTCGCAGTACTGGGCGGCCACATCTGCGGTATGAGCCGTAAAGTGGACGTCAGCCACAAGTGGCTGCGTATAGCCATCGGCCTTCAGCCGGTCCGATATATTCTTCATGTTCTCGGCCTCGCGTGTACCCTGCGTAGTGAAGCGTACCAGCTCGCCGCCAGCATCGATAATGCGCTTGGCCTGTGCCACCGAACCATCAGTGTCGTTGGTATCGGTGGTGGCCATCGACTGAATGCGGATGGGATTCGTGCCGCCGATGGCAATGTTGCCAACATGGCAGACGCTGCTAATTCGTCTTGTACTCATACTTCACCTCTGCGAGTTCCTTGTTTGCCTTCTCAATCTTGGCCTTCAGGCCAGCCTTATAGTCACCGAGGCGCTGAGCGATGGCATCGTCGCCAAGTGCCAGCATCTCGACAGCAAGGATGGCAGCGTTCTGGGCGGCATTCACACCGACCGTAGCCACGGGAATGCCCGGTGGCATCTGGACAATGCTAAGCAGGGCATCGAGTCCGTCGAGCATTCCCTTGATAGGAACACCGATGACGGGCAGGGTAGTCTGCGCAGCGATGACGCCGGGCAGGGCTGCCGCCATGCCGGCGGCGGCAATGATGACTTTCAGTCCGCGCCCCTTGGCTTCGTGGGCAAACTGCTCAACGGCTTCGGGTGTACGGTGAGCAGAGAGTGCGTTTACTTCGAAGGGCACCTGCAACTCATCCAGTTGTCGGCAGGCTTTCTCCATGACGGGCAGGTCGCTGGTGCTGCCCATGATAATGCTTACTAATGGTTTCATATTATAGTGTTGTTATAGTTTCAGTATGGCCAGTATGGCGCAGGCAAAGCCGGTAAAGAAACCCACGAGCACCTGCGGCAGGGTGTGCTGACGGAGCAGCATGCGACTGGTGCCGAGGATGCCGGCGATGACAATGACAAAGCACATCCACCAGGTGGGGTTGAATCGGAATATGTCGGAAAAGACCAGCAGCGCTCCAGCCACACCGCCAATGCCGGCGGTATGTGTCGAGATTTTCCACCAGCTATTGACGATGGCGCAGACAATCTGTATAATCAGCGCACTGGCCACGATGCTGCGCATAAAGAATGGAATGTGCATAAGCCCCATCATGTAGAAGCAGACAAAGTAGCTGAGGATAGAGATGAGGTACGGCACGATGCGCCGCTCGCGACTTCCCAGTTCTATGGGCGTCCACCCCTGATAGTTACGATAGAGGTGGATGAGGAATGTCGGCAGCAGAATGGTGAAGAAGTAGACAACTGCCAGCACGTTGAACTTGTAGCGGAACGGATATTGGCTGAGATATGACAGGAAGAAGAGTGCCACCAGCCCCAGGATGGGCAGGTAGAACGGGGTGAACAGCATGCTGGCCACCCTCGCCGCAATGATAATCTGTCGTTCTCGGGTTATCTTTCTCATTTTCTCAGTCTGGCAACGGGTATTCCTAACTGTTCACGATACTTGGCCACGGTGCGTCGGGCAATGGTATAGCCCTGCTCGGCCATGCGCTTTGTCAGCGCTTCGTCGCTCAGCGGCTTGCGTTTGTCCTCGCTGTCGACGATGTCGCGCAATGCCGCCTTGATTCGCCGGGTAGACAGTTCCTCACCCTGCTCGGTTACGTAGCTGTCGCTGAAGAAGTGACGCAGGGGGAACGTGCCCCAGCGCGTCTGTGCATACTTGGAATTGCTGACGCGCGAAACGGTGGACAGGTCGAGGCCTGTACGTTCGGCCACGTCCTTCAGTATCATGGGCCGCAACGACGCCTCGTCTCCGTCGAGGAAAAACTGCCGCTGCAGCTGTATGATGGCCTGCATGGTGGCGGTCAGCGTCTGGCGGCGCATGCGGATGGCATCGATAAAGCCCTGTGCGGCATCCACCTTTTTCTTTATATAGAGCAGAGCCTCCTTGGCTTGCCTGCTCATGTGGTCGTGGTTCTGCTGATATTCCTTCATAGAGTCGGCAAACGACTGCGACACCTTCAGCTCAGGCAGGTCGCCTTGGTTCAGCGTGAAGGTGATGGTGCCGTCGTCCTGTGTGTCGACGATGAAGTCAGGGGTTATCTGCTGTAGCGACCGTCCGATGCTCTCGCCCATCGAAGCCCCGGGCTTGGGGTTCAGTTTGCGCAGTTCGCCGAAGAGCGTCTTTGCCTGCAAGTCGTTCAGCTTCAATGCCGACTGTATGCGGTGCCAGTGCTTCTTGGTGAAGGCGTCGAAGTAGTCGGTGACGACCTGTTCCATCAGCGTCTTCAGCCGCGAGTCGTCGCGCCGTTCAATCTGTAGCAGCAGACATTCCTGTAGCGAGCGGGCACCGATGCCCGCAGGGTCGAACTGCTGCAGTTGCAACAGCACGCGTTCTATCTCCTCTGTCGTGCTTTCAATGTTTTGATAGACGGCCAGTTCTTCGCAGATGGCGTCAAGCTGCTTGCGGAGCAGGCCGTCGTCGTCGAGCGAGCCAATGAGGTACTCCATGATGTCGCGCTCATGCTCTGTCAGGTTCGAGAGGGCCATCTGCTCCTTCAGCTGGTCATAGAAGGAGACCGTCTGGCCATAGACCAGTTCCTCCCGCTCTTCATCGACACTGCCGCCACCGTGGTAGACGGGCAGTTCCTCGTCGTCGCGCCCGATGCTCTCCAGTGCGGCATCAAGAGCCGACTGGCGCTCCTCGCGCTCGCGCTGGCTGTCGAAGTCGTCGGGAGCATCCGGTGAATCCGGGCTGTCCGGATAGTCAGGGTTGTCTGGGATATCCAGGCTGTCGGTACCAATCTCCAGAGCCGGGTTATCGTCCATTTCTGTATTGATGCGCTCCTGCAACTGGGTGACGGGCAGTTCTATCAACTGCGCCTGCAGTAGCTGTTGCACGGAGATGTTCTGTACCTGTTTCTGCTCCTGCTTCTGTTCTTGAACTTGGTTCTGAGTCATTTGAAGTAATCTGTCAACTGTCCGGCCAAGGCGACCAGAGCCTCTGTGTCGTTATTGCCATAGCGCTGCCAGACGGCCTGGCAGGGCAACAGCAGCGGACTGAATGTCACGTCGCGGCGGTTCAGGTAGGGATCGCAGTGCTGGAACACATCCAGCAGCTCCACCACCTCATCCGCACCAATCCCCAACAGCTTTGCCAGTTCTTTCACCTCTGGTGTCTCGCCGACCATGGTGGCTGGCGTCAGGCGGAAGTAGAGGTCGAGCACCATGATGAGCATCACCGGCATCAGCCGCTCATTCTCGGGAAGCGGCTGCCAGTCTTTCTCCCACGTCTCGTTAAGGTCGACCCCCTCATAGAATTCGTCGGCGCGCCCGAAGCCTTTCATCTCGCGCAGCAGTCGGGCCGCGCGGGCCAGCTTGGTCGCATTGCCGCTATAGGTCTTCCAGATACGCTCTACACGCGGTGTCTCCAGCGTTGCTATCTCCTGCATCTTTGTCAAAAGAACCTGTGGGTGGATATGCAGCTCCAGTCCCAGCTGAACCATTTCACGACTGTAGAGAGGCTTGACACCGACGGGTCGGCGCAGGTAAGTCTGCATCAGCAGCAGCCAGTAGTCGTCTTGCCATTGGGTTTTTCTTGCCATAACTGAACAATTTGTGTGCAAAGATAGGAAATAATTACGAATTACGCGTAATGAAATATGAATTATTTTCGTACCTTTGCACGCAAAATGGAAAATAGTTATGAGAAAGGTGCTGTTTTTTCTTTCTTTGGTGGCGCTCCTGCCAACTGTCACTGCCCAGACGGCCAAGGTGGAGATTGCTAAAAACGTGCGAATTACGGCTAACCGAAACATGGCCTACATGATTCCGAAGAAGCAGCAGACGCCAGCTCCTCCCGGCATGAAGCCTTTCTACGTCAGTCACTTCGGACGTTGCGGTTCCCACTATCTTGACGAAGCCACAGACTATGACTATCCGTACAACACACTGCTCCGCGCGGCGTCGCTCGGGAAGCTGACGCCCATGGGGAGAACAGCCCTGCAGCGCATACAGAGAATCAGGGACGACGCCCGGGAACGCCTTGGCGAACTGACACCACTGGGTCATGAACAGCAGAAGCAGATTGCCCGTCGCATGTATGAGCGTTTCCCCGAGGTCTTTGCCGGCGACGCCCACATCGATGCCAGGAGCGCACTATCGGTACGCAGCATCCTGTCGATGGAGAGCATGCTCCAGCAACTGCTCATGCTGAACCCCAAGTTGCAGGTCAGCCATGATGCCACGCGCCGCGACCAGTACTACATGTCACCCACCGACACTCTGTTCACTCTCCATGCCACGGAGCCGTCGGTGACAGAACCTTACCAGGAATTCTGCAAGCGCCACGACACTTCCGACAAGCTGATGAAGCTTTTATTCAGCGATGCCGACTACGTGAAAAGCGAGGTCGACGCTTCGCGTTTCAACGTCTCTTTCTTCAAGCTGGCGTCGCATCTGCAGAACACCGACCTGAGCAATCGCCTGACGCTGTACGACACGTTCTCCGACGACGACCTCTATGAGAACTGGCTGTGCGACAATGCCCTCTCGTACGTTACCTACGCCTCATCACCGCTGAACGGCGGGCGTCAGCCCTTCGTGCAGCGTGAACTGTTGCGGCAGATCATCTACGAGGCCGACAGTTGCGTCAGCAACGGAAAACCCTGTGCCACGCTGCGATTCGGCCACGACTCGGCAGTACTCTCCCTGGCCTGCCTGCTCGACCTGAACGACTGCGGTCAGCAGATTGCCGACCTCGACCAGCTGGACCGTAAAGGGTGGCATGACTACAAACTGAACCCCATGGCAGCCAACATCCAGTTTGTCTTCTACCATCGTATGCAGAACGACGGCGACGTTTACTTCAAGGTTTTGCTTAACGAGGAAGAGGCTGCGCTGCCCCTCAAGTCGATTAAGGGAGCCTACTACCATTGGAACGAATTCAGGGAGCGTTACCTGAAACTCCTCAACAGTTACCGGGAGCCGTAATACGGGTGCAAATGACTAAGCCAGCGTGTGCTGGTCGAGGAATCTCGACACGTCGTCCTTATAGTTCTCCGAGATGGGAACGGCATCCTTGCCGTACATGATGCGCTGGCGGTCAACCGTACTGATATTGGTCATGTGCGCAATATAGGAGCGGTGTGTGCGCAGAAACTCAGGTCGCGGCAGCAGTTCCTCAAGCCGCTTCATATTGATGAGCGACATGATGCGCTCGCCGTCTTTCAGGCAGATGCGTACATAGTCCTTCACGCCTTCAATGTAAAGAATGTCATCGAGCATGATGCGCACCAGGCGGTAGTCGCTCTTGACGAAGATAAAACGGTCTTCGTTCGTGACCATTTGCTGGCTCTGCATAGAGAACCACTCCTGCGCATTATTGACGGTTGCGGCAAAGGTCTCGAAGCTGATGGGTTTCATCAGGTAGTCGAAGGCCGACACCTTGTAGCCGTCGACGGCATACTGCTTGAAGGCGGTGGTAAAGACGATGCGCGTCTGCTTGGGTATGAGCCTTGCAAACTCCATGCCCGACAGTTCAGGCATCTGGATGTCCAGGAACAGCAGGTCGACGGGCGCACAGCGCAGCCCGGCCATGGCGGTCAGTGCGCTGTTATAGATTCCCGTCAGTTTCAGGCTCGGTATCTCCTTTGCGTAGCTCTCCAGAAGCTGGGCGGCCAGGGGCTCGTCGTCGATGATTGCACAGGTCAGTGTCATAGTCGTTTCAGTTCGTTTGTTGGGTTTGTGTGATTAGTATGTGCGAGTGATAGACCGTTCGGTCAGCTGTCAGGCCGTAGTCCCAGCGGTAATGTCCGGGATAGGTCAGTTCCAGGCGCTTCTGCACCTGTGTCAGCCCGATGCCGTGGCCGCTTTCGTCGTTAGCCCTCTTCGGGTGGTTCGAGTTCTCGATGCAGAAGTCTATTTGCTCCTTGTCGGCCTTCAGGCTGATGCTGATAAAGCTCTCGCGGGTGGGACTGATGCCGTGCTTGAAGGCGTTCTCCACCAGCGGTATCAGAATGAGCGGTGCAATCTTTGCCTCATTCCGTGCCTCGCTGGCATCGAAGCTGACCTTTACCGACTCCGGCAGCCGAATCTTCATCAGCTTGATATAGCTCTCAATAAACTTCACCTCGTCCTCCATCTGTACCTCCTCCTCCATATTGTCGTAGAGCATGTGGCGAAGCATGGCCGACAACTGCTGTATGGCCTCCTGTGCGCGCTTCGTGTCGAAGGCCGTCAGGGCATAGATGTTGTTCAGCGTGTTCAGCAGGAAGTGGGGGTTCATCTCGTAGCGCAGGTTGCTCAGCTCAGCACCGGCGCGCGCCGCGTTGGCCTCTAAGCGTGCCTCCACCGACGCCTGCCACAGCGAACCCAGCTTCATCGAGACGGCTATCATCACGGCCACAGCCAGGTTGAACACGTAGCCCCTGCCCACGCCCAGCCAATAATGCATCAGGGCGGCGAGTCCGGTCACCAGAAAGAAGTTAACCACCCAGACCATCATCTTGTGGCCCTGCATGTAGTAGCGGGGCGTCAGCCACAGGAAGTTCAGGTAGAAGACAACAATAACCGTTGCCGTCGGGATGAGCGACAACGGATACTCCACCCGCCGGAAAGTCATTGGCAGCAGGAACAGTACCCCCCAGGTGGCCAGGTGCGACAGTATGGTGAAGCGGTGGCTCTTCATCGTTCGTCAGCGACTCTGCTTGGGCTTGGTGGCCAGGATGAAGTATATAATCAGCAGCACATAGGCCAGCAGCGAGCAGACCTCGCTCAGCGGGTTGGCTAACCACGACTCGCTGACAGGGTTGAAGCCGCCGAAGCGCAGCAGCGCGCTCACCACGCCCATCAGGGCACCGCCGGCAATGAAGCCGCTGGCCAGGAGCGTGCCCTTCTCGCCGCGGGCCTCGTTCACGGCTTTGTCCTTCGACCGTGTGGTGACGTACCAGTTGATGGCACCGCCGACGACCAACGGCACGTTCAGTTCCATCGGGATGAACATACCCAGCGCGAAGGCCAGCGCCGGCACCTTGCAGAGCGTCAGCACCACAGCCAGCAGGGCACCGATGGCATAGAGCAGCCACGGGGCGCCGACGCCGTTCATCAGCGGGTCGATGACCGCCGCCATCGCATTGGCCTGCGGGGCGGCCAGCTGCCCTGAGGCGAAGCCGTAAGTCTCGTTCAGCAGCATCATCACGCCGCCGACGGTAGCCGCTGAGACCAGCGTGCCCAGAAACTTCCACGTCTCCTGTTTCCTCGGCGTCGTGCCGAGCCAGTAGCCTATCTTCAGGTCGGTGATGAACGCCCCGGCCATGGCCAGTGCCGTACACACCACGCCGCCCATAATCAGGGCAGCCACCATGCCGCTGGTGCCGTTCAGGCCCACGCCCACCATGACCACCGAGGCCAGGATGAGCGTCATCAGCGTCATGCCGCTGACGGGGTTCGAGCCGACGATGGCGATGGCGTTGGCAGCTACCGTCGTAAAGAGGAAGGCAATGACCGCCACCAGCACGATGGCCACCAGTGCCTGCAGCATGTTGCCGTCCATCACGCCGAACCAGAAGAACAGGAACGTCAGCACGATGGTCACTATCGACGCAATGGCAATGAACCGGAACGGCAAGTCCTTGCTCGTTCGCTGCGACTCCGTCACAGCCTCCCCGCCACCTTTCATCTCCTTGGCCGCCAGGCCCACCGCGCTCTTGATGATGCCCCACGACTTGATAATACCGATGATGCCGGCCATGGCGATGCCGCCGATGCCGATGGACTTGCCGTAGGCCTTGAATATCTCCTCAGGCGACATGTCGCCAACGGCTGTCGTGATGCTCGGGTCCCACTGGTTGAGCACGTCGCTGCCGAAGAGCAGCGCCATACCGGGCACGATGAGCCACCACACGCTGAGCGAACCCAGCGTGATAATCAGCGCGTATTTGAAGCCGACGATATAGCCCAAGCCCAAGACGGCTGCGCCGGTGTTGATCTTGAACACCAGCTTGGCCTGGTCGGCCAGTTGCTCGCCCCAGCCGACGACGCGGCTCGTGAAGTTCTCGTTCCACCAGCCGAAGGTGGCCACGATGAAGTCGTACAGACCGCCTGCCAGGCCGGCCATGAGCAGAGGCTTGGCCTGGTCGCCGCCCTTGGCGCCGCTGACCAGCACCTGCGTCGTCGCCGTAGCCTCGGGGAAGGGGTACTTGCCGTGCATGTCGCTCACAAAATACTTGCGGAACGGTATGAGGAACAGAATGCCGATGATGCCGCCAAGCAGCGAGGCAATGAATATCTTCAGGAACGACGCCGACATCTCGGGATACTTTGCCTGCAGGATGTAGATGGCAGGCAGCGTGAAGATGGCACCGGCCACCACGGCACCCGAGCAGGCGCCTATCGACTGGATGATGACGTTCTCGCCCAAGGCTTTCGACCGCTTGGCCGCCGTCGACACACCCACGGCGATGATGGCTATCGGGATGGCGGCCTCGAACACCTGCCCCACCTTCAGTCCCAGATAGGCAGCAGCTGCCGAGAAGAGCATGGCCATCAGCACGCCCCACGTCACCGACCACGCGTTCACCTCGGGATACTGGCCGCGCGGCGACATCAGCGGCTCATAAGTCTCACCCTCCTTCAGTTCGCGAAAGGCATTCTCCGCCAACTGTGTCTTGATTTCGTATTCTTTTTCTTCCATAACCTTATTAATATAGATTACCGTGACAGCCAGCGCGTGGGATTCTGAGGCGTCGTTCCGTTGCGCAACTGGAACTGCAGGATGCCCTCAGAGCCAACCGTACCCAGGGTCTGGCGCGTGCTGACGTGCTGACCGCGACGGACGCTCACCGACGAGAGGTTGGTGTAGACGGAAATGTAGCGGCCATGACGGACCATGACTCCCATCGCACCGCCGATGCTGAAGACGGCACACACCTCGCCGTCGAAGATGCTGCGCGCCTGAGCGCCCGACTGACCTTTGATATTGATGCCTTTGTTGTCGAACTGAACGCCCTTCAGCCCTTCCACATTGTGCTGGCCGAAACCGCTGACAATGCGATAGCCTCCGGTGATGGGCATCGGCAGGCGCCCACGGTTGCTCTCGAAGTTGCCGCTCAGACGACGGTCCTCTGTCGAGACGGTGAACGACTCACGCTCCTCGCGCTCCTTTTTCTTGACCTCAGCCACCTCACGCTCATGAGCCTTGGCCTCTTCGGCGGCCTTGCGCTCAGCAGCCTTGCGGGCAGCCTCAGCCTCACGGGCAGCACGCTCGGCGGCGCGTTTCTCCTCGGCACTCTTGCGCTCGGCGGCCAGTGCCTGCTGCTTGGCACGCTCCTCGCGGGCCTTGGCCTCGGCTATGCGGCGCGCGTTTTCGCGCGCGGCAGCCTCGGCAGCGGCCTTCTTGCGGGCCAGCTCCTCGGCGCGCTTCTTGGCAGCAGCCTCAGCGGCTTTCCTGCGGGCTTCGGCCTTGGCTTCAGCCTCAGCGCGCGCCTTGGCACGTGCCACCTCCTCGGCTATCAGCTTCTCAATCTGTGCGTTGAGGGCGGCATCCTTCTTGCGCTGCTCGCTGATAATGTTCTGTATGGTCTTCTGCTCCTTCTGCAGCGAGTTCACCACCTGCTGCTGCTCGGCCTGCTTGCCTTCCAGGTTCTTCCGTTCCTGTTCGCCGCGGTCGAGCAAGGTGTGCTTCTGCTGTTTGGTCGAGGCCATTTCGCCCTGCACTTCCTCTATCTGCTCCTTCAGCAGCATGACGGCCTCGCCCTGTGCCCGCTGGTATTGGGCATACTCGCGCGAGAAGCGCAGCCGGCGGTACATCTGTGTGAAGTTCTGGGCACTGAAGATGAACATCAGCTGGTTCTGCAGCGAGCGGTTTCGGTGCATGTAGCGCATCGACTTCAGGTAGTTCTGCTTCCGTTCGTCGAGTTTCTTTTCCAGGCTGCCCAGCTGTATGTCGAGCGTGGCAATATTGCCGTCGATGACGTTCAGGTCGCGGCGGATGGTGTCGATGGTACGGAGTTTGTCGGCTATCTCGGTCGTGATGACCTGCAGGTTCTCCAAGCGCTGCTTCACGTTCTTGCGATTGGCCTGCAGCTTCTGCTCCTGTTCCTTGATCTGCTTCTGCAATTGCTGGCGCTGGTTCTGCAAGCCCTTGATGTTGGGAGTCTGGGGCGTCGGGGTGGCTGTCTTGCCCTTCTGTGTCGTTGTTCTTTTCTTGACGGTTGTCTTCTTGACGGTTGTCTTCTTGGTGGCTGGCTTCCGGGCGACCGCTGTTTTGACGGTCTTCCGCTGCTGCACAGTCTTCTTTGTCTGTGCAGCAGAACCCATGGCCAGGGTCAGTGCCAATAATATGATTGTCAGTCTGTTCATTCTCTTTTATCCTTAAAGCGACATAACGCGCTGAAGAATCTCCTCGACAGTCACCTCACGGTATTTGCCCGACACGTCGGTGTAAGGCTCCCAGTCGGTCTCATGGGTGATGCTGTTCAGCTTCAGGTCCAGCTCCACTTCCTTCTTGGTGGTCTTCAGGACGATGTTCATGTCGTTGGGAAACTGGCGCTTGCCCTCTTTCAGCGGGTTGAAGCCGTCGTAGTTCCACGTCAGTCCCGTCTTGCTGCTGTTCTGGTCCTTGAACACCACCTTGGCCTGCTTGATGAGGCCGGTCGACTGACTGGCTATCCAGCTATAGCCGAACAAGTCGGCGTCAAACCTGATGACGGCGTCGCCGTCATTGTTGGCGCTGGCGTCAAACCTGGCCATGTCGTCTTGGCTCAGGGTGGTGCGGTTGGGCTGGAACAGCTCGTTCCAGAACAGGGCCTGCAGCGTGTAGAAGCTCAGTCCGTTGCGATGCAGGAAATCCACGTCGGCGTAGGGGGCCTTGATATACTGCTTGTTGATGCGGTCCATGATGAGCACATAGTCCTTGGTGAACTCCAGGCGGGCGGCCTCCACCAGTCCGAACGCCATCAGCTGCAGGCGGATGACGTCGTCGCGCTTCATCTTCAGGTTGCCTGTCAGCGAGATGTCCTTGCCGCCGGAAGCGGCCACGAACTTCACCTTCGACGTGATGAACTTCGGGGGCTGGGCGGCATTGTTGGTCCAGACCTTCTCTAAGTCAACCGACCGCGTGACGGTGGCGACGGGCGCGGTCTGGGGCGTAGTCTCCTCTGCCAGTTTCTTCTTCGAACCGCACGCTGCCAGCAGCGTCAGTAGTGTCAGGGCCAGTGTAGCCAGCTTTAGTTTGTGTGATGTCTTCATTTCTTCTTGATATATTTGCGTTGTCTGATTTTTCTTGCCAGCAGCTTGTTCTGCGGGTCTTTCTTGAGTGCCTGCTGCCACAGCTCGACGGCGCGTTCGGGCTCGTGGTTCTGGATGTAGATGTCGCCGGCGTGCTCGGTAATGACGGCACTGCTGTCGGAGTCGTTCTGCAGGGCCTGGTCGATGTAGATCTTTGCCTCGCTGTAGCGCTGCTGCATGAAGAGGATCCAGGCGTAGGTGTCGAGGTAGGTGGCACTCTTGGGCTCGGCCTTGATGGTCTTGTAGCTCATCTGCTCGGCCTTGTCGAGCTGCTCGCCCATCTCACTGAGAAAGTAGGCGTAGTTGTTCAGGCACATCACGTTGTCGTCCTTCCACTGCAGGCAGGAGTCGTAGGCCTCGAAGGCCTCGCGCGTCATGCCCTTCTGGTGGAGCAGGTCGCCCATGACGGCATAGAAGTCGCTGACGATGGCTGGGTTGCTGTCCTCGTTGATGACGCCGATGCCGTTCTGGAAAGCTTCCAGAGCCATGTCGTGGTTGTCCTCCTGATAATAAGCCATGCCCTGGTAGTAGTAGAAGGCCATCTCCTCGGGGTTATACTGGCGGGCCTCCTGACAGAGGCTGATGACCTCGTCGTGGTCCTTGCGGTCCCAGGCGTAGCTGACCAGCTGCAGCCGGGCGGCGGCATTGTCGGGGGCTATGCGCAGCACCGTCTGCAGCATGGCCTTCACCGAGTCCTGCGGCATCTTCTTCAGGTCCATGTAGGCAGCGCAGAGCGTGGCAATGTCGTCGTTCTGCTGGGGCTGGGCCAGCATCTTGTGGAACAGGGCGAGCACCCGGGTACTGTCGCCGCCGGTCCGCTCGCTGTCGGCCACCACCTGCCGCATCAGGTAGATGCGCTGCTCGGTGGTCGTGTTCTTGTTCAGCAGAATCTGCTCGGTCATGGAGTCCACCTTCTCGGTCTCGCCCTGCACGCGGTAGTAGCTGCGCAGCGACACCAGTGCTCGCGTGTTGTCAGGTTCTTCAGCCAATATCTCATGATAGAGTTTCAGGGCTTGCTCCTCCTCGTCGTTACGCAGCAGCATGTCGGCATACAGCCCACGGTAGTTCAGGTCGTAGGGATACTGGTCGGCCAGCGTCTTCATCTCGGCAATGGCTGCTGCCTTATTGCCCATCCTGGTGTAAATCTCGCTCTTGGCAAACGAGAGCCGTTCGCTCTTGCCCTCGTTGGCCTCGATGCGGTTCAGCGTTTCGACGGCCTTGCCGTTGTCGCCGGTCTCCTGGTACAGGTCAAAGAGTCTTTCCAGCAGTTCGTCGCGGCTCTTGTCCTGGTCGTAGAGCTGCTCCACCACGGTAATGGCCTTGGGGTAATCCTGCTGGCGGATGTACATTTGGGCCACCGACTCGAGGAAGGTGGGGTTGTTGGGTTCCAGCTCCACGGCCTTCAGCAGGCATTGCTGGGCCAGGCTGTCGTTACGGAGCATCTGGTAGTACTGAGCCAGGAAGTAGTGGGCCTCCGAGGCTTGCGGGTTCAGCTTGACGCAGTGCTGCAGCAGGTCGAAGGCCGCGTCGTGGTTTTCCTTCTGCCGCTGCACCATCGCCTCAAGGAAGAAGGCGTCGTACCTCGTACTGACCGAATCGCCGGCCAGCACACTGATGCTGACAAGCAGCAGCACAACAGACAGTCTTATTCTTCTCATATCTTATTTCACTCCTGTATGTCCGTAACCTCCGGCACCGCGCTCCGTCTCGTCGAGGGCGTCGACCTCGACAAACTCGCCCTGCTCGTGGCGGGCGATGACCATCTGGGCGATGCGCTCACCGTCGTTGACGACGAACGGCTCCTGCGAAAGGTTCACCAGCAGCACGCCCACCTCGCCGCGGTAGTCGGCATCGATGGTTCCCGGCGCATTCAGCACCGTGATGCCGTGCTTCAGGGCCAGTCCGCTGCGCGGCCGCACCTGGGCCTCATAGCCGAGAGGCAGTGCGATGTAAAGTCCCGTGGGAATGAGCCGGTGCTCCAGGGGCTGTAGCGTGACGGGGTCGTCTAAGTTGGCCCTCAGATCCATGCCCGCACTCTGCGGCGTGGCATATTGCGGCAGGGGCTGGCGCCCCTTATTTACTACTTTCACTTTCATGTCACTCGTTTTTTAACGTGCAAATTTACGGATTATTCCTGAAACCGCCATACTTTCCCTTCTTATTTTATATATTTTTGCAGAAAGGGCGTCAGGGTTTACCACAATTATCCAATTTAGGATAATCCTATTTAGGATAATTTGTCACGTATAGTTGTTATTCACAGGAAACATCCTACACTTCCTGCACTCCCTACACCCGTTGAACTTTTTTAGGTGTAGGGAGTGCAGGAAGTGTAGGATATAAAGTGCGAATGACAACTATAATAGCAAAAATGGCCGGCTGAATCGATAAAAACACGCTCTCTGCAAACTATCGGAGGCTGGAATCGACACCTGAACCGACACCCCGGCGTAAACCGCCGGGTTTTGGGCAAAAGGCGGCGGTTTACAAGAAAAAGGCGCCGGGTTTTGGACAAAAGGCGCCGGGTTTTGGGCAAAAGGCGCCGGGTTTTGGGAACACAAAGACACAAACTTTTCTCAAACTCTGGGCTTCACTTTCGTGTCTTCGTGTTCCATTCAAGTAACTGTTAGTTATTGCTTCTATATAACTAAGATAAGACAGTGCCCCTCCGCCTTATTCCGTGCCAAAATGAATACTGTCCAAAAAAGCGGGCGAATTGTTTGGTGGTTTGCACGTTTCTTCGTAACTTTGCAGGCAATCAAATATTATCAGGCATGCAACAAAAGAACGAGACATACGGATACGCCGTAGGCGTGCAGGAATTCGACTGGATACGAGAGCGCCAGGCACCCTATATCGACAAGACGAAGTATGTATGGCAGATGGCAACGACGAAGGCCAAGTACTTCTTCCTCAGTCGTCCGCGCCGCTTCGGTAAGTCGCTACTGGTTGACACGCTGCGCTGCTACTTTGAGGGCCGCAAGGAGCTGTTCGAGGGGTTATATATATACGATAAGGAGACCGAATGGAAGAAGTATCCTGTCATCCGCCTCGACCTGTCGAACGGCAAGTACTATGATAAGGAGCGGGTGCATCCTACCATTAACGTCATACTGGAGCAGCAGGAAAGAAAGTTCGGCATCACCAACCCGGCGGACCCAACGAACTATGACGCCCGGTTGACTCGACTGATAGAGACCGCCTACGAGCAGACGGGCGAGAAGGTGGTTATCCTCATCGACGAGTACGACGCGCCGATGCTCGACAGCATCAACGACGTGGAGTTGCAGGACTATATCCGTGACCGCATACGCAACCTGTTCTCGCCGCTGAAGGCCCAGGCGCAGTACCTGCGCTTCGTCTTTCTGACAGGCATCTCAAAGTTCTCGCAGCTGTCGGTGTTCAGCGAACTGAACAACCTGCAGCAGCTGACCTTCGACCAGAACTATGAAGCCGTCTGCGGCATCAGCGAGGAGGAACTGCTGACACAGTGGAAGCCCGACATCGAGCTGCTGACGGAAAAGATGAACAAAACCTACAGCCGCTGGGGTCTGCACTATAGCTACGACGACGTGGTAGCCAAGCTGAAGGAGACCTACGACGGGTATCATTTCAGCAACAACTTCACCGACATCTATTGCCCCTGGAGCCTGGTCAACGCCTTCACCATGGGCGACATACGGAACTACTGGTTCTCCACGGGTACGCCGACGATGCTGGTCAACGTCATGCGGCAGCACAACATCAGTCTGCAGCAGATAGAGCATCTGCATGCCAGACTCGACCGCTTCGACGCCCCGACAGAGCGCATCAGCGACCCTATTCCCGTGCTGTTCCAAAGCGGCTACTTGACGCTGAAGAGCTACAACCCGTTAGAGAGGAAGTTTGAACTGGGATTCCCCAATGGCGAGGTGCGTGAGGGCTTTGCTACTTCGCTCTACAAATATTATATGGTAGACTATGTGGGTAGCCAGGACACGCTGGTCAACGCCTTCAACGACCTGCGTTTCAACCGCTCCGGCATTGGCGAGTTCGTCGAGGCCGTCCGCCGCTGGTATGCCGGCATCCCCTACAGTATTACCGACAAGAACCAGAACGAGCAGCTCTACCAGTCGCTCATCTATGCCGCCCTGCTGGGCAACGGTGCTGACGTCAGTGCCGAGGAGCAGACCTCTGACGGAAGGATGGACATTGCGCTGAAGGTGCCCGATGCCATCTACATCATAGAATTGAAATACAACAAGACAGCCGATGAAGCCGTCGGTCAGGTCATTACGAAAGACTACGCGGTGCGCTTTGCCGCCGACACGCGACCCGTCTGGGCCGTAGGGCTAAACATCAGCAAGGACCGCCGTACTATTGAGGACTATCGAATAGTGCAAGTGAAGTAATGATATGATGAACTGGCAACAACTGATAAGCAACAAGCGGCTGGGACAGGAGCACCGCCACCCGGAACGGCACGACGACCGAACTGAGTTCAAACGTGACTACGACCGGCTGATCTTCTCGGCGCCCTTCCGCCGACTGCAGAACAAGACGCAGGTGTTCCCGCTGCCCGGCAGCGTGTTTGT
>JAEEGH010011186.1_pt1 | contig 20412 bp, 22 predicted proteins | sample 9134181 | NCBI WGS metagenome assembly JAEEGH01 (sample SAMN16246544, study PRJNA631951) | gut metagenome | biome: gut microbiome; feature: rumen; material: DP-attached | host: Bos | place: Iran: Karaj | collected 2018-10
TAGTGGCTTCTATGATTTAGCCACAGCCTATCAGTCTGTGCACGTCAACTATTGAAGGCGCCGTATACCGAACGGTATGTACGGTGCTGTGAGAGGACGGCGGTTAGTCACCGCCTCCTACTCGATTGTCCTCATCAATTCTGTTTACGTCATTCAGCCAAATATGTGGTACACGATCATAAGGATCCATATATGTACGGGATAGATAACATAGAACATATACTTTGTAAATGCGGTATTTCTGCCCCTTTCTCCGTTATACAAAAGGATGCAGGGTATAACAAGCGCCATGGCCCACTCATCGTCAAAGCACAGATAGCTGTACCAGGAACAATCGCCGGTATATGAGATAAGTGTATGTATCAACAGGATCAGACAGTAAACGCCTATGCCGATGCATTGTCCGGCCTTTTTTCCATGGAAGAACCATACAATGAACGCTATCGGCAGCAAGTACAATCCGCCTTCCGAAAACGAGCACAACGAAACAAGGATCACCGCCAGAAAAACATTCAGGATAATGTTTTTCCGAAGCTTTACATTTTCCAAACACCAGACAAAAGCAAACAAGAGCGCCAGCGTAAGAAAAATGTTATTTGGGCCTGTCAGCGAAAAATAATCAAATTTCCCTGTATAAGAGTCCACGTTATGGAAAAGGAGATTAAGAACCACGTTTCCGGCCATCATGATGAATGCGGCCGCGAAAAGCCTGATCAGGAATTTTTTCCGGCTCCTTGTATGATAGAACCCCTCTACCATCAAATACAGAAATAACGGCGACACGAATCGTGTTATTACGGAGATCCACTGCGGCCAGGTTCCGTAAAACCACAGATGTGAATAAAGATGATCGAGTATCATGAAGCCTAAAGCGATCAACTTTAGCTTATATGAATCAAGTCCCTTTTTCAATTCTGTCATATGTTCCTCACTACGATCACATGCCCTGTTTTACTTGTTCTCTTTCTTTTCGTCTTCCTTCTTTTTCGACGATGTCAGACATGCCGCCCAGCCCGCTGTGGCTGTCCATATAACGCCTAAGCCGAGGAAATCGATGTTCTGATTGTTCCTTACCGATGTAACGATCTCCAACACCGTGCAGATCGTTATAATGACGATAAATACGATAAGTGCTGTTCTTCCGCTGATTGCATTTAAAAACTTTTTCATACCTGTCACCTCATGTTTTTGATTTTTTGTTTTGGTTGCTTGTGTTTCATTTGATGGCCTTATATTACACCCATATATGGTTTCATTCCATCGATTCACCTTACGATAAACTTACAAATTCGTCACAAACGGGAAAAATTGACAAGAAAAGACGGGCGATATATAATACAAAAGTAACGGAAGCGCACTATTTACGGCGTTTCACGTGGGAGGACATTTATGAAGACAAGTTTCGGATCGACATATAATAGAACCCGGATCCGCTTCACAAGGACAATTTCCCTTATTCTTGCGGCTTTGATCGTGCTTACGCTCGGGGGGTGTGACACAGCCGAACAAAAGAAGATAAATGCGGAAAACGAGGCCCGCGGAAGCGAAAATGCGGTAAGATACATAGAAGAAAAATACGGCTTCACGCCAACAGTCGTTTCGGCTGCGATAGACCGCATCCCCGGCGGATACGGCGGGACTGCGACCGGAGACGTGATCGTAAAGCTTGAATACAACGGGAAAGAGTTTGTGGTGCATATAAACGGTGAGGCCACAAACACCGACGGCGCCGACAGTTACCAGACCGAAGAGGTCATGGCCGACACAATGAAATTTGTGGAAGAGCATCTCCCCGGTGTGGTAAACATTGCTTATTCCGTAAACAGATATTACCACGACGATAACCAGGAAGAAGTCATCTTTGCAAAGAAATACGACGGAACAAATCTGAAAGAACTTCTGTCGGAAGACATTTACGGCATGGAGCTGTGCTATTTGAATATCAACCTGGCCGATAAAGACCAATTTGCTTTTTTGGAAGAGATCTTTCCCACAGAAAAGCATAGTGTGTGCTTCGTATCCATGAGATATGAAGGTATCGCCAAGGAATACTTGGATTATTACAAAGAGCGCGCCATTTACTGCTATGGTTATTACGATGTTTCCAAGGACCAGCTGGTCACATACGACCTCATAAACTACAACGATGAGTTCTATTACTGCGTCGTTCCCAAGTCGGGAAATGTGGCAAACGTGACCATGACAGATGCCGAGTTTGGCAATCTCTCAGACTATCTGCACCGTGAAACCGAGGTAGTGTATGCCCGCACCAAATGCTATTCCGCAACCACCGACCGGAACTGCCAGATCGAAGTTTACTTCCCTGCGGACGATCTGCTCGATGTTACCTTTGACGAGCGCAGATACTTTGCAATATCCAAGCGTCTCACCTATTCCGACGAAAAAAAAGAAACCGACAGGATGTTTGGCCTCGGTTTCTTTAGAACAGACGGAAATCATGCATTCCTGAGGGAACTGATCTACGTTCCCACAGACTGCACGTATGATTTTGGTATATTGAATATTATGGAGCCTAATACCCCGTAATGTTCAATGATCCTTTTGAATACGCTTTCTATGCCGACTCTTGACGCCTCGCAATCATAGAAAAAATTTTCATTCTCCGTCAGAGTCTCACCCGGCTTTATATAGCCGTAACAATAGGCGTCTGACAGTTTTTCCGTTGAATAATTTGGGTGTGTTAATGCCCAAATCCCGGTTGTACAATACATCCATGCATAACCGTGGATGTATCTTTGGTCCACTACTTTGCATTCAACACCGCTTGAAAGAGACCTGCCGATATCTTCAGAACCAACGGTATCCACACTCGAATATACCGTAGCTATCGGCAGTTCGGTCAACGAATCGTCTTTCGGCGCAGATATCTTTACGATAATTATCTTTCCGTCATCCTGTCGGACACATCGAAAAATGCTGTTATCAAGTTCATTACAATCCACCGTTATCACTTCTCCAACAGAAGAATCCTCAAATTCCGGCAGATTATCTGTCGACGGGAAATTTCCAGGTGCGTTCGTAACTTGAACCGACGGAATAGGGTGAAGTTCTCCTTCGAGAGGTACCGCCCCTTCAGGGATATTGTCACCTGTTTTTCCTTGACAAGCATTGATGAATAAACATCCGATCAATACCGTAAGAACTATGAAATGTCTCATTGTATATACCCGCATTCGTCAAACCAGCCGTGATACAGAAAAAGATGATTCTCAGAAATGTCTCCTTTTCGGCACATGTGTGCCAAATACACTTTATTGTGATGATATCGTAAAAGTTCCTATTTCGGTTACCCCATCCTCTTTGAAGACAGTTATCACTCTTCCCTTTCCGCTTATAGCTAAAGCCTCCTCTATAGTCCGAGGCGATGGTCTGTCAAGATCTCGCCGATAAATATAGCCATGTTCTCCTTGGTCTGATATAACCGCGATCAAATCCGCTCCCAAGGCATCTATTCCATATGTAAGCCCTGACGAATTGACTTCCAATGCCCTCATGTTAGAAATATCTTCGTCTGTAAATCCTGCATCGTTCAGTTCTGCATGTAGGGTGTCAATCTGTTTCTCCGTGTACTCTGTCTTTTCAACTTTCTCATTCAATTCGTGTCTGGCTTGATATGTACCATATACCGTTAATGGCGCCAGCGACAAAATAAACCCTAATAAAAAGACTATACAGTAAACGATCGATTGTTTTACTGGATTTTTAACTTTACAATAATATTGAATAGGACTACTACGCATAAAAACACCTCCCTGTATTTATGTATTGGTATGATCAGCCCGCCCTTTCTGCTATCACATTATATTCTCTGTTGATATATTATGTCAACACCTTTTCTCCGATTTATATAAAAATCCGTGCAGTCTGTTGGAAGTGACCTATATCCCACAGACTGCACGTATGATTTTGGTATATTGAATATTACGGAACCTAAAACCCCGTAATGTTCAATGATCCTTTTGAATACGCTTTCTATGCCGTCTCTGGATGCTTCGCAATCATAGAAAAAATTTTCATTCTCCGTCAGAGTCTCACCCGGCTTTATGTAGCCGTAACAATAGGCGTCTGACAGTTTTTCCCTTTTCTCTGTCTTTCTCGTCTGCAGGGAACTGACGGCTATAGCAAAGTAGTGCCACACTTCGGCGTGCAGATACCTCTGGTCCTCAACTATACATTCTATTCCGTCTTCGATCTGGCTGAGCACGGTCCCGGTATCGGCTGCTTTTGTACTTCTATACACAGTGACAGTTATAGGCGGTGCAAAAAGTCCCTCTTCCTTTGCAGTTATCCCAATGATAACAAGCGTACCATCCTCTTGTTTCATCACCCTGAAAATACAGTTTTCCAGTTGCTTACAATCAACAGTTACGGATGTCCCCACCTCAGAGTCCTCCGGCAGTGGTAGATCAGACGGATCAGGCAGGCTTCCCGGAGCCTGTGTAATATATGGGGATGGCGAGGGATTGTTGGCCGTATCTTCGGGCAGATCACTTTCATATCTGCCCGAGCATCCAACCAGCACAAAGCACACTGCCAAGATCATAGATAATAGCGTTTTTCTCATTGTAAATACCCGCACTCGTCAAACCAACCATGAAGATCAAAAAAATCATCTTTATCAATCCATTCAGGATCCACCCAACGCCTTTTTGTCTCGTTATAACGCCGATTTTGAACTCTTCCTTCATAAACACGACTTTTTACAACTATCTTGTCAGCCATAATTATTGCAGCAGTATCTTGTTTTTCGGTCATATGCAACCGTTCATTGCTATTCTTCATTTCTAAGCGGAACCCCCAGCCGCTCCATCATTTGAAGAGCACTTTTCTCACTTGGAAGGGAGTACTGATATTCTCCTGCATTATAAAGTTCATATACCCCATCATGTAAGACTATGTAGCTTTCCTCATTTATTTCATAACCATATTCATCGTTGTTAGGTTGCTCAAAATACGACTGAAACACGAACGCATACGACGACACAAACACGCCAGCGCAAACCAGCGCAAGCGCAGCATTGTAAATAACATTCCTGCGTAAAGGACTGTTGTCCTGCACATTCTTGAATCTTTTTACGATGAACCGATTGTTGTTAAATCTGATAAGCCCCAGGGATGAAGCCAGCCCCTTTGAGTTCTTCCATTCAGACCGCTTGATCATAGCGACTATCGTTTGCAGATAATCCGCTTTTTCTGCGGATTCTATGACTCCAACAACAGTGCTGTCGCAATTCAGTTCCAATGTTTCTTCCATTCTGGCCCTGAGAAGATATGCAAAAGGGTTCCACCACATGATATTGCAGAAAAGATCCGTCAACATGATGGCCTCAATATCACGCCTCACAATATGCCCATATTCGTGGAGCAGGCTGTAATAAGCCTGCGTTTCAGACAAGCCCTCCGGCAACACGATGATCTTGTCAAAAAAACCAAAAGTGAAAGGTGTTGTGGAAACTCTGCTTTCGATCACTTTTACTTTTTTTGATGTTTTGTATCGACCACGGATTTTCTGTAAAAGCTGTTCATATCTGTCATCTGCCGGAGTTGCACATTGCAAGATCATGTTTTTGAACTTCTTGTTTTTCACAAAGCTCCTTGTGATCAGCAGAATTGCTATAAGCCCCCAAAGGATTGCCAGCCAATCAGCAACACACAACGGTCCGAAGAAACTGTCAAACAGAAAGGGAATGGCCTTGTTGTACAGCTTTCCGAGCGCAACTTCCTTAGAAAACGTGAACTCTACAGGAATCGCAAGCCTGACCACACATAGGATAGCTATGAAATACAGTTGTCGGATGCCAAATCGCCCAACGTGAAGGCTCCTGTAAACATATACAATGATCAGCATCAGAGCGACTGCATAAAATGACATCATAGCAGAAAAAAACGTTACCGTCATTTATCCTTCTTCACTTTCACTTTTTCTTTCTTTCCCTTTAAATCCTCTATGATTGCTTCCAGTTCGTCGACAAGTTCCTGCTTAGTCTCTTTGTCCGACTTGTCATTTATAAGCGCAAGCGCCACCTTTCCCATAGCACCTGCAGGGATGCCGATCTTTCGCATATACTGTGCGGCATACTCCTCCCTGGTGTAAGTGCAGGAGAACAATCTTGCGTACTGTGTATTGTACCTCTTTGTCCCGCTCTCTCGGATCAGTCCGCCGTCAAGCAGCTCATTCAATGCCCTGTGAACATATGTGATATTCGCCATCTTCTTGGGCGATGCCTCCAGTATCTCCTGCGCACTGAGCGGAGTATCACTATTCCAGAGAATGTTCATCAGTTCTTCGCGTCTTTCTGTGTTTCCAAAGCTTTTGATCTTCATTTTTGATTCCTCGTAAATAGATTTTTACCTTACTATTATGCACTCAATTTACAGTTTCTGTCAATGCATTTTTTCGTTTTTATAAAAAAGGGTTCCGGCGGTGTGCCGGAACCTTAATGGTCTATTGTGACTTCATCTTACGTTTTTGTACATGGGACCGTATGCCGCGCAGGCTCTGTAATCCTTTCCTTCGGGATCCATGCCGAACGCGTTCCACGAAGCGGGACGGAAGATGTCTTTCTCGGGAACATTGTGCATTGCAACGGGGATGCGGAGCATGGAGCAGAGTGTGATGAGGTCGGCTCCGATGTGGCCGTAACTTATCGCGCCGTGATTTGCACCCCAGCAGTTCATCACGTCATATGCGCTCTTGAAAGGCCCCTCCTCGCCTGTGGTGCGCGGCGCGAACCATGTGCATGGCCAGGTGTAGTCGGTCCTCTTCCAAAGTACATCGGTGACTTTTTCGGGAAGCTTGATGGTCCAACCTTCGCAGATCTGGAGCATGGGGCCGAGGCCTTTTACAAGGTTCAGCCTTATCATTGTCGCGGGCATTTCCGCCTCAGTGACAAATCTGGAGGAATAGCCGCCGCCTCTGAAATAGCCGAGATCAGCATAGTTCCATGTTGTCGCGTCGAGAATAGCGTCGATGTCCTTTTCGGTCATGTTGTACCATTCCTTCATGACAGCCTTATTGCCCTGCTTTGCTTTGCCGCAGGCATCAAGGCAGGCCGCGCCTGAATTGATGAGATGGATGAAACCATTCGCTTCTTTTGCCTTTCCGGTAAGCGTGTAGCCTGTAGCCTTTTTGACTGCGTCGGGAGACCAGTAGGTGCGCACATCCGCAAAGATCTGGGCGCGGTTTGTGAGTAGCTTCATAAAGAGCATGCCGAGGCCGTTGAGCACGTCGTTTTCGGTCGCAAGGATGTAGGGCTCGCGCGCTCCGTTCCAGTCAAACGTGGTGTTCAGCATGGCTTCGGGGAAATCGCAGTTGGGATAAAAATCTGTCCACTGGCGCTGTCCCTGGAATCCCGCCGCAATTGCATTGTGGCCGACAGCCTCTTCCTCACAGCCCTTGGGAAGATTCGGATTTCCGTTCATGAGGTCTTTGATGATGCACATCATCTTTACCACAAACTCCCAGTCCTCATCCTTCTGCTTTCTGCTTCTCTGAAGTTCCTTGGGATTTTTGTCAAAGCCCTCTTTACAATGAGCCTTTGTCCACTTGAGAGCTTTCTTGTATTCCTTTTCATCGTAAATGCCGAGCGTCATGCGACGGATAACTTCGACCTCATCCACCGACTCCACGCGCATTCCGAGATATTCCTCGATAAATGCGGTATCGATGATGGAGCCGCCGATGCCCATGGTAACGGAACCGATCTGAAGAAAACTCTTTCCGCGCATTGTTGCGACAGCGACTGCCGCACGACCGAAACGGAGTAATTTTTCCTTTACATCCTCGGGGATTGTGGTGTCATCCGCTTCCTGCACGTCATGACCGTAAATGCCGAATGCGGGAAGCCCCTTCTGTGCGTGTGTAGCAAGTACCGACGCGAGGTAAACGGCGCCGGGACGCTCTGTGCCGTTAAATCCCCATACGGCCTTGATGGTCATGGGATCCATGTCCATTGTCTCCGCGCCGTAGCACCAGCAGGGTGTGACGGTGAGCGTGATGTCCACGCCTTCTTTTTTGAACTTTGCGGCACATGCTGCGGCTTCCGCAACGCGCCCGATGGTGGTGTCTGCGATGACCACCTTTACGGGATCTCCGTTTGAATACCTGATGTTATCCGTGAAAAGCTTTGCTGCGGCCTTTGCCATGTTCATCGTCTGGTCTTCGAGCGACTCGCGCACTCCGAGTACGCCGCGTCTGCCGTCGATGGTGGGCCTGATGCCGATCACCGGATAATCCCCTATCAGTCTGTTTTTTGCCATAAAACCCTTCCTCCTTGATATATTGTAATGCTTTCCGCATTAACTTTCAGTCTTTTAGATCGTATTTCTCAAGCTTTGAGAGCCGTCTGTTTGAATATCTGTCGTCCGGCGTAACGTCTTCTCCGAACCATTTCGGAGCCTTGAATGCCTTGGCGTCTTCGGGAGATTCAAACTCCACCTCCGCCATGACAAGTCCCTTTAATTTTCCCGCAAAAACATCCAACTCTATCTTGTGCTTCTCGTCGAGCGGGATGATATAGCGGGTCTTTTTTACTATATTGTCATCGTGCTTTTCCAAAAGATGCTCGTATGCTGTCTTTGTGAGCGGGAGCTCAACCTCGTTGCATACGCGGGCCTGCGCTTCGCGGATGAGTTTTTCCATTCCCTTTTTGGATTTGTAAGTGAGGATGTACTCATCGTTTTTTTTGCGGATCCTGACTGTGGGATTTCCGCAAAGATATGCCTGCTCAATCTCCCATTTTTCGTATTTGTCGAGTCCCTTGGGGAGTTTTTCTACCAGAAATTTCTTTTCTATCTCCACGATCAGTTCCCTCCCGGTTTCTTTTTTGCGAGTTTCAGTTCAAAGTAGCGTTTCAGATCTTTCGGGTCGTTAAGCGGTGTAAGCGCGGAATTTTCCGCAAAGAAGCTCTGCAGCTCGTTAAGTGTGATGAGCACTCCGTCAGTCTCCTCGTCCTCTCCGCCGTGGCGCTCCACAAGCCGCGCCCTGTCGGCCTTGAGGACCGCTCGTATTGCGTTTGGGCTGTATCCGCAAAGGACTTTGTTCACGCCGCTCACAAGGTCCTTTTCCTCGTTTGTCAGTGCATCGGTCTCGGTGCGGACATACTTCACTCCGTTTTTTATAAGCCCCGAATAGATCGAAGGATAAGGTATGAAGCTTCTGTGAAGGTAATAAACGTCGTCATCGAAAAGAGGGCGCCCGTTAATGAGAAGTGACAGCGCCTGCGAGTAAAAAAGCGCGGCGGTCAGCTGATAAGGCGCTATGTCAAAATTTGAATGACGTGCGAGATACATCACAAGAAGAGCGGATTTGTCACGCAGTATCCGCTTTTCCACTGCCGCTTTTGCCTTTCTGTAGGCAACATCCGTGATAAGCCTCTTATTTTCTTCAAGAAGTCTTGCAAAGGCATACGGATTTTCATGTATCTCGTTTATCTTTGAAGCAAACTCAGGACTTGCGTTGTCAGCCTTCAGCTGGTTCATCACCGTGGTCACGCCCCACCCGAGGAGTGTGGAGAGCGGCTTTTTTCCTATGTTGTAGGCTTCTATTATATCTGTGAGTTGTTGTTTTGTGTCAGCCATCAATATTTCCTGAAATCATTTATTCCGTTTACGAGGATCCTGATACCCTTGATTATCCGGTCAAACGCGCCTATCCTGTAAAAACTGATCAAGAGCATGCCGACGGGTATGCCGAGGATCATTCCGGGAACGCCCGATACCCTGTATCCGACAAACATGAAGAACAGCGTTGCCAGGGGATTTAACTCGACCGCGTCGCCCACAAGTTTGGGCTGTAACAATTGTCTCACAACCTGACAAACGCCATAGATTATGCCAAGCCACAGGGCGTGCATGAAATTACCCGCAAACAGATCGACCGCGATCCATGGCCAAAGCACGGCTCCCATGCCGAACACTGGAAGGAAATCCAGGAATGCCACAAGAAGGGCGACCAGCGCTGAAAAAGGTACATCGAGTATCTCAAAGCCTATGAACATGATGATGAAAACGAGCACCATTATGATGAACTGTGCCTTAAAGTATCCACCGATAGCTTTTTTGAAATTGTCGATGACTAGGTCGTAATATTCAAGTGTTACCGGAGGGGTCATCTTTTTTATCTTTCCGATTATCTCGTCACGCTGGGCCGTGAAGAAATATGCGGCGATGATGCATACGATGATGCCGAGCAGGACTTCCGCAAATCCGCCCACTGCGCCGCCCACGCCGGAAACCGAAGGAAGCTTTATGTTGTCGATGAACTTTGTCGCGCCTTCGGACAGATCTTCAATAGTCCCGGACACAAAAGCCTGCATTTTTGCGGGCAGGATATTGTAAAAGCCGGTAAGCCTTTCACCTGCATCACTCAGTGCGTTTTCTATCGTCTGCAGGATCTCGACTCTGTTGTCATAGAGCTTAAATGTCTCGTAGACAAGGAAATAGCCTATTCCGTACAAGGCTGCGGCGACAGCTACGACAACGAGCACGATGACGATGGCGGAGCTTACTTTTCTCGCAAACTTCAGCCGCTTTTTAAGGAATTTCACAAACGGATTTGCGATCATCGAAATGATGATGGCAACGACAAAAGGCATGAAAAACCTGAGCGCAGCGGGAAGGAGCCAGATGATGAGCGCAAGCGCGATAAGCGTCAGAGTAAGGTTTACCAGAACGCGGAGATATATCTTTTTGTCTGTAGCCGCAACCGTTTCATTTCCGGGTTTCTGATTTTCCTCGAATGGTTCTTCAAAATCAGCTTCGGGCCTCACAGGATCACGGTATTCGGCTTTTATCCTGAGTCTTTCCCTTACTTCCTTGAGCTTCTTTAGGCCTTTTGTATTTTTTCTGTTTCCGGGTTTCCCATTCTCGCGAGGGATCCTGTTTTCATTTTCGTTCTGTTTATTCTCTTCCACGTTACCCTCCCTGAGCGGATCTGAGATAGCCGCTCACGCTTCACGTTTCTGCAGACAATTCTATTTTTCTCCGAGCTTCAGCGCTCCGAAGAAACCGGCGGCAAATGTGATGATACCTATGATCACGGCAATCGCCGTTACGGATGTAACACCTGAATTTACATATACCGGATAAGGCGATGCGACTACCAGTCCGAGTATTGCGCAGTAGGTTTTTGCCTCATGGTTTTTGAGCAGCCAGTGTATGAGCTTTGCGACCGCAAAAATACCCACTAACACGCCTATTCCGAAGGGAGCGAGGATGCCGGCGGCTTTGAAAAGTCCCGGAAAATCTACTGATACAAGTGAATCAACGGCAAGGTTGATCGCAGCGATTATCGTATTGTAGTAGCCAAGGACCATCATCACCATCGAACCCGACACTCCGGGGATGATCATGGTAGCTGCCGCGACCACGCCGAGCAGGAGTCCGATCACCATATGCGCAAGCGAAAAATCGAGGCTCTTGTCTGCGCCCTGCACGTTTCCGAGAAGCTGCAGGCCGATAACAAGCGCAAAGAACAATACGAAAAGGATCACGCTCAAAACGTCGATCTTTTTCTTTGTCGCGCGTTTCCACATCATCGGAATTCCGCCGAAGATGAGGCCGATAAAGAGCAGTGCCGTGGGAATGGGGAACTTTTCAAAAAGCATCTCTATCGCTTTTGCGAAGCCCACGATGCCGATGAGCATGCCGATAACATAAGGGAGCAATGTAAGTATGCTCTTTTTGAACTGCTTGAACAGATTGTTTATGCTTCCGATGATGTCGTCATAGACACCCATGGAAACCATCATCGTACCGCCGGACACGCCGGGTATGACATTTGCGATACCGATCACGATACCGCGGAGCACATCAAGAATGAACTTTAACAAAGCTTTATCTCCTCCTTTATCCCAACCGAACGTGTCCATCTTCCCGAGGCCCCGCAGGGGAGTATCAGTCCCGAAGCCTCAACGGGAAGTCCTATCTCGTCCGATATCACTTTTCCCCCGAACCTCTGTTTTGCCTCGGTCCCCAGCATGTAGGAAAGCACTGCGGGCTGAAGGCCTGTGGTATAGGAATTTATCAAAAAGAACAGTGGCTCTTTTTTAAGCACGTTCATGCAGAGCTTTATGAGATCGTAGACGGAATCCTCTATCTTCCAGATCTCGCCTTTCGGGCCTCTTCCGTAGGACGGAGGGTCCATTATCACCGCATCGTACAGATTTCCGCGGCGTATCTCACGCTCGGTAAACTTCACACAGTCATCGACGATGTATCTTATCGGGGCTTCCGCAAGTCCCGAAAGCGCTGCGTTTTCTTTTGCCCATGCAACCATGCCTTTTGACGCGTCAACGTGTGTGACTGACGCTCCGGCCGCCGCTGATGCAAGTGTTGCACCGCCTGTATAAGCAAAAAGATTTAAAACTTTTATCTCGCGCTCGGGATCTTTTTCCTTTTCCTTTGCGATGAGACCGGAAAACCAGTCCCAGTTTACCGCCTGTTCCGGGAAAAGACCTGTATGCTTGAACGCAAAAGGTTTCAGATTGAACTTAAGGCGTCCGTAGCCTATGCTCCAGCTTTCGGGCATGGAAAAATTTTCCCATTCGCCGCCGCCTTTTGCCGAGCGATGGTAATGCCCGCTGAGCCTGTTCCACTCCGGAAGCTTTTTTTCGGTATTCCAGATCACCTGCGGATCCGGACGGAGAAGGATGTGATCACCCCATCTTTCGAGCTTTTCACCGCCCGAACAATCCAGCACGCTGTAATCTTTCCAGTTTTCTGCGACCCACATATAGTGTCCTTTCAGTTTTTATGCTGTTTTTTTGAGGTCGAATTTCCTGAGGATGATCCCAAGAAGTGTCACTCCCGCTACGGAAGTGAGCGTTCCGACCAGCACCATTGCCTTTACGCTGATATTGTCCATGATGAACCCGCCGCTGAACGATGCGATGAGAAACGCAATGTTTATCATGATCGTAACGAGTGACTGCCCGCGCACCGCGTCCTCCTCATTCATGAGCTGTGCCACAAAGGACACGCTCGCCGGGATGAACAGCGAGAACGAGAGCATCTGGAAAAACGTGCCGACATAAACGCCTGCAACATTCCATGCTATCAGTGTGATAAGGCTCTTTATGAGGAAAAATACGCCCGAAACAAAAAGCAAAAGCTTTGTGCCGAACTTCTTTTCAAGTCTGCTGTAAAAGAACATCGGAAGCACTTCGGTGACCGCAGCAAAGCTCAGTATCCCTCCGAGATCCGCCTTGTTTCCACCGACATCGACGACCACCTGGTAAAAGAAATTGTTGATGTACGAGTGGCTTAAGTAAAATCCCATGCATCCGAGCAACACCACAAAAAACAGCTTGTACCGTGAAAAGAAAGCAAAAAAGCTCTCCTTTGCCTGAGTGCCTGTTTTTTCCATCGCTTTGCTCGTAGTGTCTGCGCTCAATGAAATGATCACGAGCACCGCTATTAAATATGCGCACACCGCAAAGCCTATGGTAGGGATCACGTCAGGGTTCAGTTTTTCCGCGAGGTGCCCAATGACAAGGCTTATTATTGCAAACATGAACGAGCCTGCCGATCTTCCTATGCCAAAGTTCACTTTTATCTCATCCATTTCCAGACGATGGCTCATCGCATTGACAAATCCCTGAGTGGAAGCCGCTATCACGGTGAGCATGATTATCGATATCGTACACATGGCCCCGGCATGCTTTGTGAGGAGTTCTCCCGCATAAGCCACTGCCTCCAGAAGATACATGACGATAAGGATCGCGGCAAGCGAAACCTTTTTTGACTTATCGGCAAAATGCGACAAGGCATGTTGTAAAATGATCGCAGGGATGTTTCCGAATGCGATTATCACTCCTATCTGAGAATCGGTATAGCCTCTGTTCAGCATTATGACACTCGCAAAACTGAGCGCGGTGCCGTATTGCATCCAGTATCCGCCCTGCAAGAGAGCGTACAGGATGTTTCTTTTTCTTGTATTTCTTTTGATATCCATTATTACTCCAAAACTTCTTTTTCCGCAAAATTAAATGATAACACAAACCATATCTCAAATCAAGAAAAATGGGAACCCGCGTGCCTTGCGGATCCCCGTTTTTGTATCGTTTTTATTATTCTTTTTCGATATGATGGATCTTTGAAGATTCCTGATTGTAAAGGAGCTTCAGCACTATCGGCGTAAGTATCGAGGATACCACGATCAGAAGGATGACAGCCGTGAAGTACTCAGACGAGATAAGGCCCACAGACAGTCCCTTTTGTGAGACGATGAGCGCCACCTCACCTCGTGTCATCATTCCGACACCGATCTTTAAAGAGTCTCCCCAGCTGAAGCGGCATACCTTTGAGATAAGGCCGCAGCCGATGATCTTTGTAACGAGAGCCACTATCACAAACAGCACCGCGAACACCAGGACCTTCGTGTTAAAGCTTGAAACATCGGTCCGAAGCCCTATACTTGCAAAAAACACCGGTCCGAAGATCATGTAGGAATTTATGTCCATCTTGCTCGCGATGTAGTCATGATCCTTGATGGAGCAGAGGATGATGCCCGCGACATATGCGCCCGTGATATCAGCGATGCCGAAAAACTTTTCAGCGACATATGCCATCGCAAAGCACAGAGCGAGCGAAAGTATCGGCATTCTCCTCGTATGCGGCCAGCGCTTGTCCATGCATTTGAACAGAAGATAGAACAAAAATCCCACAACTATCGCAAATACAAAGAACAGCAGCGTCTGGATCACTACCTTGGATGCTTTTACCTCACCGCCATTGAGTCCGATGACAAATGTGAGCACAATGATGCCGATGACGTCGTCTATGATGGCCGCCGACAGGATCGTCGTTCCGACGGTGGTCTTGAGCTTTCCGAGCTCACGAAGCGCCTGCACCGTGATGGATACAGACGTCGCGGTCATAATGACGCCCACGAACACACCTTTATAAAAATCGGGCGAACCCCACGGCGCACCGCCGTACATCGCAAAATACAAAAGACTTCCGCCGACAAGCGGCACCGCTACTCCGCAGCACGCTATGAGAAAAGCCTTGAAGCCTGTCTTTAACAGTTCTTTGAGATTGGTACCGAGACCTGCCGAAAACATCAGCAGTACAACGCCGATCTCCGCAAATTTCTGTATAAAATCCGAGAGATGGACTAGGTTTAAAAGGCTCGGCCCGATGATTATCCCGGCAAGTATCTCGCCGACTACTTCGGGTGCCTTGACACGTTTTGCAAGAAGCCCGAACACCTTGCTGAAAACTATGATTATCGCAAGGCTCAGGAACACTTCATACGCTTCCATTTCCATGCCTTTCCGTTATTTATGAATTATATCCGTCAGGATTCTGGCTCTGCCATCTCCATGCGTCTTCACACATTTCCTCGATGTCCCTTGTTGCCTCCCAGCCAAGCTCCTTCTTTGCCTTTGAAGGATCCGCAAAGCAGGTGGCGATATCGCCGGGACGGCGGGGTGTGATCTCGTAAGGAAGATCTTTTCCGCAGGCCTTTGAGAATGCCTTGATTATCTGTAATACGCTGTATCCGTGACCTGTGCCGAGGTTGTAGATCGACACGCCGCTTCCGGGAACGATCTTCTTTAATGCGGCAACATGGCCGAGCGCAAGGTCCACAACGTGAATGTAGTCACGCACGCCGGTGCCGTCAACGGTATCATAATCGTTTCCGAAAACATTTACATGCTCACGCTTGCCGATAGCGACCTGCGCAACGTAAGGCACAAGGTTGTTCGGGATGCCCTTCGGGTCTTCTCCGATCTTTCCGGTCTTGTGAGCTCCAATGGGATTGAAATATCTGAGTAAAACGATGTTCCACTCGGGATCGGATGTATGAACGTCGGTAAGTATCTGCTCCAGCATGCTCTTTGTCTGTCCGTAAGGGTTTGTGATCTGTCCCTTGGGGCATTCCTCAGTGATCGGAACAAATGCGGGATCGCCGTATACCGTGGCTGAGGAACTGAAGATGATGTTCTTTACACCGTACTGCCTCATGACAAACAGAAGATTCAGTGTGCCGGTGATATTGTTGTGATAATACTCCATCGGCTTTGCGACGGATTCTCCGACTGCCTTTAAGCCCGCAAAATGGATAACGGCGTCAAATTTATTCTCCTTAAAAACATTTTCCGTCGCCGGACGATCCAAAAGATCGACTTTGTAAAACTTAAGATCTTTTCCGGTAATCTCTTTGATGCGTTCCACCGCTTTCTCGTTTGAGTTGTAAAGATTGTCGAGAATAACGACGGAATGACCTGCATTCAGCAGTTCTACACATGTGTGGCTTCCGATGTAGCCGGCGCCTCCGGTGACAAGAATGTTCATAAATGCCTCCTTGTTAAGAAACAGCGTAAACTATGCGTTACAGCACGTTTTTTCAGCGTGCCAAGTGGTTATAGCACGCAATCGACGCAATGTCAATAATCTTTGCATAAAACAATCGCAATTTTTGATAAGTTTTTCGGATCGGCACGATCCTCTTGACTTAGCCGCGATTTCTTGATATATTTATTGAGCAACCGATTGCGCAGATTCATTATGACACCATCACTCCGTTTTGTCAACTTAAATTACTTAAAAACCGGCAAAGCGGTTCAAATACATCAGGAGGCAGCAACAGTGGACAGAAAGATAACAATAGCCGATGTCGCGGAGGCACTCGGAGTTTCAAAAACGACCGTATCCCGCGCCATATCGGGAAAAGGCCGCATAGGCGAGGAAACAAGAAAAAAGGTGCTCGAATATATCGAGGTCACCGATTACAAGCCTAATGTCATCGCAAAAAGCCTTGCCCAGTCCAAGACCTACAACATCGCGATGATCCTGCCCGCAGACTGCAACATCGCAGAGCTCCCTTTTTTCCAGACCTGCATGTACGGTGCCTGCGAAGCTGCCGCGGAGCGTGATTACGACGTGCTGACGATATACACGCTCGGAAATGAGTCAAAAAATCTGGAGCGTGTACTGATAAACAACAAGATCGACGGCATAATACAGAGCCGCACCACCGTAAACGACAGCATTTCCGCGCTTATCGCAAAGCGCGGGCTCCCGTTTGTCGCAATTGGAACGACAGACGATCCCTCCATAGTGCGTGTCGACCACGACCACAGGAGTGCCTGCCGTGAGCTTACGGCACACCTCATAGCCTCCGGGCTCCGTCGCATCGCGCTGATCGGCGGAAACAACACGCACATGGTCACGAGGAACCGTTACCGCGGCTTTGTCGACGCGTTCAAGGAAGCAAAGATCAGCATCGATCCGGAACTTATCTATTTGAACGCAGAGGGCAACGACAACATCGACGAAGTGACCCACAGCCTTCTGGTAAAAGGTGCGGAATGCATAGTCTGCATGGACGACATGATCTGCTCCCGCGTTCTGCAAAAGCTGAGAAGAGACCGCATCACCGTGCCCGACCACGTAAAAGTCGCTTCCTTCTACAATTCAAGCCTTTTGGAATCGCATATTCCCGCGGTCACGACGCTCGAATTTGATGTCAAGCAGCTCGGCGAGACTGCGGCATCCGTTCTGATCGACCTCATTGAGGGAAAAGACGTAAAACAGACAACGCTTCTTCCGTATCACTTGAAAATAAAGGAGACCACGTAGATCGCACCCTTATTTTTTGTTCAGGTTGCACAAAAAATCACCTCATTTTTCTACATTCCGACCCGTTGACTTCTGTCCGTTTATCAGATTACGATATTCGGACAGAATTTTTTATTGCGGGATCCTGGGTTTTGCCCTTGTAAAGCCCGCAAAAAGGGGGTTTATGATCTATCAGATATGGCTGTCGCTGTTAAAAGGCGACGCAGCCGCTGCCGCGCGGCGCTCATACCTTGAAACAGGGGATGCAAAAGCGGCATATCATGCGGTAAGAGACATGTTTTCCGCTGCCGAGACCGATCTTTCCGAAGCTCAGGCCGTCTACAAAGCCTGCGAGCGCACAAGCTGCGGCATCATGCCGTCTTCGGTCTTTGGCTACAACGAGGGCAGCCGGCTGCCACTGTTTTTGTATTACAAGGGAAGCTTTAAGGAGACCGCCTCACGGGCAGCCCTTGTGGGCGCGAGGCGGTGCACTGAGTACGGCAGATCTGTCACGCTCGACCTTGCGTCCGATCTTGCAAAGCACAACATTGCGGTCGTGAGCGGCCTTGCAAAAGGTGTTGATGCGTACGCGCACACAGGCTGTATCGATGCCGGAGGCTATACCATCGCAGTGCTCGGCTGCGGCATAGACTATTGTTATCCTCCGGAAAACAAACCCTTGTACAAAAGGATCGCCGAGACCGGTCTCATTGTCTCAGAGTATCCGCCGGGGACCCGCCCGTCTTCCTTCACATTTCCCAGGCGGAACAGGATAATTGCCGCGCTTTCGGACACCGTAACGGTAGTCGAAGCGGGAAAAAAGAGCGGTGCGCTGATCACCGCCGAATATGCCCTGAAATACCAAAAAAAGCTTTTTGCCGTTCCCGGGAGGATCGATTCAAAGGAAAGTACGGGCTGCAACAGGCTCCTTGCAGACGGGAAGGCCTTTGTTTTCATGCCCGGGTGCCTCACTCCTAAGGAGGATGACGCGCAATTGTCCCTGCCGCTTGAAGAGCCCTCCGATGCTTTGTCAGCGGAATGCGCAAAGCTTGTGATGATCGTAAAGCGAAACAGCGGAAAAATGCCGATCTCGGAGCTGAGAGACCGGACAGGCGCCGACAGTACGCATTTTTTTGATCTCGTAACGGAACTGGAACTTCGTGACATGGCAGAAACAAGGGGGAATGAGATTTGGCTTCGACGGTAAACAGTTTTTCGATACAGGGGATCGACGGCTACCCTGTTGAAATAGAGGCTTCGGTGATCCCAGATGAGCGTATGAGCATATCGATCATCGGGATGGGCGACACGGCAATAAAAGAATCGGCCGACCGTCTGCGTTCCGCGCTCGGCGACTGCGGCTACAGGCTTCCCGAAGAACGGATCGTCTTGAGCCTTGCCCCGTGCGACAGAAAAAAACGCGGCACGCACTATGACCTGGCTCTCGCGATAGCGCTGCTCACGCGCACAAAAAGCATCGCGCCGAAGCACCTTTCAGGCTTTGGTTTTCTGGGTGAGCTCTCACTGGGCGGGCAGATCCGTCCATGCCGTGGTGTCCTTCCCATGGTGATTGCCGCAAAACGCGCCGGGATCAGAAATATCATCCTCCCCGCGGAAAACTATGCCGAAGCGGCGCTTGTACCGGATATGGCGATCTATCCGTTTAAAAGCCTTACCGAGGTGGTGGCTTTTCTTGAAGGAAAAGTTCCCGCGCCCAAGGCTCCTTCAGGTCTTTCGGAAAACACACCTGCGCCCGCCGGCAGCCTTGATTTTTCTGATGTCCGAGGCCAGAACGATGTGGTCGACGCAATAGTTCTCGCGGCTGCAGGAGGGCACAATATCCTTATGCTCGGAACTCCGGGCTGTGGCAAGACGATGATCGCCCGCCGCATCCCATCCATCCTCCCCGAAATGAGTGAGGGGGAAGCTCTGGAATCCACCAAGATTCACAGTATCTCTGGCCTGTTGAGATGCGGGCAGGGACTTCTTTCCGAGCGCCCGTTCCGCGCGCCGCATCACAATGTTTCACTGAATGCCATGATAGGCGGCGGCATGTATGCCCTCCCGGGCGAGGTCTCGCTCGCGCACAATGGGGTGCTTTTTCTTGATGAATTTTCCGAGTTTCAGCGAAACACTCTCGATGCTCTCCGCCAGCCCCTCGAGGACAAACAGGTGGTGATCTCGCGCGTTAACGGCTCACACCTCTATCCCGCAAACTTCATGCTCGTAGCGGCGATGAATCCCTGCCCCTGCGGTTACTACCCCGGTATGAAATGCCGGTGCAGCGACTATGAGATCGTGAAGTACCGAAGCCGTGTCTCAGGGCCGATCCTCGACCGCATCGATATACAAAAGCAAGTCGAACCCGTGGATCTTTTTGACATTGAGCACGCCTCTCCCGCGCCTTGTTCCGCGAAGCTTCGGAGCCGCGTCCAAAGAGCGCGCTACATCCAGACGGAGCGGTTCAAAAACATCCACGGAGTGACCTGCAATGCCGCAATGACAGGCTCCCTGATCGATGAATTCTGTGCTCTCGATTCCGATTCCCGCTCACTCTTCAAAAAAGCCTGCGAGCGCTTTGGCTACTCTGCCCGTGTGATCCACAAACTCCTCCGCATGGCACGCACTTCCGCAGACCTTGCAGAAAGCCCACACATCCGCAAAGAGGATGTTGCCTACGTCCTCCACCTCCGCGACCTCGACCGGAATCCTTAGGAGTCATTGGGGTTGTCCGGAGTCATTGACTCCCCATCGACTCTGTTGACAGATTGAAATATTTCTCTCATAATTAGCACAGTAAAGGGGGCATCGGCATGAAGATCA
>JAEEGH010011187.1_pt1 | contig 20409 bp, 18 predicted proteins | sample 9134181 | NCBI WGS metagenome assembly JAEEGH01 (sample SAMN16246544, study PRJNA631951) | gut metagenome | biome: gut microbiome; feature: rumen; material: DP-attached | host: Bos | place: Iran: Karaj | collected 2018-10
CTGCTCGTGTTGGGCGGCCTTTTCAATGTTGTGTGCGCTTCTCTTCTTGCGACGGCGTTTTCGTATGCGGGGGTGATGTATGCTTTCCTGATCAAAGGGGTGTTCACGATGCTGGTGCTGTATCTGCGGAAGCAGTTTGAAAAACGGGATGCGGTGTTTTTCTATATCAATCTCGGGTTGACCAGGAAAGGGATGCTGACGGCGGTGCTGGTGATGGATTTCCTGGCGCTGGCTGTCCTTTTCGCGGTCATAATGCTTGTAAGGTGAAACTCGTCGTTGACAGTGTTGTTGTCCGGTTCGGGGAGAAGACCGTGCTGAGCGGGGGGTATATCACTTCGCAGACTGGGATGGTCACGGGGCTACTTGGCCGGAATGGGGCCGGGAAGTCGTGTATGTTCCGGGCGCTGATGGGCGGACTGAAGGTGGAGTATGTGGTGGTCAACATCGACGGAGAACCTATCAAATTGAATCGCATTGGCCAAAGAATCAAGTACTTACCACAGGATAAGATGATCCCGGGCTTTATGACGCTCAAGCGGGCGTTTGAGTTGTCCCGGGTCGATTATTGGTCTTTCGCCCAGCAGTTTTCCTCATACACGCGCCATTATCATTCGCAACTGTGGGAGTTGTCCGGCGGCGAGGCCAGGTTGGTTGAACTGTATCTGGTGCTGATGATGGAAGGGGATTTCTGCATCCTGGACGAGCCCTTCTCCCAGATCGATCCCGTCCATATCGAAGCGGTCCAGCGGCTGATCCGGGAGAAAAGACGCGAGAAAGGCATTATCGTCACGGACCATAATTACGAAGCCATCTCGAAGGTGGCAGACAACCTGTTCGTCATCGCCGAAGGCTGCACGTTCCCGGTGGAAAGCCGGGAGGACCTGGTCCGGCACGGGTATCTGCATCCGGAATAGCTTTGGGAATTCCCGGGGAAATGCGTATTTTTGTGAAAACGACCAACTTGTTTCCATGAAAAAGACCGTATTGATCCTGGGAGCCCTGCTTGTTTTTTCCCTGACGGCGATGGCCGACGAGGGGATGTGGCTCCCGTCCTTGATTTCCCAGCGCATCGGTGACATGCAGGCCAAAGGCTTCCGGCTCACCGCCGAAGATGTGTACAGCGTAAACCAGGCTTCGCTGAAAGACGCCGTCGTCCTGTTCGGCGGCGGATGCACGGGCGAGCTTGTGTCTGACGAGGGCCTGCTCCTGACGAACCACCACTGCGGATACAGCTACATCCAGCGCCACAGCAGCGTGGAGCACGATTATCTCAAGGACGGTTTCTGGGCGATGAACCGCAGCCAGGAACTGCCCAACCGGGGATTGACCGTCAGCTTCCTCGAACGGATGGACGACGTGACGAACCTGGTTCTGAAAGGGTACAGGGAGGGAATGACCGAGGCGCAGCGGGATTCCGTCGTCCGGGTCAATTCCCGCAGGCTGACCGCCGAGGCCGTCAAAGACGGCAAAGGCCTGACGGCCGATGTGGAAGCCCTGTTCTACGGCAACCAGTATTTCCTGTTCGTGTTCCGGGTGTTCCGCGACGTCCGCCTGGTGGGTGCTCCGCCGTCCTCCATCGGCAAGTTCGGCGGCGACACCGACAACTGGATGTGGCCCCGTCACACCGGCGACTTCTCCATCTTCCGCGTCTATGCCGACAAGGACAACAATCCGGCCGACTATTCTCCGGACAACGTCCCTTATCACCCGAAGAAATTCTTCAAAGTGTCCCGCGCCGGTGTCCATGAAGGTGATTTCACCTTTGTCTACGGCTGTCCGGGCAGCACCCAGGAATATGTGATGTCCGACCAGGTCAGGTATGTCGCCGAAGTCTCCGATCCGCAGAAGATCGCCCTCCGCACCCAGCGCCTGGACATCCAGAAGAAATACATGAGCCAGTCCCAGGCCGTCCGGATCCAGTACTCTTCCAAGAACGCCTCCGTCTCCAACGCCTGGAAGAAATGGCAGGGCGAGGAGAAGGGCATCAAGAAGATGCATACCGTCGCCTCGAAGCAGGCCTATGAGAAGCGTTTCCGCGAATGGGCCAAGGGAACCCGCTATGAAGGCGTCGTGGACCAGCTGGGCGGCATCTACGCCCGCCGCAATCCCACTTACCTCGCCTACGAGTACTACAACGAGACGGTCCGCACCATCGAGCTGCTCAATTTCGCCTCCGGCATCCATACCCGCCTGCGCTCCGGCACCAGCACGAAGGATTTGATCGACAGTTTCTTCAAGGATTATTATCAGCCCATCGACGAGGAATGCTTCGTGGCGATGATGACCTCCTTCGACAAGAATGTCCCGGATGAATTCAAACCGGCCTGGTTCAAGGAGCAACTGGCCGAATTCGGCAGCGTGGAGGCTTGCAAGGACTACCTGTACACCCACAGCCTCTTCACGGACCGGGCGAAAGTGGAAGCCCTGACCCCGGACGATGTGGACCGCGTGGCCGATGATCCGGCCGTCGTCGCCTCCTCCGAATTCGCGATGTGGTATGCCGAAGACCTCGCTCCCGTGATCCGCGAGACCAGCGAGGCCCTCCGCGTGGCCAACCGCACGTACATGCAGGGCCAGATGGAGTTCGAGAAGGACCGCACCTTCTATCCGGACGCCAATCTCACCCTCCGCATCGCCTACGGCAAAGTGGCCGGCTACACCCCGTACGACGGCGCCTACTATTATCCCGTGTCCACTCTCAAGGGCATCATCGAGAAGGACAATCCGGACATCTTCGACTACAACATCCCGCAGGTTCTCCGCGACATTTATGCCGAGGGCGGGCACGAGGCCCAGCCGGTCTGCTTCCTTGCGACGAACCATACCACGGGCGGCAACTCCGGCAGTCCGGTCATCAACGCGGACGGCAATCTCATCGGCATCAATTTCGACCGCGTGTGGGAAGGAACGATGAGCGACATCGCCTATGATCCCGAAATCTGCCGGAACATTTCCCTGGACATCCGCTACCTCCTCTTTGTCGTGGACCAGATCGGACATGCCTCCTATCTGTTCGACGAAATGGTGTTCGTTGACTAAAAACCTTGAGACTATGAAATACTTGAGACATTGCGGGCTGGTACTGCTTGCCCTTGCTTTGGCCGTGCCGGCGGCCTCCGCCCGGAAAACCGTCATCCCGGTGGAAACGGAGCATACCGCTCTCATCCTGTCCGTCCGGGAAAACGGTGTGCTGGAAACCCTTCATTACGGGAACCGGATCGCCGATCCGAAGGCCTTCGGCGGGTTTGTGACCGGCCTGTCCGAGGACAACGGAAGTGGTCCGATGGCATATCCCACCACCGGCGGCCGCTATCTCGGCGAGCCGGCCCTGCACGTCCGGTATGCCGACGGCTATCACAATACCGAACTGGTCTATGCGGCCCATCAGGTCCGCCGCAACGGTGACGTCGTCACGACGGAGATCACCTTGAAGGATCCGGTTACGCTGCTGGAAGTCAAGCTTTTCTATGAAGCCTATCAAAAAGAGGACGTCATCAGCACCCATGCGGAGATCCGGAACGGCGGCAGGCAGCCCGTGGAACTGCTCAACTATGCGTCCGGCTCCCTGTACCTGGATGCGGACCAATATCATCTGACGCACTTCCACGGGGGCTGGGCCGATGAGATGCAGATGGACGGGGAAGTCCTGACGCACGACACCAAGGTTATCGAATCCCGTCGCGGCACCCAGGTGACCCAGTGTAACAATCCCTCCTTTCTGGTGAGCCTCAATGCGGACCGCCTGCAGGAGAACGTCGGCGAAGTGGTCGCCGGCGCCCTGGCCTGGAGCGGCAATTTCCGTCTGTCCTTTGAAATGGACGAATCGAACCGGCTCAACGTGCTGGCCGGAATCAGTCCGTTCGCATCGGCCTATAAACTGGCGGCGGGCCAGACGTTCGCGACGCCCGATTTCCTGTACACGTTCTCCGGAAGGGGAGCGGGGCAAGCCTCCCGCAACTTGCACGCCTGGGCCCGGAACTTCGGCGTTTACGGCGGCGGACAGATCAATCCCACCCTCCTGAACAGCTGGGAGGGCGCCTATTTCACCTTCACGACCGAAACTCTGCTCCGGATGATTGACGATGCCGCCTCGATGGGCCTGGAGATGTTCGTCCTGGACGACGGCTGGTTCGCGAAGGACTACCCCCGAAACGGGGATGACGCCGGCCTCGGCGACTGGGAGGTGAACACCGCCAAGATTCCGGAAGGAATTGATTTTGTGGCTTCCTATGCCCATGACAAGGGGCTGAAGTTCGGCATCTGGATCGAGCCCGAGATGGTCAATCCGCAGAGCAACCTGGCCCATGCCCATCCCGATTGGGTCGTCCAAAGCCCCGGCCGCGAACTGTACCAGAGCCGCAACCAATGGGTGCTGGACCTGAGCAACCCGGCGGTCCAGGACTTCGTGTACGGCATCTTCGACAAGACGATGCAGCTGGCCCCGAACATCGACTACATCAAGTGGGACTGCAACCGAACGGTGGCGGACTTCGGCAGCAAATACCTGGGCAAGGATCAGGACCGGTTCTTCGTGGAATACGCGCAGGGCATCTATAACGTGATGCGCCGCCTCCGCACGAAGTATCCCGACACCATCGTCCAGTGCTGCTCCTCCGGCGGCGGACGGGTGGATTACGGCGCCCTGAAGTATTTCAATGAAATCTGGACCAGCGACAATACGGACGCCTTCACCCGTGCCTACATCCAGTACGCGACGAACCTCATTTATCCCGCCTGCGTGATGGCCTCCCACGTGTCGGCCGTCCCGAACCACCAGACGGGCAATGTCACCCCGCTCAAGTTCCGCTTCGACATGGCTTGCTCCGGCCGGCTGGGCATGGAGCTGCAGCCGAAGAACCTGACGGAGCGGGAGCGCGCCCTGGCGGACCGCTGCATCCGCTCCTACAAGCAGTACCGCGACCTGGTCTTTACCGGTGATGTGTACAGGTTGGCCTCCCCGTATGAGGGGGACTATTACGCTTTGATGTATGTGTCACAGGATCAGAGCCGTGCGGTGGTGTACACCTACTGCCTCAAGTATCAGAACCGGGCGGTCGGCGCCCATGTGTTCCGCCTGGACGGGCTGGATCCGGCCCGAAGCTACCGGGTGACGGAACTGAACGTGGACCGTTCCTGCTGGTGGGGGTCCGGCAGAACGCACGCCGGCGACTTCCTGATGAACGGAGGATTCAACCCCGTTCTCCTCAAGACTTTCGACAGCGCCGTCTTCTATCTGGAAGCGGAGTGAACGGAATCTAGGTGTACAGACCTCCGTTTACGGAGATGCATTCGCCCGTGACATAAGATGCTTCGGGCGAAGCGAGGAAGGCCACTACGGCCGCGACTTCTTCCGGTCGTCCGAAACGGGCGGCCGGAATGTCTTTTTTCAGAGCCGCTTCGTCCAGGCCGTCCGTCATGTCCGTGGCGATGAAGCCGGGGGCGACGGCATTGACCGTGACTTTCTTCTTGGCCACTTCCTGGGCGAGCGCCTTGGTGGCGGCGATGAGGCCGCCCTTGGCCGCCGAATAGTTCGTCTGGCCCGGGAGACCCTTGAGTCCGCTCAGGGACGCGATGGTGATGATGCGTCCGTATTTCTTCAGCAGCATCGGCTGCAGCACGGCCTTGGTGACATGGAAGAAACTGTTCAGATTGGTATTGATAACCGCCTGCCAGTCATCTTGTTCCATCCAGACCAGAAGGTTGTCCTTCCGGACGCCGGCGTTGTTCACCAGGACCTCGATGTAGTCCTCCGGATGGGCCGCCTGCCAGCCTTCCACGGCGGCGCGGACCGCCTCCGGATCGCCCACGTTGAAGCGGATCAGTTCGCCCTGTCCGCCGATGGCGTCGAGCGTCTCCTGGGCCGCGGCTTCGTTGGAAACGTAATTGATGAGGACATGGTAGCCCATGCGGGCCAGGCTGATGCTGACGGCGCGGCCGATTCCGCGGCTGCCGCCGGTGACGAGTGCGGTTTTCATAGGGCGAAGAGGGTTTGGATTCGGGGCAGGCCGAGGATGGCCGCCGTGGTATGGAGCGCCGTCATCGACACGCCCAGCAGGCCGTGCAGATTGAGGCTTTGTCCGGTCATATACAGGCCCGGCAGGGGAGTCCGCGGGCTGATGAGGGTGGTGAGGGGCGAATGGAAGTCCTTCAGGACGCCGAAGGCGCTGCCGCCCGGCGTTCCGGTGAAACGTTCCCAGGTTTCGGGCGTGCTGGTCCAGTACGCATCGACGGCCTCTTCAAGGCCTTCCAGGCGGCCTGCCGCTTTCTTCAGGCAGGCCCGGGCCATCGCCTCCCGGTCCGCGACCGGTCCGTCCGCTTCGCAAAGCAGGTCGACGGCTTCCGCCCAGGTACCTTCCCGGGGAACGTAAAAATGGACCAGCATCCCGTCCAGGATGATGCTGTGGTTGAGATAAGGGATGCGGCCGGGTTTCAATTTGACGTTGACGGTGAAGATTCCTTTGCTGTTCCTCAGACCCGCGAGCCGCTTTTTCCAGACGGGCCTTGCACCTTCCGCCAGGGAGGCCGTGACGGCCGGATGCAGGTCGGAAACGATGACGTCGGCCTGGAACTCTTGCCCGTTCCGGCAGGTGACGGAGCCGTTTCGGATGGCCGTTACTTCCCGGTCCGTGAGCACTTGCCCGCCCAGCTCCCGGATTTGTCCGGTGAGGCGGTCCACGATGAGCTGCGCGCTGCCCTTGAGGCGCCAGGCGCTTTCCAGGAAGGAATTGGAGATCTGCGCGTAGGCATACAGGGGAAGGGTCTCCAGGTCCGTCGGCATCCGAAGGGCGGCGCCCAGGAGGACGCGACGCAGCAGCGGGTCGGCGATGATTCCGCGGAGCCAGGCGTCGGCGGAAACACCGAACAGCTCCATGTGGTCGGCCGTCAGGTTCCGGATGTCGTCGCCGACGGCCTTGAGGGTGTCGGCGTACTTTTGCAGGCCTTCGCGTTCTGCGGGAAAACGCTGCGACAGGGTTTCCACGAACAGCCGGTGTCCGCTGGGAATCCGGAAGGACTCTCCGTCGAGGATCACCTCCTCGCTGAAATCCAGCCGTTTCCAAGGCAGGTCCGTCAGGCCGAAGCCCCTGAACAGCCACTCCAGGGACTCGCCCGGGCCGAGGCCGCCCACGTAATGGAAACCGGTGTCGAAGCGACGGCCGCCGCGGACGAATGTCTGGAGGCAGCCGCCCGCCTGCCGTCCTTTCTCCAGGACGGTCACGCGACAGCCGCTGCGGGCCAGGATCAGTCCGCATTCCAGGCCGCCGAGGCCGGATCCGAGGATGAGGGCGTCAGACATTCCGGACCACCAGGGTGGAGTTCGTCCCGCCGAAGCCGAAGGAGTTGGACAGGAAGGTGTCGAAGGGTTTTTCGATGGTTTCCGCCGGAATCCAGAGCCGGGCGGAATCCTCGTCGGGATGCTCGAAATTGATGTTTCCGGCGATGAAGCCCCCCTTCATCATCAGGAGGGAGTAGACGACTTCGCTGGCGCCGGCCATCCACATCTCGTGGCCCGTCTGGCTCTTGGTGGATGTGACCGGGACGGTCCTATCGCCGAACACGCGGGCGATGGCCTTCGCCTCGTTCGCGTCGCCGACGTGCGTGGAAGTGGCGTGCGCATTGACATAGCCGATTTCGCGGATGTCGATGCCGGCGCGACGGACGGCCATTTCGAGGGAGCGGGCCGGACCGTCCACGTTGGGGGAGGAGATATGGTCGCCGTTCGCGGAGAAGCCGTAGCCGAGGACTTCGGCCAGGATGGGCGCGCCGCGGCGGACGGCCGATTCGTAACTTTCCAGGATGACGGTCGCCGCGCCGCCGCCCGGCACGAGGCCGTCGCGGTCGCGGTCGAAGGGCCGGCTGGCCTTCTCGGGCGCGTCCTCCCGGACGGAGAACGCGGAGATGCCGTCGAACGAAGCGGTGGCGATGGGGTTCACCTCCTGCGCGCCGCCGCAGACGACCATGTCCTGCAGGCCGTTCTGGATGAGCAGGGCGCCCAGGCCGATGGCATGGGAGCCGCTGGCGCAGGCGCCGGAAACGGTGAGGTTGATGCCCTTGAGGTGGAAGACCACCCCGAGGTTCATCGTCACGGTGGAGTTCATCGACTGGAAGATCGCCCCGGAGCCGCACAGCATCGTGTCCTTTTTTTCCATGATCTTCGCGGTGAACTTGTACACGGGGTCGGCGGTGCTGTCATTGCCGTACAGCAGGCCGACTTCGTGGCTGTCCAGGTAGTCCTGGTCAATGCCCGCGTGCTTCAGGGCGTCCCGCGTCGCGCAGTAGGCATAAAGCGCCGGTTCCGGCATGAATACCCGCTGGGCACGGGGCAGTTCCTTCTTCAAGTCCGGCAGTTCAACCTTTCCGGTCAGCCCCGACCGGAACCCCATTTCCTTCCGGACGGGGTCCAGCACGATGCCGGACTTGCCGGCATACAGCGCATCCCGCACTTCCTCCAGGGTGGTGCCCAGACATGACCAGATTCCCAGTCCCGTGATGACGACTCTTTGCATGGTATTCGTTTTATCGTACAAATTTACGGATTTTTGTATAACTTTGCGAATGGTTAACGAAACGAACTTATCAGAATGAAGGTCATGAAATTCGGCGGTACCTCCGTGGGGTCCGCCAGCCGTATGCAGCACGTGGCGGAACTCGTCGCTTCCGCCGGACGGAATCTTGTCGTCCTTTCCGCGATGTCGGGCACGACGAACACGCTCGTGGAGATTGCCGGATACCTGTACAACCACAACTCCGAGGGGGCGAGGGACACCATCAGCCGCCTGGAAGGGAAGTATCTGAAAGTCATCAAGGAACTGTATTCCACCGAGGAATACGCCGGCAAGGCCCGGGAGTTCGTGCATGAAACCTTCGCATTCCTGGGCACCTTCGCCAAGCAGCTGTTCGGCCCCGTGCAGGAGAAGATGATTCTCGCCCAGGGCGAACTGCTCTCCACGAACCTGATGGCCTGGTACATGCAGGAGAAGGGGATCGGCGTGGTCCTCCTGCCGGCCCTGGATTTCATGCGGACGGACGTGCAGGGCGAGCCTGACGCCGAATACATCCGCGAACATCTCGGCGCCCTCATCGACGTGCATCCCGAGGCACAGCTGTTCCTGACGCAGGGGTTCATCTGCCGGAACGCCCATGACGAGGTGGACAACCTCCAGCGCGGCGGCTCCGACTTCACGGCTTCCCTCGTCGGCGCGGCCGTCCAGGCGGAGGAGATCCAGATCTGGACCGACATCGACGGCATGCACAACAACGATCCCCGCGTTGTCAAGGACACGGAGGCCGTGCGGCACCTGCATTTCGAAGAGGCGGCCGAGCTGGCCTATTTCGGCGCCAAGATCCTTCACCCGACGTGCATCCAGCCCGCCCGGTATGCGAACATCCCGGTCCGCCTGCTGAACACGATGGAGCCGGAGGCGCCCGGCACGCTTATCAACAACATCCCCGAGCCCGGCACGATCAAGGCGGTGGCCGCGAAGGACAATATCGTCGCCATCAAGATCAAATCCTCCCGGATGCTCCTCGCGCACGGTTTCCTGCGCAAGGTCTTCGAAATCTTCGAAAGCTACCGCACCCCGATCGACATGATCTGCACCTCCGAGGTGGGTGTCTCCATGTCCATCGACGACACCCGCTACCTGGGAGAAATCGTCCACGACCTCAAGAAATACGGCACCGTGACCGTGGACCTGGACATGTGCATCATCTGCGTGGTGGGCGACATGGACTGGGAGAACGTGGGCTTCGAATCCGCCGCCCTCAGCGCGATGAAGGACATCCCCGTGCGGATGGTCTCCTACGGCGGAAGCAATTACAACATCTCCTTCCTCATCAAGGAGGAGGACAAGGAAACGGCCCTCAAGGCCCTCAGCGCCGTCCTGTTCACAAAATGATGAAGGGCGATTTCCCGGTGGGGGAGTTCGCGGAAAGAAAGACGCCGTTCTACTTCTACGACCTGCCCCTGCTGGAGCGGACGCTGGATGCGGTCCGCAGCGAACTGAGAGGACGTCCCCTCTGGAAAGTCCATTATGCGGTCAAGGCCAATGCCAATCCGGAGATTCTCCGCCGGATCGCCGCGGCCGGCCTGGGCGCTGACTGCGTGAGCGGCGGCGAGGTCCGCATGGCGTATGAGGCTGGCTTCGATCCGTCCGGCATCGTGTATGCGGGCGTGGGCAAGAGCGATGATGAGATCGCCTATGCGCTGGAGCTCGGCATTGACCGCTTCAATGTGGAATCATCCGCGGAACTGCTTGTGATCGAAGAGATTGCCGCGAAGATGGGCAAGGTCGCGCGCATCAGCCTCCGTGTGAATCCCGACATCGGGGCCCATACCCACGCCAACATCACCACCGGTCTGGCCGAGAACAAGTTCGGCATTTTCCATGAGACGCTGCCGGAGGTGATCCGGCTGGCCCTGGGATGCCCGCACGTGCAGTTCTGCGGCCTGCATTTCCACATCGGCTCCCAGATTCTGGACATGTCCGATTTCGTGGCCCTGTGCAACCGGATCAATGACCTGACCGCCCGCCTGGAGCGGATGCGGCTGCCGGTCGGGGACCTGAACGTGGGCGGCGGGCTCGGCATCAACTACGAACATCCCAACCATCTGCCTGTCGCCGATTTCGCGGCCTATTTCAATGCGTTCAAGCGTCATCTTCACCTTCGGGAAGGACAGGCGCTGCATTTCGAACTGGGCCGGAGCCTCGTGGCTCCCTGCGGAACGCTCATCTGTCGCGTCCTATATGTCAAGCAGGGCACGACGCGCCAGTTCGCCATCGTGGACGGTAGCATGACGGAGCTTATCCGGCCGGCGCTGTACCATGCCTACCATCGCATCGAGAACCTAACTTCCAGCGAACCGGAGCAGCTCTACGACGTGGTCGGCCCCGTGTGCGAAAGCTCGGACGTGTTCGGCAAGGGCGTGAGCTTGGACGCCTGCCGGCGGGGCGATTTCATCGCCATCCGCAGCGCCGGCGCCTATGGCGAGTCCATGGCCTCCACCTACAACGGACGGCCGCTGCCGGGGGCGTTCTTCTTTGAATAAACGGCCGTCAGTTTGAATAAACCGCGAGAAATCCGTATCTTTGTCCTCTTGTAATTACAAAGGGACATAGATACGCATGAATCTTTTTCCGGACATTGAAAAAGCCTATACGAAGGACCGCCTGACCGCCCGGGAGGCCCAGCGGCTGGCGCAGTACATCGCCTTCGGCCCCGTCGTGTTCCAGGCCAGCCGGCTGATGCTGAAGTTCGGCATCCTGGAACGGCTCCGCGACCGGGACATGACCCTGCCGGAGATTGCGCAGGCCGCCGGCCTGTCGGAGTATGCCGCCAAGGTCCTGGTGGAGGCTTCGCTTTCCATCGGCACGGTCCTCATCGACACGAAAACCGACAAGTACTCGCTATCCAAGACGGGCTGGTTCCTGCTGAACGATCCGGCGACGCGCGTGAACGTGGATTTCAACCACGACGTGAACTATGAAGGGTTCTTCCACCTGGAGGAGGCGCTGCTGGAAGGCCGTCCGGCGGGCTTGAAGCACTTCGGCGACTGGCCTACTTTGTACGAAGGCCTTTCCTCGCTTCCGGAGCAGGTGAAGAAGAGCTGGTTCGGTTTTGACCATTTCTACTCCGACCATTCCTTCGACGAGGCGCTGGAGATCGTGTTCAAGTACCGTCCGAAGCGGCTCATGGACGTGGGCGGCAATACGGGCCGGTGGGCCCTCCGCTGCGTGGAATACGACCCGCAGGTGCGGGTGACCATCGTCGACCTGCCTCAGCAGCTGGCGATGATGCGCGAACAGACGGCCGGCAAGCCCGGCGCGGACCGCATCGACGGCCATGCTATGGACATGCTGGATCCGGAGGCGCAGTTCCCGGCGGACCTGCATTCCGACCTCATCTGGATGAGCCAGTTCCTGGACTGCTTCAGCGAGAAGGAGATTCTGAGCATCCTGCAGCGGGCGGCGAAGGTGATGGGACCGGGCGCCCGGCTCGCCATCATGGAGACTTTCTGGGACCGCCAGAAATATGAGCCCGCGTCCTTCTGCCTCACGATGACCAGCCTCTACTTCACCGTGATGGCCAACGGCAATTCCAAGATGTACCATTCCGATGACATGGCCCGCCTCGTGGAGCAGGCCGGAATGGCGGTGGAGGAGATCCACGACGGCCTGGGACAGGGGCACAGCATCATGATTTGTAAATGTAAGTAATATGGATATCAACGAGATACAGGAAAAAGTCAATGCTTTCCTCGTAGACGAGCTGGAGATTGACGAAAGCAAGATCGAGGACGAGGCACGGCTGAAGGAGGACCTCGGAATCGACAGCCTGGAGGTGGTGGACGTGATCGTGCTGGTCGACGAGGAGTTCGGCTTCAAGATGCGTCCGGAGGATTTCAAGGAGCTGAAGACCTACGGTCAGTTCTGCCGGTTCATCGAAGAGCGGGTTGGCTGATTACGGGCATACGGGCTGGCAAGGGTCGACGGACGGAACGCCCTGGATGCAGCGGACGCTCATCCGGCTTTTCCGCGTCCTGCCCCTCGGGGTGCTGTACGGCTGTATGGCGCTGGTCATCCCGTTCTACATGCTCTTCCGGAAGGGTTTCAAGGCCTCTTATGGCTTCTTCCGGAAAAGGATGGGGTACGGCCCCGTGAAGTCCTTCTTCCATGTGTACCGGAACGAATTCGAGTTCGGTGAAGTGGTCCTGGACCGCTTCGCGGCCTTCGGCGGCCGGAAGTTCGACATGGAGGTTTCCCGCATGGACCTTTTCGAGGAACTCTGTGCGGGGGAGGGCGGATTTATCCAGCTGAGCTCGCACGTGGGGAACTACGAGATGGTGGGCTATTCCCTCATCTCTCCCAAGCGGATCAACGCGCTGGTGTTCAGCGGCGAGACGGCGACGGTGATGCAGAACCGAGCCCTCCTTTTCGGAGAGACGAACGTGCGGATGGTGCCGGTCTCGGAAGACCTCTCGCACATTTTCAGCCTGAACAACGCGCTGGCCGACGGCGAAATCGCCAGCCTGCCCGGCGACCGGGTGTTCGGGTCGCAGAAGACGGTGGAATGCCGTTTCTTCGGTGAGCCCGCCCCTTTCCCGGCCGGCCCTTTCACCCTGGCCGTCCAGCGGGCGGTCCCGGTGCTGTGCGTGTTCGTGATGAAGGAGTCCGGGCGGAAATACAAAGTCATTCTGGAGCGCCTTCCCGACCCGGAAGGGGCTTCCAAACAGGAGCGTATCCAGGCCCTGGCCGATGCGTACGCGGCGACCCTGGAATCGGTTGTCCGCCGTTATCCGGACCAGTGGTATAACTTCTATGATTTCTGGAAATGAGCCCGTTAAATGAAATAGAAATCAGCGAGATCCTTCCGCAGCGTCCGCCGTTCCTTTTCGTGGACCGGCTGGAGCGTTACGATGAGGTCGAGACGGTCACGTCCTTCTCGGTCCCGGAGAATCATCTGCTGGTGGAGGACGGGCGTCTGACCGCGTCAGGCATCCTGGAGAACATGGCCCAGTCCAGCGCGGCGCGGATCGGCTATCTGTGCAAATACATCCTGCACGTTCCCGTGCGCATCGGCTATATCGGCGCCATCCGGAAGTTCCGGATCCACCGGCTGCCGGCCGTGGGGGAGACGGTCACCACGACGATCATTTTCCGGGAGGATGTCTTCGGCATCACCCTGGCCGACGCCGTGGTGCGGGTGGGGGACGATGTCGTGGCCGAGGCGACCCTGAAGACGGCGCTCGGCGAAAAGGAGGCGGAATGAGGAAGGTTGTCTGCATCGGTGAAAGCATTCTGTCGCCGCTCGGTGTCACGCCCGCGGAGAATTTCGCGGCGGTGTGCCGGGGCGAATCCGCCTTGCGTCGCTACGAAGGGCGATTCGGGGTGAAAGAACCATTCGTGGCCTCTCTCATGGACCGCGGAAAGTGGACCGAACCCGGACGGACATTCTTCGATTCCATCGTGATCGAGGCGGCGCGGCGGGCCGTCGACGCCGCCGGCATCGACCCGGCCAGTCCGCGCACGGCCTTCGTATTGTCCACTATCAAGGGCAATATCGAGGCCCTCGAGATTTCCCTTGATGGGAATTCGCAGGACGTGACTCTGGCGTGCTCCGCCCGGCGGCTGGCGGATGCCTTCGGCAATCCGAACCCCGCCGTGGTCGTCTCCAATGCGTGCATCTCCGGCCTGGCGGCCCTCTTGCAGGGGCGCCGGATGCTCCAGAGCGGTGTTTATGACCATGTGGTGGTCGTGGGCGCCGAGGTGCAATCCCGCTTCATCGTGACGGGTTTCCAGTCGCTGAAGGCCCTGTCCGAGGCCCCCTGCAAGCCGTTTGACGCGAAGCGGGACGGTCTGAACCTGGGCGAGGCGGCCGCGGCCGTCGTGCTGGGTTTCGGAGCGGAAGGCTGGGAGCTTGTCGACGGGGCGGTGCGCAATGATGCGAACCACATCTCCGGCCCTTCCAGGACGGGCGAGGGGAGTTTCAAGGCCCTCCGATATGTGCTGCGGCAGTGCACTCCGGATGAACTCGCCTTCGTCAACGTCCATGGCACCTCCACCCTGTACAACGACGAGATGGAATCCATCGCCATCGACCGCGCCGGTCTCCTGGATGTGCCCGTGAACGCGCTGAAAGGCACGTTCGGCCACACGATGGGAGCTGCGGGCATCCTGGAGTCCATCCTGTCGATGCGGGCTGTGGACGCGGGCCTGGTACTGCCCACGCGCGGCTTCTCGGAACTCGGCGTCAGCCGTCCGGTCCGCGTGTCGGCGGAGGCTGGCTTGACCGACCGGCGGGCCTTCGTGAAGCTCCTGTCCGGCTTCGGCGGCGTGAACGGAGCGCTGCTTTTCAAAAAAGGAGGTGCGGCATGCTGACGATCCGGAAGTTCGCCTCGATTCCCGGCGGTACGGACCTCACGGCCCTGTACCGGGCCGAGGTGGGGGATTACCCGAAATTCTTCAAGATGGACACGGCCTGCAAGCTGGGCTTCCTGCTGGCGGAGCGGCTGGCGGAAGAGCCGCGGTTCACCCCGCGCGAGGACCGCGCCGTGCTGATGTTCAGCACCTGCGGCAGCCTGTGCAACGACCGGCATTACGAGGAGACGGTCCGGGAGTTCCCGTCACCGTCCCTGTTCGTCTACACGCTTCCCAATATCATCACGGGCGAAATCGCCATCCGGAACAAGTACGAAGGGGAGACTTCGGCTTATGTCCTGGAGCGTTTCGACCCCGAAACCTTTGTCGCCCTCGTGGAACAGGCGTTCCAGGACGGGGTGACCGGCTCGGCCCTCTGCGGCTGGGCGGACTGCCGGTCCGACGACGACTTCACCGCCTTCGCCTTCCTCGTGGAGCGGGACGGAAACGGAATGGAATTCAACGTAGAAACAGTATATGGAACAGTTAGTCAATGAGATCAAACTGAAACTGATCGATGCGCTCAATCTGGACGGCATGACTCCGGAGGACATCGACGACAACGCGCCCCTGTTCGGAGACGAAGGGTTGGGCCTCGACTCCATCGACGTTCTGGAGCTGATCGTGCTCCTGGAGCGCAATTACGGCATCCGCCTGGCGAACCCGCAGGAAGGCAAGAAGGTCTTCCAGAGCGTGGCCGTGATGGCGGACTATGTCGCCGCGAACCGCAAGAAATAGATGGATCCGGTCATCCATGTCACGGGCGCCGGTGTCGTGAGCGCCGTCGGATGCGGCCGGGGGGAGACCCTGGACGCGCTCCGGTGCGGCAGGACCGGCATCGGTCCGGTCCGCTTCCTGCAGACAGAGGAAAAGGCTTTCCCGGTCGGGGAAGTCAAGCTTTCCAATGCGGAAATGGCGGAGCGGAGCGGTGCGTCCCCTGACCTTTCCCGGACCTCGCTGATGGGCATTCTGGCCCTGCGGGAGGCCCTGGAACAGGCGGGACTGCCCGATCTGACGGGCGTTCCCCTCATCAGCGGAACCACCGTCGGCGGCATGGACTTGACGGAACGGATCTTTCCGGCGTATTCGCCGCTGCACGACTGCGGGGCGTCCACGGATGCCGTTGCCGCGCATTTCGGCGGCTCGCCCTGGGCGACGACGCTGTCCACGGCCTGCTCGTCGGCGGCCAACGCCGTCATCTTCGGCGCCAACCTGATCCGGAGCGGGCAGGCGGACATCGTCGCCGTGGGCGGCAGCGAGTCCCTGTCGGACTTCCACCTGCACGGGTTCGGCTCCCTGATGATCCTGGACACGGCTCCGTGCCGGCCGTTCGACGCCACCCGCGCCGGACTCAATCTGGGAGAGGGCGCCGCGTTCCTGATACTGGAGTCCGATACATCCCGGAAACGCCGTGGAGCGGCTTCCCTGGCCGTTTTGGCCGGCTTCGGCAACGCCTGTGACGCCTTCCACCAGACCGCCTCCTCCGAGAACGGCGAAGGGGCGTTCCTGGCGATGCGAAAGGCGCTCAAGATGGCCGGACTGAAGCCGGAGGACATCGGCTATGTCAACGCCCACGGCACCGGCACGCCCAACAACGACGCCTCCGAAAGCGCCGCCCTCCGCCGCGTGTTCGGGGAGCAGATGCCGCCGGTATCGTCCACCAAAGCCTTTACGGGCCATACGACGAGCGCTTCCGGCAGCATTGAGGCGGTGTTCTGCCTCCTGGCCCTGCAGGAAGGGTTCATTCCCTCCAACCTGAACTGGACGACGGCCGATCCGGCCTGCATCATTCCCTACTTGGGCAATGAAACGTCATGCCCGGCCCCGACCGGGCATCTTCCCCTGAACCATATCCTTTGCAACGCCTTCGGTTTCGGAGGCAATGATTCCTCCCTTCTGTTCTCCCGATGATGCGCCCCGTCTATCTCCACGCCCGTTGTGAACTGAAGCCCGGCGACCCCGAGCCCGACTACCGCAGCCTGTTCTCCGTGATGGAGGCCCGGCGGATGGGCCGGCTTCTGAAGCGGGCGGTGTGGACTTCGTCGCAGGCCCTTCGGCAGGCCGGAGTCGACATTCCGGATGCTGTCATCATCGGCACGGACTTCGGCTGCATCGAGAACTCGGAATCCTTCCTGAAGGCCCTGAAAGGCATTGACGACGCTCCGCTGCGCCCGACGCATTTCATGCAGTCCACCCACAACACCATCTCCTCCCTCATCGCCATCCGCCTGGGCGCCCACGGCTACAACGCCACCTATTCCCACCGGGGCCGCTCCTTCGAAAGCGCCCTCCTGGACGCCCGGACGCAGATCGCCCTCGGCGACATCGACACCGCCCTTGTGGGCTGGTTCGATGAGATGACGCCGGATCTTTCCGCCAGCCTTCTTTCCCAGGGGATCGAACCGAAAGAACACGCCCTCGCGGTGGTCCTTTCGGCCAGCCCCGAGGGCGCGGTGGAAGAATTGTCTTATTAATAACCGAAGATATCCTCCAGCGTCACCTGCTGCACAGGACCCAGGGTCCTGAGGAAGTTCATGTCCAGGTCCGTCGGATCACCGAGGATGGCGTAGACGTAGGTGCGGCCCTTGATCCATTTCGCGTGCGTGGCGAGGAGGTCGTCCATCGTCAGGGAGGCCACTTTCTCATACACCTGCTTCTCGCGCGGCTCGGTGAGGCCGAGCTCCTGCGCGGTCAGGTAGCTGTACAGCACGCGGTCGCCGATAGTGCGCTGGGTGCGGAGACGGCCCAGGATGGAGGCCTTCGCAATTTCCAGGTTCTCAGGAGCCTCGGGCAGTGTCTCGATAATTTCGTCGAAGCCGTCCACAGCCTTCTTCAGCTTGTCGTTCTGGGAGGCGATGGTGGCGCGGAAAGCGTAGGTGTCATCCTTGAAGGACGGGCCGTTCAGGTAGGCGCCGGCGCTGTAGGCCAGGGCGCGGGACTCACGCATCTCCTGGAACACGATGGCGTTCATGCCGCCGCCGTAGTACTCGTTGAACAGGTCGATGTACGGATCCTGCGCGAGGTCCAGCGTTTCGCCGCGGTCGGAGAACTGGATATAGTTGAACTGGCGGGACTGGTAGGGGGCCAGGATGACCTTCGTGGCCGGCGTGAGCTGCTTGACCGCGTAGGTCTTCACGAGCGGCTCGAGGCCTTCGGTCGGATGGGCGGCCTTGACCATTTCAATGACCTCCTCCACCGGAGCGGGGCCGTAGTAGAGGATGACGGGTTTCTTCGTGAGCAGGTCCTTGACGGCGCCGAGGAGCTTGTCGGAGGTGAGGCCGGCGACGGCGGCGTTCGTGAGGGTCTTGGCCTTCACGTAGTCCGGACCGTACATCAGATAGGTCTGCAAGGCGCTGTTGCAGGCGCGCTGGTTCTTTTTGCTGTCCAGCCGGGCGCGGATGAGGTCCATCTTGAGCTCGGTGAGGACGTCATCGTCGCCCACGGCATTGCGGAAGAGGCTTTCCACGGTGGCGAGGGCCTTGGGGAGGTTCTCGCCCAGACCGTCCACGCGGATGTTCGTCGTGTTGCCGCCCACCTGGAGGCCGTAGCTGCAGGCGAGGGCGTACATCTCGGAAGCGATCTCGGCCGCGGATTTCTCCGGAGTGCCCAGATAGTCGAAATAGCTGGCGGCCAGCTCCAGGAGCGGGTCGTTGTCGCTGCCGCGGTCATAGCGGAAGGTGAGGCTGGCGATGTCGTTCTTGTCGTTCTTCTTGTACAGGAGCTGCAGACCGCCGCAGTCGGCGACGGACATGTCCTTGGAGAAGTCCACGAAGACCGGTTCGATGGGAGCGGGCTCGGAGGCGGCGATGTCGGCGAGGAAGGCGCTCTGCTTGTCACGGTTGGTGACGATCGGGGTGATGCGCGGAGCTTCGATCTTCTTGATGGAAGTGTCTTCACCGATGTGCTTGTACGCGATGGCGTACTCCTGCGCGCCGAGGTACTTCTGCGCGAAGGCGACGACATCGGCCTTGGTGATGCCGGCGATGCGGTCCATCTTGCCGACGGCGGTCTTCCAGGGCATCCGGTTGATGAAGGCGTCCACGAACTGGTCGGCACGGCGGCTGTTGGACACGAGGCTCTGCATTTCACGGAGCTTGTAATTGGCTTTGGCGGCCTCCACGAGTTCTTCGGAGAACTCACCGTTGCGGAGCTTGGCGACCTCGGCGAGGAGGATGTCGCGGACTTCCTCCAGGGTCTGGCCGTCCTTGGGCAGTCCCTCGACGATCAGCAGGCCATGGTCCACGCGGCCGTACGAGATGATGCCGGCGTCCAGGACGGTCTGGTTCTGGATGACGTCCAGGTCGATCAGGCCCGCCTGTCCGTTATGGAGGATGGAAGCCACGATGTCGACGATCTCGCTGTCGGTGGAGGAGGTGCCCGGCGCGCGCCAGCCCATCAGCACGAACTCGGCCTCATTGCCCAGGATCTGCTTCTCCAGGGGTGCGGTGAGGGGGGCTTCCGGCTTCACGGTGAAGGTCGGAAGGTTCTTGTTGGGCTTCCAGTCGCCGAAGTATTTTTGGATGATCTTGATGGCTTCGTCCGGATTGAAGTCGCCGGAGAGGCAGATGGCCACGTTGTTCGGGACATAGAAGGTGTCCTTCTGCTTGCGGATGGCCTTCAGGGACGGGTTCTTCAGGTGCTCCTGCGTGCCGATGACCGTCTGGGTGCCGTACGGGTGATTCGGGAAGAGCATGGCGCTGATGGCGTCGAAAGCCTTCTCGGAGTCGTCGGTCAGGCCCATGTTCTTCTCCTCGTAGACGGCCTCCAGCTCGGTGTGGAACCCGCGGAAGACGCAGTTCTTGAAGCGGTCGGCCTCGATCTTCGCCCAGTTCTCGAGCTGGTTGGAGGGGATTTCCTCCACATAGCAGGTGACGTCATCGGAGGTGTAGGCGTTGGAGCCCCGGGAGCCGATGACGGACATCAGCTTGTCATACTCGTTCGGAATCGCGATCTTGGACGCCTCGTAGCTGACGGAGTCGATCTGATGGTACAGGTCCAGGCGGGCCTGCGGGTCCGTCAGGGTGCGGTATACCTCGAAGAGGCTGTCGATGGAGGCGAGCAGGGGCTTTTCGGCTTCATAGTCCTGCGTGCCGAACTGCTCCGTTCCCTTGAACATCATGTGCTCCAGGTAGTGGGCGAGACCGGTGTTGTCGGCGGGGTCGTCTTTGCCGCCCGCGCGTACGGGGATATAGGTCTGGATGCGCGGCTCGTCCTTGTTGACGGTCATGTACACGGTGAGACCGTTGTCCAGGGTGTAGATTCTCGCGTTCAGCGGATCGCCCGCGACGGACTCGTACTTGCTGGATTTGGTGCCGCAGGACACGGCCAGGGCGGCCAGCGCCGCCAGGATCAGAATTCTCTTCATGTGCGGAAGTTTTGAATTACAAAGATACGAAATAATCCGCGAATGTGCGTTCGGGACTTTTTAAAAAATTTTTGTTGATATTTTGTGAAAAAATATTGTATTTCGATAAATTCTTTCTATCTTTGCAAC
>JAEEGH010011188.1_pt1 | contig 20409 bp, 15 predicted proteins | sample 9134181 | NCBI WGS metagenome assembly JAEEGH01 (sample SAMN16246544, study PRJNA631951) | gut metagenome | biome: gut microbiome; feature: rumen; material: DP-attached | host: Bos | place: Iran: Karaj | collected 2018-10
TCGTTGCTCGACGTACTCGTCATGGGTCTGGGCTTCACCTGTGCACTGACCCTGGTGGGCATGGTGCGCGAGATGCTGGGAGCCGGTTCCATTTTTGGCTGCAATTTCATCGGCGACAACGACGGGATGCTGCTCTTTATCCTCGCCCCGGGAGGCTTCTTGGTGCTGGGTTATTTGATGGCTTTGGTCAAGAAAATACAAAAAAGTAATAAATAATGTTAAAAAACAGGCTCTAGGGGTGACGAATTTGGCATGTTTGTAAGATATATATGAAGGGGGAAAAAAGTGAGTTTGAAAATCGACAAAAAAAAAACGCCAAAAATAGTCATTAAACCTAGAGAATAGTATTAACAAATAATTATACGTACCATGAAAAAAATAGTTTTTACAGTACTCGTCGTTCTCGCCCTAGGATGCACACAGAAGTGCCTAGCACAGAACTGCCGTGCCATAGTACGTCCGTACTACATCACGCAGGGGATCGACTCGACCATGTACCCAGCAGAGAAAGAGGCCTACCTCTGCCAGTTTTCGCAGAATGCCTTCTTCATCACCCAGCAGGTGCCTCAAGGAGTCGCGGTGCACGACCTAGACGAGCTGACCAACGTCGTAACGGGCATGAAAGCCCCCAAAAACATGGAAATCGACCTGAACACCCTAAGTTATTGGCAATACGATTTCCATCGCTTTACCCGCAATGGTCAAACCGCCTATTTCCGTATCGGAAAGCGGAGTGACAACCAATACTTGGGAGTGCGTACCCACAATGAGGCCCAGGCCCGGACGGAACATCCCGAGTGGGAAAAGAATAATTTTAAATTGTACTAACCCGTAAAACCTTATTACCATGAAGAAGTTTATTCTCATAGCAATTGCTATAGTATTTGGCGGTTGGGTAATGGCTCAGAGTGAAGGTGAGACAACCTACCTCTTTCTGAACGACTCCACGCACCAGACCACCCGCCCGGGTCCCGGATTTAGTATGGCTGTATTTGATGAAGGAGGCGCAGCTGGTGAGTATCGCCCCGGTCACGACTATTGGATGACCATCCGTTCCAACTGCGACTCAATCGACACTACAGGAGAAGGTGTATTGGGCTTTTTGATTGCTGCATTCGATGTCGGATGCCGCGACACCTTCTACGTATACGACGGCCCCGACACCAACTCTCGACTGATATTGAAGAAGAACAACTGCTATAGTTCCTATCCTAACGAACACTTCTATGTGGGTGTTAACAATCCAACAGGAGAAATAACCATCCGCTTGAGAAGTGTCATGCGCGACAGTACGGAGCATTACGCCGGATTCCACCTGACAGCCGACTGCGGTAAACCATGTGAGCATATCGATGCCGTAATTGACAGCGTCTTTGACCGTACAGATATCCGTACAGGCGAGATTGTGGGACAAGGCAGACTCACGTGGGTGCCAGCCTCCATCGACACTACCTTCTTAACCTATTATGATACGGTGGGCAGCGTAACCATTTACGACACCATCTGGCAAGACTCAGTCACCTTCACCGTAAACTCTCGCGACAGCTTGCTAATTGACACCATCCAAACTGACAGTATTATATCCATCGATACCCTCGGTATGATCTGGGCAGCGCTGCTCTGCGAAGGACAAGGCGTTATCTTCCACGGACATGGAGAGTATACCTATAATACAGGATATTATTATCCTGCAGACTCCACTACCATGTTTCAATGGACCATCGGCGACGGCGACTTCTACAATGACTATGGAGCAACCGAGGTACCTTATAACGGCTTTCAGGAGCCGGCCTGTCCATCGGTATCACTCAAGCTAATCGATGAACATGGATGTGACACAAAAATAAGTGCAGAAATACAGGTTCGAGTATCACCCAATCCTATCAAGACGATCTTTGACCTAAGTTCAATTTGCAGCAACGACTCGCTGATGGTGAACGTGGGTTACGATGGCGATAACGGAACGCTGACATTGAAGAAGATCAAATTTGTGACCACTAAGTCGAAAATCAACGAAGTCAGAACCTTCATCCCCGACGGCCCACAATGCCCCGTACCCTGTTATAGTGCACCCGTTGATTTCACCGGTGAGTTCCAACCTGGCAAAACAGTGAAATCACCTGCTGAAGTATGCTCCATCTGCATCAACTATGAACATACCTACATGGGCGACTACCGTGTAGCCATCAAATGCCCCATATTCGACGAGAATGTATCCAACAGCGTGGGTCATGCCATTCTGAAATATGGTAAATATGGAACCGACCGTACGTGTGACCCCCTTGCTCCTGCTGACTCCCCCGATGGTACTGGTGCAGGTGGTTCTACTGACACCGGCTGCCCACACGGAAGTAACAGTGGATGCGACTCATTGAACAATGCTTATGGCGTAGGCCTCGACTACTGCTGGTCGCGTAATGAGAACTACAAGCTAGTCACTGGCGACCCTGCCGACCTTCCCACCCACTTCCAGCCAGGTAAATGGTACATTTCTTATACAGGAGCAGACTCATACACGGCTAATATGACTGATGTGACTCTGCCCACGATGCCCAGCTATTTCCACCTCACTGGTGGCGGTAATGGTCCCACTTCAACTCGTATGCCTAGTAACCACGAAGAGAAACTCGACTACTATTCCCCCGCCAGCGACTTCTCAGAACTAATTGGCTGCCCGCTTTCCGGTGTGTGGAACGCAGAAATCTGCGACTTCTGGAGCGGTGACAATGGTTGGATTTTCAACTGGTCGTTGGACATTTGTGGTGCTTCGAGCGCAGGCGACTGCAACTATCAGGTTGGAATCGACTCAGTAGTGTGGCGCCCTGATACCAACTACGCAACCGACTATCGCGACGGTCTCTACAAAGGCCTCCGAATCAATCCGAAGAGGAACGACTCAACCGCTGCCTACATTTCCTCACCCGATACATGCGGCGACTTCAAGATCAAGCTCTCTGTTTACGATGAGTTTGGCTGCCGTTGGGACGAAATGACCCATATCACTACCGTCTGCACACCCGAACCCAAACTTGGCAACGACACTATGCTTTGCGGTGCCAACAGCACAATCTTGGATGCACGCGACGCCCGTTCAGACAGATACGACTATAAATATATTTGGGAGCCCTATGGCGACACAACCGCAGTAATCGAGACCCGTTCTGGCACCTATGAGACCAAGACGTATATCGTCGAGGTGAGCAATGCCGCCAGCAACATCGAATGTACGGCCCGTGACACCGTCGTGGTCAGTATCAACCCCCAACCGATTCCCAACTTCGACCCAGGTGTCTACCCCCTCGAAGGCTGCGAACCCTTCACCATCAACATTGACAACACAACAACCAATGGCTACAAATATCACTGGATATTCGGCGACGGCACCTATTCAACTCTCAAGAATCCTAGCCACTCCTATGCTGCTGGTAGCTACGACTTCAAATTCTATGTCGAGAGCGAGAACGGATGTAAGGACTCACTGATATACACCAACCTTATCAATGTGTTCCCCTCGCCCAAGGCAGCATTCTCCTGGGACCCCGTATTCCCGACTGTGCTACACCCCTCCGTCTCGTTTGTCAACAATACTACCCCCGACAACGGCAACAACATCTACTTCTGGGAAATCCAATATGACAAGGATATGCCTAACTCGTACCAAACCCTCACCGACAACAATCCGACCTGGCAATGGACAGCGGCCAACGGAGAGGACATTTCGGGCAGCTACACCGCGCGTTTGCTGGTTCGCACCGACAACTACGGACCTAGCGGCCATCTGATGCAGTGCACCGATACCGTCGAGAACACTATCCTCCTCATCAACGACAACCTTATCTTCCCGAACGTGGTGACGCCTAATGGCGACGGTGTGAACGACAAATTTGTCATCGGCAACCTCGTCGAAGGCCTTGCCTACCCCATCAACCAACTCGACATCTACGACAAGTGGGGTTCGCGGGTATACCACGCCACAAACATCCAACGGGCCGACCAATATTGGGATCCTGCTAAGACCAATACCCCCACCGGAACCTACTTCTACAGGTTCTCAGGAAAAGGATATAAAGGTAATATGGAGCACAATGGTGTCATCGAAGTCATCAGATAGGTCCCACCATCTACCCTACACAGCAGAGTGTGTCCTTCGGGGCACACTCTTGCTGCTATTATTATTGACCCCTCTAATCGCCTCGGCTCACCAACGCGACACCCTGGGAATAGGCGGTCGCACCTACTTCATTGAGAACCGCGGTCAGTGGACCGCCCCCTTCCTCTTCAAGGCCCAGATGCACAACGCGGCATTCTTTGCCGAGCGCGACTGTTTCACCATCACCGTCCGCGAACATACCCCCCATCACGAACACAACCACCACTTCCACCACCAGATAAGCCAGGTGATGCATGCCTACAAGGTACACTTCGACGGATGCAACCCCCAGGTGGCGGTCTCGGGTCAGGACATCGACCCCGAGGGTGGTTACGACAACTATTACTACAGCCACGACCCCAAACGTTGGGTATCGCGACTGCCGCACTATGGCACGGTATACTATGAAGGCCTCTATCCAGGCATCGACCTCGACATAAGAGTTGCCTCCAATGCCCTTAAAACGAACTTCTACGTCGCCCCAGGTGCCGATCCCTCGGTCATCACCATGCGATACGAGGGTGTAGAGAAGCTCTACCTCAGCAACGGCAATCTGGTAGTCCGCACCTCGGTAGGCGAATTGATTGAGATAGAACCCTACGCCTACCAAACCGTCGATACGGGCAAGCTGGAGATAACAGCCCGATACAGGATAAAGGGCGACCAGGTCACCTTCGTACTCGATGAGTACGACAAAAGCCAACCACTCGTCATCGACCCCACACTACACTTCTCTACCTACACAGGTTCCACAGCCGACAACTGGGGAACAACTGCCACCTTCGACTCCTACAAGAATACCTATACCGCCGGACTGGTGTTCGGTACCGGATACCCCACCTCCGTAGGTGCCTACGACGGTTCACCTAATGGTAATGCCGACGTGGGTATTTTCAAGTTTGACACCTCGGGCAGCATTCGTCTTTTTGCCACCTACCTGGGCGGAAGCCTCGCCGACATGCCCCATAGCATGTTTGTCAACACTCTCGACGAACTAGTCATCTTTGGCACCACTGGCTCGGCCGACTTCCCTGTCACACCCGATGCCTACGACACCTCATTCAACGGTGGCACCGACCTCCAATTCGAGAGCACATCAACTATTCACTTCCAGAATGGGAGCGACATTTTCGTGTGTCGATTTAACAGCGACGGCACTCAACTACAAGCCTCCACCTATGTGGGAGGGACTCGCAACGATGGGCTGAACTATCATGCCTCTTTCAACGACCGCTACAATGTCGTCATGACTGGCAACGACTCACTCTATTATAACTATGGCGACGGTGCACGCGGAGAACTGATTACCGACGACAACAACAATGTCTATGTGGGCAGCACCACCAATTCGTTTGACTTCCCCGTCACGCCAGGCTGCCTTCAGCCGCTATCCAATGCCTTTCAGAACGGCATTGTATTTAAAATTGACTACAATCTGCGCAACATGATATGGTCGACCTACCTAGGTGGCAACCACCAGACGGCGGTCTACTCAATCGATGTCGACAGCTCATATAACCTGTTGGTTTGCGGTGGGACAAACGCTACCGTCTTCCCAACCACTCCCGGATGCATTCAATCATCCTATGGGGGAGGGACGGCCGACGGCTTTGTCTCCAAGATATCTTATGCAGGCGACAACCTCATGGCCTCCACTTATTATGGCTCCGAAGAGTACGACCAGCTCTATTTCGTGCGCTGCGGCCGAGGCGACGATGTGTTTGTTTACGGACAGACCAAAGCCTCCGGCAGCACCATGATATACAATGCCAACTATAACGTACCGGGAAGTGGGATGCTCATAGCCCGCTTCACACCCGACCTGAGCGACCGCGTGTGGTCAACCGTCTTTGGCACCCCCAACCGACGTCCCAACCTCTCTCCCACCGCCTTTGCCACCGACATCTGCAACCGAGTCTATGCTGCTGGCTGGGGTCGCGACTTTGTGGGCTACGAACATGTTAATTGGCATCAAAGCGGTACCACCGGCATGGAAACCACCCCTGGGGCATTGCAAGACAGCACCGACGGCCAAGATTTCTACATCATGGCAATGGACATGAACGCCTCTACCCTCGACTATGCAACCTTCTTTGGCGAACTACATGGGGTTACCAGCCCCGGTGGAGGATATGACCACGTAGACGGGGGCACAAGCCGTTTCGACAAGATGTCCACCCTATACCAGAGTGTCTGTGCCAGTTGCTATAGAAACGACGGATTCCCCACTACCGAGAATGCCTGGTCGAATCACAATCTGAGCAACAACTGTAACAACGCACTCTTCCGTCTCAACATTCATAACGACTATGCCGTGGCCGATTGTGTTATTCCTCCCGTAGGCTGCGAACCTCCCTATACCGTCACCTTCAATAACACCAGCCGAGGCGACTCGTTCGAGTGGGATTTCGGTGACGGAGGCACCTCCACTGAGCGCAACCCGCAACACACCTTCACCCAGCCCGGACGCTACCTCGTTCGGCTTGTCGCACACATCGCCTTCGGCTGCCACCCTTCCGACACTACCTTTATTCCCGTATGGGTTTTCAGCAACGAAGGCCAAAATTACGCAGCCTCCACCTCCTGCACCGACGACCCCATCCAGATTGGGCCACAGGCCATGGTAGGATGCACTTATCGCTGGATAAGCGGTGAGGTGTCCGACAGCACTATTTCCAACCCCTACGTCTCACAGACAGGCATCTATGTATTGAAAATCACCAACGGACAGGGCTGTGAGGAATATGACACATTCACCGTTAATTACCTCACCCTGCTTGACTCACTCCTCATCATTCCCCCCACCTGTCCTGGAGGTAGCGACGGCCGTGCCATTGCATGCACCACGCCTGAGGCATGCGACTCAGCCATCTACTATTGGGACGGTGTCGAGGGCGACTCCATTCTCTATAACCTTAGCAACGACGGTCGCACCCACACCCTCCTCATTAAAAGCCATGGCTGCACCTACCAGACCACTTTTACCGTCAACGACCCACCCACATTGCAATATACCGTTGACTCCCAGTCCATCCTTTGTGGCGAAGACTGCGACGGGTGGATATCCGTCAGCTACGACCTCCCCAACCTACACGTAGGCGACACCCTGCTCGACAGCCTCTGCGAGGGCGAGTACACCATTCATTTTGCCGACACAGCTGGATGCCCATACCAAGTGACTCGAGAGATAACACGCGACACTGCCCTCCGTCACATGCGCGTATGGGCTGACGACAGCATTTTCTTTCTTACCGAAAGCATACAACTACATGTCACCGAAGTTCCTGGAGCCACCTATCAGTGGAGCGATGCTTTCACCCTCGACCATCCCAACCGTCCCCACCCCATAGCCACGCCTGTCGATACCGTCACCGTCTACACCGTCACTGTTACCGACAGTCTCAACTGCACTTGGACTGGAAGCCTCCTTCTGCACTGCACCGAAGTCGTTTGCGGTCGTCCCAATATCTTTATCCCCAATGCCTTTTCACCCAACCTTGACGGAGTCAACGACCAGCTCTGCTTCCGAGGCGACTTCATCCTCGACTTCTACATAGCCATCTACACCCGTTGGGGCGAGAAGGTATTTGAAACCCACGACCTGCACGAATGCTGGGACGGTCGCTACAACGGCAACCCTTGCCTTCCCGGAGTCTATACCTATACCTGCCACGTCACATGCGAAGCGGGGAAGGAAAACTATCTCAAAGGCGACATCACTCTTATCCGATGAAAGACCAATTTGTCATTGCCTACCTAGCCGACTTTAGTATGACCCAGGAGGTGGTCAGTCATGCCTGTTTCCTAGCACGGATGCTCAACAAAGGGCTTATCCTCCTCTACGTTGAAGACCCTCACCAAAAAGGGCCTAATGTTGACCAAGCCACCGCCACCCTGCAGCAAATCGAAGCCGCACATCCCGAAGTGCATCCTGCCCATGTTGCGATGAAAGGCGATACACGACAAGTCATTGATGCCCTACCCTCAATGCTCAACGGGGTAATAGCCGTGGCGGGAGTCAATCCCCGAGCCCAGCGACATACTCCCACCCATCCGCGCCGTGTGTTGCACCTCTTTGGAGGCTGCAAGATAGCCTACGTCACTGTCCAGACCCCCCTCACCGACCCCGCCACCTATAGCCACATCGGCTATGGTATCGACTTCCGCAAAGAGAGCAAGGAAAAACTCATCTGGGCCAGCTATTTCAGCCGCTTCAACCACAGCCAACTGACTATGCTCCACTTCAACTACACCGACCAAGGCCTTCACACCAAGTGGAACAACAACATCCGCTTCATGAACAAGTTCTTCAACGGATTAGGTGTCAGTTATCAGCAGCACACTGTCGAGGGTCGTGCCCTATTTCCCGAGACCCTTGTCTGCGACACCGCAGCCCTCATCGGATGCGGACTCTTCATTTCCGTCACCACCGACACCCGCGACCTCGACATCATCGAGTGGTTTGCCGGCACCCAGGAGCAGCGCACCATCTGTAATCCCCACCGCCTCCCCGTCCTCTTCATCAACCCCCGCAACGACATCTATGTCCTCTGCGACTAGCCCAACGAACACTCTGGTATCCTCATACTCTACAACATGTCTAAATCTTCTACTATCACTGCTAGCATCAAATCCACCCTCAACAGGCTATACCCTTCCGATCAGCAATGGGAACGTTTCTTAAAACACTGGCACATTCTCAATGGTAGCTGGCTTAAAATCCTCGCCATCGTTACCATGACTATTGACCATGCGGCGGCACTTTATTTCTGGAACCATCCCTCCTTTCATATAACTCTCCTCACTATCGGGAACAGAACAATAACTCTCTATGTTCTGATGCGCCTCATTGGCAGATTGGCCTTCCCTATATTCTCATTCCTGCTCGTCGAAGGATTTCTACACACCCATAACCGTATCAAATACGGGGTCAACCTTTTCCTTTTTGCCCTTATTTCAGAGATTCCCTTCAATCTAGCCTGCTCAAACACTCTCTTCTATCATTCTCAGAACGTATTCTTTACTCTCTTCATTGGGTATCTGGGCTTGTGCGCCATAGAACGATTCAAAAACAAACCATTCTCAATGTCCCTATCACTGATAGGATTATTCATAATATCTTTTTTTCTGAAAGCCGACTACGGTTATATAGGTTTCGGATTTATTCTAATGCTTTATGCACTTCGTAACTCGCGACTGATTCAGGCCTTGGTGGGATGCTGCATCCTACCCAGCCATGTGATAGCCGGACTGGCTTTCGTGCCCCTAAGCATGTACAACGGCAAAAGAGGCTTTATCAAAGGCCCCCTTGCAAAATATCTCTTCTATATCTACTATCCTCTACATCTATTTGTCATCTACATTATGCGGTGATACCGATACCACGGCATTTACTCACCACTTTCCACCAAGCACCACATTTGCAAGCTGAACATAGGACATTTATATAACCAGGGAAATATTTCTAAAAGCAAACTGACAATTTGTCAGTTTTTTTTTGTACCTTTGCAATCCGAAATGATAAACAAGGAGACCATACAACGCATCATGGATGCCACTCGTATAGAGGAGGTTATTGGTGAATTTGTCTCTCTCAAAAAGCGAGGAGCCAACCACATTGGCTGCTGCCCCTTCCACAACGAGAAGACTCCCTCGTTCTATGTCTCCCCCAGTAAAGGCATATACAAATGCTTCGGATGTGGCAAGTCGGGCAATGCCGTTGGCTTCATCATGGATCACGAGCATTACACCTACCCCGAAGCCTTGCGCTATCTTGCCAACAAATACAACATCCCGATTGAGGAAGAGCGCATGACCGAGGAGCAGAAGGAACGTCAGACCGAACGCGACGGACTCTTCCATGTGACAGAATTTGCTCAGAAATACTTTGCCGACATCCTTCACAACGACGAAATGGGACAAGCCATCGGCCTAAGCTATTTCCACCAGCGTGGGCTAAGCGACGAGATCATCAACACCTTCGGTCTCGGCTATTGCCTCGACGAATGGCGCAACTTCACCGACCATGCCCGACGCAACGGCTATTCCGACGAGGTGCTTGAGAAAAGTGGTCTCACCATATTCAAAGAAGAAGGCAAATGTTATGACCGTTTTCGTGGGCGCGTCATGTTCCCCATCTATAGCATCTCGGGCCGCGTGTTGGGGTTCAGCGGACGCATCCTCTCCTCCGAAAAACAGGCTGCCAAATATGTCAACTCCCCCGACTCCGAAATATACGACAAGAGCCATACCCTCTACGGCATCTACCAAGCTCGTAACGCCATAAGCAAGGAGGACAAATGCTATCTTGTCGAGGGCAATGTCGACGTGGTCTCGATGCACCAGTCGGGAGTGTGCAACACGGTGGCATCGTGCGGCACGTCGCTCACCGTGGAGCAGATACGACTCATCAAGCGTTTCACCCCCAATGTCACGGTGCTATACGACGGCGACAAAGCCGGCATCAAGGCTGCCCTGCGAGCTGTCAACCTCCTATTTGAGGAGGGCATGCATGTCCGAGTCGTCCTTTTCCCCGATGGCGAAGACCCCGACAGCTATGCCCAAAAATACGGCTCCACCCAACTTCAAGAGTATTTGCGAACCCACGAGGAAAACTTCCTAGCCTTCAAGACCCGGGTCCTGCTCGACGATGTAGAGCAAGACCCCATCCGCAAATCGGAGGTGCTGAAGGAGATAGTCAACACCATTGCCCTAGTACCCGACCGCATCGAACAGCAGGACTACATCCGCCTGGCCTCCTCTAAACTGAGGATGAATGAGCAGGTATTGCTGCAGGAGCTGGGCAAAGCTATCAACCTCAATCTTATCAAGAGTCGAAAAGAGGAAGCTCGGCAGCAGAGCCAGTCATCCACCCCTGCCAGTGCCACTCCCCAACAGCCCTTGCCTACCGACGGCCCCCCACCTTTGGAGCCCGACCCTGACGACTATGAACTGATGCGGCAGAGCAGCTCATACCGCTCGCCCGAACAAATACTGGCAGCCGAACATCCCGCCGAGGCTCAAGAGAAGAAAATCGTTCGCTTGCTACTCAACTATGGCAACAAGGAAATCCCCCAAGAGGTGGTCGACGACGAAGGGAACACCTTCGTAGCCAACCTCCCGATCGCCAACATCATAGTGGACGAGATTGTCAGTAACGAACTCCATTTCGACAATCCCCTATACCAACAGATATTCGACCTCTTCCGCAAGGCGGTGGAAGATGAGCAACCCCTCCCCGATGCCAACTTCTTTGCTACCAACAGCGATACCATTCTACGCAACAACGCTCTCTCGCTCATGGTCGAATCCTACACCGTCAGTGACCTCTGGCTCACCGAGAAGCACATCTCCGTGCCCTCCATTGAGAGCCGACTCTACAAAGATGTCGAAGAGTCAATACTAGTCCTTAAACAGAAAAAAATAGAACAGAAGATAGAGGCGCTAAGCTACAAAATGCGCGAATGCAAGGATGAAGAAGAATCTCTCATACTTCTAGCCGAGCACAGCCAGCTCGTCAACCTACGCCAGGCCGTGTGCCAACAGCTGCGACGAGTCATCGTCTAATACCCTGCCCAACCCATTCACCCTCTATCGCCAACCCCAATAGCATATGGACCTACAAACCCTCAAACTCCGCTACGGCATTATAGGCAACGACCCCAAACTCCTCCTTGCCCTCAACAAAGCCATCCAGGTGGCTCCCACCGACCTCAGCATCCTCATCACTGGCGAGAGCGGTGTGGGTAAAGATGTCTTCAGCCGAATCATCCACGAGAACAGCCTGCGCAAGCATGTGCGCCAAGGCAAAGGCCTGGTCTCAGTCAACTGTGGTGCCATTCCCGAAGGCACCATCGAGAGCGAATTGTTCGGACATGTCAAAGGTGCCTTCACCGGAGCCGAGCGCAACCGCAAAGGCTACTTCGAGGAGGCCGACGGCGGCACTATCTTCCTCGACGAGATAGGCGAACTCCCCCTTGCCATGCAGGTCAAGCTGCTGCGCGTACTGGAAAACGGCGAGATCATCCCCGTTGGTTCCTCCACTGCCATCAAGGTCAACGTGCGCGTAGTTGCCGCCACCAATGTCGACCTCGTTGCTGCCATCCGCAGTGGCCGCTTCCGCGAAGACCTTTACTACCGCCTCCAACAAATATCCATCTATATCCCACCCCTACGCGAACGTCGTGAGGACGTGCCTCTGCTCTTTCGCAAATTCTCGTCCGACGTGGCCGAGAAGTACAAAATGCCTCCCATCTTTCTCACCGACGATGCCCGCGAATATCTGATGAACTATCCTTGGTACGGCAACATACGCGAACTGAAGAATGTGACTGAACAAATTGCCGTTGTCGAGAAAGAGCGCACCATTACACGTGCCATACTTCAAAACTACCTCAGCTACGTACCCGAGGAAAAGATGCCCGCTCTCTTCACTGGCAATACCGGCGGGAACACTACTGCTATCTCTGACCGCGAATTGCTGCTCAAGGCCCTTTCCATGGGGCAGATGATAAGCGAGATGCGCAACGAAATCAACGAACTCCGCCAAGCCGTCACCCAATTGGCTCAGAGCGTTCCGATTTCCAGCCATACCCCCATCAACAATTATCCCTACCTCGACACACCCCACCAGCACGCCCAAGAAAACTCCCTGACCGTGCTTCCCACCGATACACCCAAACCTGCAGAAGAGACTTTTCAAGACTCAGAAGTAGTTGAAGACGAGCCCTTGGCACTGGAAGAACGGGAAAAGCGAGCTATCCGCATGGCTCTCGAAAGGCACGGGGGCAAGCGGGGTCAGGCAGCTCAAGAACTACACATTTCTGAGCGTACCCTCTATCGCAAAATCAAGGAATACGGCATCGAAATATGAGGACCAACGACCTTCATATAGAGCTGCCCGCATCTAAAAGCATCAGCAACCGCTGGCTGGTGCTCAACCACATTATGGGTACCAGGTCGAGTGGTAGTGGCCAACACAAAGGCTTGCCCTTCATGCTCCGCCATCTTTCTGACGCCGACGACACCCAACTCATGTCAGCCCTACTGGCGCAACTACGTCACGGCACCTCCAACCTCTTCTACTGTCACAATGCCGGCTCAGTGGCACGCTTTATGTTGGCGCTTCTAGCCATCACCCCAGGGCAATGGCTACTCACAGGCGACGACCGCCTAAAACAACGTCCGATGCTCCCTCTCATCAACTGTCTCCGCAGCATGGGCTGTAACATCCAATGTCTCGACAACGAAGGCTATTTGCCCCTCAACATCACAGGCTACATACCTCAATACCGCATGGCTGAAATCGACCCCAACGAGAGCAGCCAGTATGTCTCAGCCATGATGCTCATCGGGTGTCTCCTACCCAACGGCCTTACCCTCACTCTCACCGACCGTGCCGCCTCACGTCCCTATATCGAGATGACCCGTGCACTGCTCTCCCAGGCTGGCATCAAAAATTCTGTCACCCCCAACCGCCGTGTCTACCGTGTTGAGGCCCTTCCCTCCACCTTACAGCACCGCCAGCAGGTAGTGACCATTGAGCCCGACTGGTCTTCAGCCTCATACATCTATGCAGCCGCCTGCCTCGTCCCCGGTCTGAGAATACGCATGCCGGGACTCTCCTACTCGCAGTCGGTCCAAGGCGACCGCGTGGTCAAGGACCTCTTTGCCCAACTGGGCGTCACCACCCAAGAGTTGCGCTCTCCCTACCGTACCAACACCCGCTCCATCACTATTGTTGCCTCCGGTACGCATCCCGACACCTTTGAATATAATTTCATCGACTGCCCCGACCTGCTTCCTGCCGTGCTGGTAACCTGTGCAGCATTGGGCATGAAAGCTCGGCTTAGAGGAATTAAAAACCTACGTATCAAAGAGTCCGACCGCATCAACGCTCTCAAAACCGAGCTAGAAAAGATGGGAGCTACCATCACCCAGACCACAACCGAGGTACGCCTTGCCCCTGCGAAGCTCACACCCGGTGCTCCCATCAACACCCACGAAGACCACCGCATTGCCATGTCGTTCGGCGTCCTCACCCTACTCTTTCCCGAATTGATAATTGAAAACCCCGAACAAGTCAGCAAATCCTTCCCCGACTTCTGGCGACAACTTGACCATATCCGCCACGCCGCCCAAGAGCTTAATCACTGACCTAACACAGGTTCCCATACCCCATACCCAAAGTTTACCGCCCCTCTTCCCTACGGCGATTCAAACGTTCGTACGAGTGTTTAATATGCTTAATACCAATATTATATAACAGTATTTCGTTCTTAATAGCGAAAGAGGACTGAATAACAAGCAATCAAGGAACAAAGGTCAGCCGAAGGCATTCAGAAGGCATAGGCAACGAGTCCCAAAACTCCTGCCCCAAGAATAAGAAAAATGGGACTGACACGCTTTAACGAGAGGAAGAAGACTCCTACGAAGATGACGACGCTGAGGACAAACTGAAGTGACCAGCCAGGCTCACCAAAGCTGTCGACAGATAGCAACTGCAGGGCTGCAGCAGCTATTAAGCCCACCACCGTCATGCGAAGGAAGCGGAAGATGTTCTCCACATCCTTGTTGCCCAGCATCTTGCGGATGAGAATTACGGCAGCAATCATCAGTGCCACAGGCAGCAAGATGACGGCCGAGGATGCTATTAAAGCACCAAGAGCAGCCATGCCAGAGCCATAGCCAGCATTGAGCACTGCAGTGTAGCCCGTATAGGTAGCGGTATTGATACCTACTGGGCCAGGGGTCATCTGGCTGATGGCGAGAATATCAGTGAACTCCTGTGAAGTAAGCCACGCATGGTTGACTGTGACTTCGTTCTGAATCAATGCTATCATGGCATACCCCCCACCGAAGGTAAAGAGCCCAATTTTCAAGAATGTCCAAAATAACTGCAAGAAGACCATAGGAACGTTAGCTTTGGGTAGTTTTCATTTTGATGCGGCCATAAAGGAATCCAAGCAATATAGTTGCCAAGATGATTAGGATGGGGCTGACATCGAAGAGCCAGATGAGTATTGCAGAAAGGATGGGAATCCAGCAAGTGGAAAGTCGGATATTGGCCGATTGGGCCAGACGAAACACGGGGGCGGCAATCAAAGCCACTACAGCAGGGCGCACTCCCATGAAGAAATGCTCCACATAGACGTTGTCGCGAAATTGATGGAAAATCATCGCTAACAATAGGATGAAAAGTATGGGCATGGCGATATTGCCGACAATGGCTGAGAGGGCACCTCGAAAACCGCGCAGACGGTAGCCCAATCCTGTCGCCATGTTGACAGCCAATACGCCGGGCATTGATTGGGAGAGTGCCAACTGGTCGAGAAACTCTTCGCGGCTCAACCACTGCCTACGGTCTACCAGTTCCTGTTCCATCAAGGGAATCATTGCATAGCCTCCCCCGATAGTGAAGGTGCCTATCTTGAAAAAAGAATAAAAAAGTTCACAATATTTTACCATCACTTGCGTTATTGATGTATTGGATTAACGGCTTGTTGCCAGAAATATTGTATCAAAATAATAATTGACTAACACCTTATGATATTACTAGACATTTCCACCGGATGGAAGACCGCCATAATGTTTGTGGCGATGATCGCTGTGTTCTACTTTTTTATGATTCGCCCTCAGAGCGAACAAGCCAAGAAAGAGGCTGCCTATCGCGACGGTCTGAAGGCGGGCGACCGTATCATGACTACGGGTGGTATACATGCCACCATTGTCAGCACCGATGCCACGCAGGCGGTACTGGAGGTGGCCCCCGGCACACGCATCAAGGTGGCAAAAACTAATATCACCCCCATTCCAGAACGTACCAAGTCTACCCGCCGTTAGGATTATTTACAAATAAAACCAAGAAAACTATCTGAGTTTTCAAAGTTTTATTGTATCTTTGCAGCGTTTTTCGTGCTAGTTAAAAGTGCGGAATATCGCTGTAAAATACATAAATATATAAACTTATGGCATCAGATGAGGTACGCAGGAAAATTATAGATTCGGCTACTGAGCAGTTTATTGCCCACGGATGCCGTCGTATTACGATGGACGATGTGGCTGGTGAGTTGCACATTTCGAAGCGGACGCTCTATGAGTATTTCGAGAAGAAAGAGGACTTGCTGATGGCCTGTTTTGAGCAGATGAAGGGGAAGGTTGGCGAGACCATCTGCCTTTTTAAGACGCAATGCAGCTCACCTATTCTGATGGTATTGCACATATACAAATACCTGTCGGTGTACAATGCCCAGCTGGCCACCTTGTTGAACGACACCCGCGACTACTATCCTGACATCTACTCACGTCTTTTCCCAAAAGATGCTCCCATACATGCCTCACACATGTATCAAACACTGCAAGAAGCCAAGGAACAAGGCGACTTACGTCCGCAGGTAGACGTAGACATAGCCGTTCAGTCCCTTACGGAAATCATCCAACACTTCAACTACAACAATGCCAAGCCCAATGCTATCAATATGTTCTGCGAGGCAGGCTATACCTATGTGCGGGGACTGCTCTCGGTAGAGGCAATCAAGCGCTACGACGAACAAGAGTCGCACATCAAGGAAATACTTCAAAATAATTAAGAATTAAAAATTCAGAATTTAGAATTCAGAATTATATCTGAGGCATCGTTAAACGTTATAAATATTGAGTAAATAAACGATATAACATACATGAAAACCACAAAATTCATTCTGACACTTGTGTTCAGCAGCCTTATCGGGGTGACGGCTCACGCCCAGTCGACCGTCATGCGTCTATCGCTTGAGGAGGCACAGCAGTATGCTGTCGAACACAATTATGCCTTGCAAAACGCGGCACTAAACATTAAGAAGGCCGAGGCATCGCGCTGGCAGACCTTGTCGACCATGTTGCCGCAAGTGAAGGCAGGCTTTGACTACCAAAACATGTGTGGCTACGAGATGAACTTCGGCGGACGGAGTTCCATGGGTTCGATGATGCCCGACTCCATCACCATTGGTGGCACCACGTTCCCCATCTCCTTTCCCTCGAGCGGAGGGACGGAAGAGACCTCGACCAGCATCCCGATGAACCCTAGCGGAACCTTCAGCATCACCGCATCGATAGCACTGACAGGCGCGCAGATTGTCGGCACGATGCTGAACAACATCGCCATCGAGATGGCCAACATCTCGCACCAACAGTCGGAGTTCACCACTCGCACCAACATCAAAACCACCTACACCTCCATCCTCATCATGGAGCAGACGGTGAAACTGCTCGACACCACCCTGATGAACATGCAACAATTGCTTGCCACCACCGAGGCAAGCGTGCAGGCCGGTGCCTCGGAACAAATCACTGCCGACAAATTGAACGTACAGGTGGCATCGATGCAAAACAGCATCAACTCCACCAAACGAACACTGAAGATGCTCTACAACTCGCTGGTGCTGATGCTGGGAGCCGACGTGGACTCCAAAATAGTGCTCACCACGCCACTCGAGAAAGTCCTCGATATCGACTATGCCGCACAGCTGACCATGGGCGACTTCCATATCGAAGACAACTTCGACTATCAGTTGCTGCAACAGAACGAAATTCTCTCCCGCAAACAGGTGGCTATGGCATGGATGGATTTCACCCCTACCATCTCGGCCTACTACCAATACAGCGACAAAACCTACTTTGGCAAGGATGCGGGATTCAACATGACCCCGCCCAACATGATTGGTGCCAACGTGAGCCTGCCTCTGTTCCAGAGCGGCACACGCATGGCTAAAATCAAGGGCGCCAAGATTGATCTGCAGGAGACCCTCAACAGCAAAAAGCAGGCCGAAGACGGGCTGAAGGTGCAGTACAACCAGCTGCGCTACGACCTTGTGTCGGCCATCGAGGGCTACCAGATACAGCGACAAAACCTCGATGTCACCCGCCGTGTGTTCCGAAATGTCACTGAGAAATACACCTACGGTCATGCCAGCAACCTAGAGGTAACCAACGCCAGCACCGACATTATCACCGCCCAAAGCAACTATATTCAAGCAGTGCTTAGCGTTGTGCAGGCACAGGTGGCACTTGAGAATCTGTTAGGCAGTGCCATCGAACAAAAATAATAGAATCACTTAATTCAAACATCAGAAATATACAATAGATATGAATCGCATTTCAAGAATCTTCGTCCTGCTAATGGCTATGGCCCTCGTAGCCGCCTGCGGTGGCAAGAAGGAAGAACACCAAGCCACCACTACTAAGAAAGAAACAGAAAAAGTAAAGGTGCAGACCCTAGAAAAAGAGCGCATAGCCAAACAACTGGAGCTGTCGACCACGCTCGAGGGATATGAGACCATGAACATCTCGCCCAGCATCACTGGCCATATCGAGCACATCTACGTGCAAGTGGGCAGCCGTGTACAGAAGGGAAGCATGCTGGTACGCATGGACCAGACCCAACTCAATACAACCCGTATCAACCTCAATAGCACCAAGACCGAACTTGACCGCATCACCGCCCTCAAAGCCTCGGGAAGTGTGAGCGAGCAGGTCTACGACCAAACCAAGGCTGGCTACGACCAACTGGTTGAGACCGAGCGTTTCCAAAATGAGAATACCTTTGTCAAGGCACAATTCGCAGGTGTCATCAGCGCCAAGAACTACGAGGACGGCGAGATGTACACCGGAGCCCCCATCCTCACACTGACCCAAATCAGCCGACTCAAGGCCATCATCAATATCCCTGAAACCTACTTCCCCTTGGTGAAACAGGGTATGAAGGTGGACGTATACAGTGATATCTATCCCGACAAGAGCTTCCCCGCCACTATTGAGATCGTCTATCCTACCATCGACCCCACCAGCCACACCTTCCAAGCAAAACTCAACATCCCTAATTCAGGCGAAAAGATCCGCCCCGGTATGTTTGTGCGTACCACCGTCTCGCTGGGTGAAATTGACGCCATCGTGGTGCCCTACCAGAGCGTCCTGAAGCTCACCGGCAGCAACGACCGCTACGTATTTACCAACCAGGAGGGAACGGCACATCGTGTGGCAGTAACTCTTGGACAGCGTTTTGACGACCGCATTGAAATCATCCCCGTCACCCCTGGCGAGCTGAAAGAAGGCGACCAACTTGTCGTCACCGGCCAAGCCCGCCTAGTGGAAGGAGCAAAACTTGAAATAGTGGAAAATTAAAAATTAATAATTAATAATTAAAAAAACTCCTACATCAGCCAATCTCGTTAGATATGACCGACAATATTCTAAAAGAGAAGAGTCTGCTTTTTGCTGTACGTTGCGTAAACCTATATAGGCATCTTTGCGAGGAAAAGCGAGAATTTGTTCTTGGCAAACAAATGTTACGCAGTGGCACTAGCATAGGTGCTAATATTCGCGAAGCTCAATGCGCAGAAAGCAACAAAGACTTTGTCCACAAACTTCATATCGCATTAAAAGAAACTAACGAAACACAATATTGGTTTGAAGTAATGTTTAGAGCAAATATTCTTACAGAAAAAGAGTATGAATCCCTGAACAACGATTTGACCGAACTATACGCCATACTCACATCAATAATAAAGACCTCCAAGCAAAAAGACCAACTATGACCCTTAACCCTAAAACTATATTTTTAATTCTTAATTATTAATTCTTAATTTTCAACATGGCTATATACAAGACAGCAATCAACAAGCCTATCACTACGGGTTTGATATTCGTGGCGGTCATTGTGCTGGGACTTTTCTCCCTCAGCCGTCTGCCTATCGACCAGATGCCTGAGATGGACCCGCCCTACGTCACGGTGATGACCACCTATGCAGGTGCCAACGCTAGCGAGATTGAGACCAATATCACCAAACTGGTCGAGAACTCGCTCAACAGCGTCGACGGACTTAAGAACATCACTTCCACTTCAAAGGACAACATCTCAGTGGTGAGCCTCGAGTTTGAATGGGGTTCCAATATCGACGAGGCACTCAACGACATCCGCTCCTACGTCGACCTTCTATACGACAATCTGCCCGACGGCGTGTCGCGTCCTATGATTCTGAAGCTCAACTCTAGTGCCATGCCCATCATGGTCTACGGCTTCACCGCCGAAGAGAGCTACTCGGGCCTTGACCGCATACTGGAGGACAACGTGGTCAACGTCCTCAACCGTGTGGACGGCATCGGCAACATCACCGTCAGCGGTGCCCCCGAACGCTACGTCTACATCGACCTCGATCCCAAACAACTCGACGCCTACGGCATACCTCTCGAGCTCGTCGGCAACGCCATTTCTGCCAACAACCTCG
>JAEEGH010011192.1_pt1 | contig 20407 bp, 18 predicted proteins | sample 9134181 | NCBI WGS metagenome assembly JAEEGH01 (sample SAMN16246544, study PRJNA631951) | gut metagenome | biome: gut microbiome; feature: rumen; material: DP-attached | host: Bos | place: Iran: Karaj | collected 2018-10
CTTTTTTCATAATGATTTAATATTAAGGACTCTTTCCCCGAAAGGAAGTCCCCCTATACAGGGGGATTTAGAGGGTCTTTTATTTGACAATTATCTTTTTACCATTATTGATATACACACCTTTCTGAGCAGGCTTGCCATTGAGGCGGCGGCCGTCCAGCGTATACCATGCTTCGCTGTCGAAGCGGATTTCACCGGTCTTGGTGTCGATGGTTCCGATGGCTGTGACGTCACCGTCAGCATTCACGAGGCGTACGGACATCCTTGAAGGCAGCGCCTCTTCAGCAGCACCTCTGCGTGGAGCACCACTAACAGGTGTGAACTTCAGGAACGCACGGAACGGAGCAATGCTTGCACCAGCCATCGCCTTCACGAAGTCGCCGGGGTTGACGGTATATGAGCCGCCTCCGTCGTAGTTCTGGGCTGCGAAGCCATAGACCGAGCCAAGGTCAGTATGTCCCTCTTCCCATTTGTAGTTATAATACACGCCCTGGAATGTCCAGGTGCCGACGGAGGTCTCATCCCATGGTGCATAGCCGGCATTGCCTGCTGCCGTCACCCCTCCGTTGAAAGTAATGGTCATCGCATCGCCCTTGCTCTTACCCTCAAGGATGTATGGCAAGAAGAGGTAGGGCGTGTTGGCTTCGAGATTACCTGTTACGCTGTTGCTGGGGTCATCCTCCCTCATCACCACCGTCCACGTAGGCTCAGTCGTCTTGTCGACGCCATCAAACGTGTATACTTTTCCGTAGGGGGATATTTGCGCGCTGCTTAACTCGAACGGCAGGCAGAGTGTTGCTGCCACGCCGCAGTAGAAGGTGCGTGTGTATTCGTAGTTGCCTGTGGCAAAATTATTGTCAAAGCCTGTCGTCTCGTTGAGCACACCCACCATCTTTGCTGCATATCCGCTCCAGTTCTCAGCTTCCTTATAGGTTTTCAGTAGTTGGGCAGGAACGGCAATCTGCAAATCAGCAGGGCAGGCATCGAAGCCTCCGGTTCCGATGGTGGCAGCTGTAGTGGCAGGAATGTCAATACGAGTGACATTGCTGCTGTAGCATACGTAATCACCCAGAGCTATTACAGAAGCTGGCAGGCTGACGCTGGTCAGAGCCGTACAATAAGCAAAGGCATAGCTGCCGATGTAGGTCACGCCATCCTCTACGATCACCTTTTGTATTTCGCTGTCGAGATAGCTCCATGGTGCTGTGCTGTGATATTTGTTGTCGCTACCCAGTGCAGAGCCGTAGTACATCATCTGCCCTGTACCGCTGATGGTGAGGATGCCGTTGTCATACCTCCATACAACGTCTGATTCATGGTCTGTTGTGCCGCAGTTGCCGCTGGTTTCCTTCAACTTTGATTGGTATGAATTCCAGCCTGTTACATCGTCATTATAATAGGTGTCATACGCAGCAGCCGGCACCACAATAGCAGTGAGGGCGTTGCAGGCATTGAATGGATTGTGACCAATTGTCGGCGGTGTGGTAGGAAGCACATAGACATATTCGAGCTTAGTGCAACTCTGAAAGGCATATTGGCCGATGCTCGTCACGCTGGCAGGGATGATGACGGATGTCAAGTCCTGGCAGCTATTGAAGGCAAAATCGCCGATACTCGTCACGCTGGCAGGGATGCTGACGGATGTTATTTGGGCGCCAGCGAAGGCCCACGGTGAAATGGATACGGTACCGTCGGCGATGGTAGCGATGGCAGCATCCCCATTCCACTGATAGGCCACTTTACCAACATAGACAACGCCATCCGGCTGGTCATTAAGCCATGGCGTATTATCAAAAGCACCTGATCCTACGCTCGTCACGCTGGCAGGGATGCTGACGGTGGCAAGGCTGGTGCAGCCAGAGAAGGCAGACTCGCCGATGCTCGTCACGCCAGAAGCAATAACAAGATGTTGAATCTCACCATTACCAGAATAGAAATCCTCATCAAGATCCGACTTCACGGTCAGGGTCTTTGTGTCAGAGTCCCAGACGTCACCTTCTCGTGGCGTAAAATCCGCCCATGCGCCCGTCACTGCCGTCAGCAGGAGGGCAAAAGTTAAGAGTAATTTTAATTTCATAAAGCATTAATTTAGTTCTATAATTAAATTCTGCGTGCAAAGGTACAAAAATTTACGGAAAAAGATAGTGTATCCGCAAAACTTTTCTACAGTTATTTTCAGAAGGCGTGTTTCTCATGCGCTCTGAGTATATATCATGGGGACAGTCCTAGGGTGTTAAGTTAACTCATATTGATTAACTCACTTTTTTGAGTACATTCATTCTTTTAATTTTCTAGTTAATTTTTTTATAATTTTGAGGAGCGTAGCGACGACCCTTATGTCTTAAGAAAATCGATTCGCCGTCGATTTTCGCAGGGCCGCACAGCGAAATGTACCCAAATACTTTTGGAACTTTTCTCTATCAGCAGCTCATCGAAGTCCTCTCCGTTCTCTTCGCTGATGTCTAAGAGTATAAACGCATAGCGTATCGCCTGCTCTATCCCCTTGCACCGAATATCCACTGCACACCCCGTCAGGTGGTTACTCCCCGCCGCTCCGCCCACGGCCTTATTCACCTGCGGACTCCTGTATCCGCTGTTAATAATAATCGGCACCTCCTTGGGCTGCTCTTTTCCCGCCTCAGAGTAATCATAATTACTCATTACTAATTGCTCATTACTCATTGGAGGATACCTCCGGTTGCATCGCAACCGCAACTCCTCCAGCCACCCGCATAACCTGCGGAGGTTCTCAATATGCACATGCGAGGGTATGTTCCCATCCGCAGTCTTCACACTTGTTTTGCAAAGCTCCCCCAGCGTAAAATGCTGGGAGAGTTTAACATCCTTATTTATTTCTACGTTACTAATCATCATTTTCATTTTATATCCAGAATTCATAAGAAAAACATTAATGTCCAAAGTGAATAACTGAATAAGTGAATAACTTGCTTCACGGCAACTCACTGACAAGTTTTCGATATAGGCCGTACTTCACTTTTTCAACGACTTTATCAACCTTAAGGCGAGAAATCGCTTTTGAAGCTGAAGGCTGCGAACAACCGAAAACCTCCATAAACTGCTGCGTCTTGAACTCATCGGGCAACTTACGGAAACACTCGTCGTAGCGGGTGGTGCGGCGGCGCTGCACGAATTCCTTGTTCTGATCGGCAAAGTAGTTGTAGGCCATTTCGCCGAAGAAGAACTGCTGGCATTTGTACTGGATTTCCATCGCCAGGCGACAGAGGCGCTTGTCCCTATCGTCCATCGTCAGCGTTTTCGACTCCTGCCACTCGTCCCAATGTCGCATCAGGATGAACGGCAGCGAGATGCCGATACCGTAGTAAGGAATACGCTTCAGCAGCATCTTGTCACCCTTGTCGCCATTGAACTCGGCGATTTCCAGACGTGCCGACTGCCAGTCGTAGGTCTCGTCATTCAGCGGCTCAATGGGCAGCTCGCCCTCGACTTTATCCAGACGGTAGGCCCACGTGCGCAGCGTCTCGTTGGCTGACGGGTCTACCTGCTGACGGCGCTTTGCCACACCCTTGTCAGGCAGCGGTATTACAGCCAGTCGCGTCGACATACCCGTACCGAAATTCCGCTGGTTCACCTTGCGGTGCAGGGCATACGGCGTACCGGTGTAGATGAAGTTCCAGAAAATGTTGAACATGCCCGTCACCGACTCTTGGTTGGCATACATCTGACCATCCTGCTCGTTGTGGAAGGCTTTCAGTTCCAGTATTTCGCGGTCCTTCCAGTCGCCGCCCTTGTTCTGCTTGGTGACGTTGTCCAGCTCGGCATCGAACGAGAACATGTGCAGGTTCAGACGCTCTCCCTGAACGGTTTCCACGGCAGCCCGCATGTGGCGGATGAACTCACCCGTTGCCGTACGGGCAGGGTGCACGCGGATGCCCACCTCGGGGCGTTTCAGTGCGTCACCCTTCTGAGCCTTCGACGAGGTGGTGCGTTCCGTGCGGCCTTCCTTATATCGGTTCACGGCATCCACCAGACACTGGTCTGCCTGAATCATCGGGTCGGCAATCTTCTTGTAGAACTTCTCCACCATGTTCTTGCCGGATCCCGGGTCGCCGATGATGAAGATGCTGTAGTTCAGCCTTCTGACAATCTCCGGCTCGTACCAGAAATAATACCACGCCCTCGTCATCAGCGTACCGAACAATGCCGCACTTGAGAACCACACCGCAGGCAGCTTGTGCGGATGCACATTCAGAAACAGCTGCTTCAGACAGGGGTAATACTCCGCCATCTCCTGCAGTTCCTCAGCCCACTTGTCCAGCGGCAGCACGTCGTATACATCCGCGGCGCCAGCACCCGGGACTGTCCCATCTGTGCTGCTTGCAGCACTGGGGGACTGTCCCGTATTAGTAATAGTCAAAGCCCCAGCCTTTTCCAATGCCTCACGAAGCTTTGGCGGCTTCTTCTCTGTATATCGCCAACCCATGACGGAACTGACGGTTCCAGCCACATCCTCACCTTCTGTCGCAAGGTCCTGAACCCACTGCAGCGTCATCACCACCTCAGTAATCTTCTTCGCATTCCTACCAATCAGATAGCGCAGGTGGCTTGCCAACTCCGTCAGTGTGTTATGGCGGTTCTTGTCCAGATTGACACCCTCCAGCCACGCATCAATGATCTTTGCGATGGGCACATCGTTGTAAGTCACCAATTCCTGAGCATCCACTGTCCCGACAGCCTCAGTCCCTTGTCCAGCTTTCTGACCGGCCACAGTAGCAGTCTGAGTAGGAGCACTATGACCAGCATGATACTCAGCATCATACTTCTTACCAAAATCTTCACTTTCATACGTAATCAGTCTTTCTTCGTCAATAAAAATAATGTCATCACTCGTAGTCAGGAACGCACCTCTAGATGCATCCTTACACGCTTCGTCCGGGTTCAAACCCAGCTTCAGAGAAAACGCCTTCTGGTTGTCTATCAGGTTGCCCACCGCTGCATCAGCGATAAACACCACCTTCAGTCCATGACCCGACGGAGTTACATAAACAAAAAGTATTCGCTTCTTGTCTTCGTCGGACAATCGTGCGTAGGCTTCATCCCAAATCTCCCTCACGGTCTTGCTCTCCTCCCCTTGGGGAGGTTGGGAGGGGGTCACATGGTCAAAGTCAATGACGCACAACCCGTTCAGTTTACAAGCCGCCTGTTTTCTCCAAGCTCCCATCTTCTGCCCCTTTGTAGAAGGAGTCTCGGCATAGGTAGCAATGAATATCACAAACGGCAACGACTTCTTCAGCGAGTCGCAATAAGTTTGCATCTTTTTCGCCAGCGGCAAAGCCTCGAAAGCTTCAGCCTTCTTCTTTCCGTCCTTCTGTTTACGCAGTCGTGCCGGCTCCTCAATGCAAAACTTCTGAAACTCCCCGTCCCGGGCCCACTCCTCCTGCAAGGCAGAGTCCGCAACGATGGAGGGCATATGATCCCTCCATCTGCGGTGCTCCTGAGTAAGCCAACGAGTCTGTGGGCTGTCCACCAATTGGTGAAGCAACTGCTGCGTCACTATTTCTGTGGGCAGACTGAATTCTCGTTGAAAGCAAAACATTTGTCTATCTTACTTGTTAGGTTGTACAACTCTCTCCTTACGTCTATCAGTCCTTGTACGTCGAAGGTCAGCCAGGCCACAACCTTGCCCTCCTTCTTCGAGAAACGAACCTTGACGTTCGCCTCGTTCAGCAGGTATTCGCCGTCTGGCATCTGCGGCTCCTCAATCTGGATGTCCTTAGTCAGCTTTGCCAACTCCTTGTGGAAGAAGGCAGCCTTATCCTGCACATCCTCAGGACACTTCAGTTCGATACACGTCAGCGGGTTCTTGCCGTTGGTCACATACCGTTTCGACTTACCCACCTTCTTCACATCCTTCTGACTGGGCTCGCCCTGAACCTGTGGATCCACCTCAATCGAACCGTCATCATAGATGCGGGTGTTCGACTTAAACGACTTCTGCAGTTTCCTGCGGGGAGCAACTGAGGACTGTGCCTCAGTATTCTGCTCCTGAACTTTTTTTTCATCTGTCTTTTTCATTTCTTCTAAAAGTTCTAAAAATTCCAGCGTCATCCTTATGTTCGTATTCCTTATTTAATCATTTCCGTCAAACACTCGAACAGCGCCAGGCTCTGCGGCAGCACCTGTGGAATATCCATCCTTGCAGGTTTCAGCACCGTGTTCAGCTGCTGGTAAGCATCCCAATACGACACAGGTTCGTCATGCCGCATCAAGGCTATCAGCTGCTCCGAAGTCTCGTTGATTTGGCTCGAGTTCAGCGGATAAGTCTGCGCCACGCGCAACACGTCGTTCTGCGTATCGTGCAGGATGCGTTTCTCTACCAAGATACCTATCAGCCTCAGCATGTCGTCGCGATTCATCTGTGCCGACTTCAGGGCACCCATGCGCTCACGGCGAATCTTCTGGAATGGCTCGTAGTCATCAGCCCACTGCTGCGCCCTCGCCAGAACATCGTCCACGCTCAGTTTTTCTAACCTCTTACCTCTAACCTCTGACTTCTGCATGCCCCAGCATGCATAGTTGCTCACCACATCCTGCGCCCCCAGAATCGTCTGGTTGTGGCACACCTTCACCATCGGACCGATACCCAGCTGGATACCCTTCTGATGGTACGCCACCGCCAGGCACGTCACCAAGTCATCCGTTTCGTCGCTTCGGATCTCGATGTTGGCATACACCCTTCGCAGCAGATGCGCCTCGACGGCACGCTCACCATACTTCTCCTCCAGCTGCGGCAGCAGCGTCACACCCGGACGTTTCGAGTCGCGGTTGGCGGCAGCAAAGATTTCCTGCACCACCGGCTTCAGACTGCGACGTTCAAAAGCCTCCAAGACCTGTCCTATCAGTTCGAAGTGGTAGATACCGCCGACGGGCTGACCCGTCGGCAAGTTCTCGTGATAGCTTCTTTCCAGTTCCTCGAGAGTCAGCACCTGTACTGGCTTCTCGGCAAAATTCAGCGTACTCATAATCCTACTTCATTGCGATTTTGTCCAGGTAAATCGTCGTAGCCTTCATGTGTTCGCCGGTCTGAGAGCTATCCCATTCCCTGACCACCATCGAGCACTGCACGCGGTAGTAGTAGTTCTTGTCGTACTGAGGGCAGTTCACGGCGCGTTCGCCTGTCACCTCACCCAGGAAAGTGTCGATGCCGTCCGTCAGCTTAAACGTCACGGCGTTGATCACCTTCTCCTCACCAGTCTTCTTGTCGGTATACTTCTTGGTCGAAAGTGCCGACTGTTCCAAAATTCTCACAGTTTTTTCCATAAAAATAATCCGTTTAATCCGTTAAATCTGTGGTCCTTTTTTCCTTATCCTTTAAACGCCAAATACAATCCCATCCTTAACAACATGGTCAAAGTTGCTCAGTTCCATCTTCTTCACTTCCTTCTTCAGCTTGTCGCTGATGATGAGGCCTTTACGGATAACAGATATTTCCGCCAAGCTCTCAAGTACGAAGAAATAGGTGTGTAGATCCCTGAACAGCTCGTCCAAATCGTCATAGCCGTCCACGTCGGCCAACACAGAGCAACTCGTATTGTAATCCTCCACCCGGAACGAGTACTTACCCTTACGTTTGCTGGTCACGCTGTTTTCAAACACCCTGACATCGAGTTCAAGAGGTTTGCGGTCCCATTTCACGCCCAATTCCTTCATGTGACAGACCGATAGTTTCAGGTCGGCACCAATTCCTTCGAAGGGGAATTCCATCACTTTTCCCAAAACCTTTGCAATCTGCAATGTCTGGGCCATCTCACCATCCAGCGACAGCACAAAGAACCGCATATCGTCCAGCTCCTCGTCCGCCACAAAGTCCTCCAGCGTCTTGGGCTCCTCACCCGGAGTAATGTTAATCCACTGTGCCTTCCCGTACTCGTCAAGTCCGGCAAACATGGCACGATAAACCATTCCACAAAGGGAATCATACAAAAATGCTTTTGTCATAATACTTTTATTTTTTTACGCTTTTACCTTTATCCTTTTATCATCTTCCTTATAAATTCCAGACCTTTGGGAGTCCAGACGAGATAGGTCTGACGTTTCTTCTTCCCGTCCTTCGAATAGTAGATGAACAGCCTGTCGTGTGTCAGCCCCAGCCCCTCGTATTGGGGCGTCAGCCGATACTGACCTTGCTTCCATTTCTGGACACCCATGTCGCGCAGAAACGAGTTCAGGTCCCTGGCTTCCATACCCAGTTCCCCGGCAATCTCCGTCACCGTCAGGCATCCGTTGTCACCTTGGTTTTCGCGCTGCAGGGTATGCCCCACAATGCGCTCCGCCTCATTCATCACGTCGTCGTCGGTCACCAGCAGGTGGCGCACAGCACGACGCATCAAATCCTTATCTTGTTGTTCCGTTTTCATATTCCTTTAAAATTGAAATATTGTACGCATACATGCGTGTATGTGTACGTGTAATAGAAAAAACAGCCGTGCTGTCACAGCAGGGCTGGGTGCGGCAGTCCGCTGACCGCCTGTACTAATCATTAACCAATCCGAGTTGAAGTGGGTGGTCGCAAAATGCAACCACCTCCCTCCTCACAAAACATCGATTCAGAAAAAGATATGAGTAGAAAAACAGATTCTCAATTCCGTTGTAACAATATGTCAAAGACCGCATCAGCGAGCGAAGAGCCAAACTTGTTTGAGCTCTTCCGAGCGCCAAAGGTTTTCGAGACGAAGTCTCAATCAGCACCGCAATCACCCACCATCGGGATTTCGGATTTCCTCACCCCTCCGGGATTGGATTGCGATGCAAAATTAGACTAATATTCCGGGGTATCAATGGGTTTCAGAATGCCGTTCTCTGATATTCTCTGACTTTCTCTAACTTTCTCTGAAATGCTCCGTTTTTCTCTAAAATTCTCTGATTTTCTCCGTTTTTCTCCCGAAAACAGGCAAAAACAAGGCAAAAACACAAAAAAAGCATCAGAAACCGTCATTTCTGATGCTTAAACCACTTAAAAAATCGATATCTTTATCTATTTCCTATAGTATTTCATAAACGTCTTGATGTTAAATCCATCCGTCTCGGGCATACCCATTCGGACCAGCTCATTATAGGCAACTTCACCACTCTGCGGCTGCAATATCTTTTTCTCGTCCTGCATCCCGTTCAGATATTTGCAGATATCTTGAATGCCCTGATTCGTCACCAGGCGTTTTATCTCGTCGTGTATCGCCCAGATCTCTTCTTCGCTACTCACAGCCGGATGTATAAAGAAACAGTGCTTCTCCGTCCGCTTATTCTTCTTTCCGCCTACAACTTCCACCTGCGTATGAGGCATCATAGGCAGCTGCCCCATATCCATTTTCATGTTACCCTCTTCATCCATCACGATAGTCAGATTGTTCAGGTTGGTGACAAAAGCCCCCACACCTTTCTGAAACTCGTTGTGGTTGGTAATCTGAACCGTTGCCGGCTTCACCTTCTTTTCTTTCTTTTCTGTATTTGCCATCGTCTTAGCTTATTACGGGTTAACGTTTTCCTTTTTCATTTGAATGTTCAGAAAGTCTTCAATATCTATCTTTCCGCCTGACAATACGACTGCCCCTACAGCTTTTTTAAACACGTTCTTGTCAACTGTCAGATTAACCACTTTCTGCACTCCGCCGTAGTAGTAGTTATTGATACCACCACGGCTCAACTGCTGTTCTTCTGTTGTGTCCATTTTTCTTTTTCTCGTTTTAAGTTTGCAATAATTTATTAGGTAAAACGAGGGCACGTATTCGAAATGAGTTTAAGCACCAGAGCCTCTACACTCCACACCAACTACAAAACGACCGCCGCCCCCGTCGTGATATAATCACACGAAGCGATGGTCGCATGCCTTGGTGCTTTGTTGGGCTAAGCCCAGTAGAGGTTATTTGTGCTTAAAGACAGCGATTTACGCAATAATCCACAATGTTCGAGTGGCAAAGGTAACACTTTATCTTTACTTTGCCAAATATATCTTTGTTTTTTTTCTTATTCTTTGGGTTGTTCTACGTTCAATACACTCCCCACGGTATTGTGGTAATGGTTCTCGATAGTTACTTTTGTTTCCTTACTCTCGAGTTGTTTAAAGACCGAATCCATCACTCTCTGATTGATGAAGTTCATGAAGTCAGGGTTATCCAAGTAATTCCTACAGAATTCTGAATTTTCTGCAAGCATCTGGATTACAATACCCATGATTGACGCGGCTCCTTGCATCATAGCAGTTTCCTTATTACTATTCTTTGCTGCATTAATGAAGGCTTCATCAGCCTGCAACTTTGCTGGCAATTCTTCCAGTTGCTGCTTGGCTTTCTCCTTATTAATCCAGTTGATGCTGTTCCATTCGTCCAAAATGTCACTTAGCTTCATCATCTCCGGTTCCTGCTGACCACGAGGTGTACCTACAGGAATGGGATCTATCTCTGATTCTTTATTCTCCAGTTCTATTTTCTTTTCTTCGCCCTTTATCAGACGATAAGAATCAAAATCAATTGCCTCGAGAAGTCCTTCGGTCAAGTCTTCGCCAGTTATCTTCGGCAATTTATGAATAAGGAGAGAATAATACGTTTCTAACATTTCCCACTCCGTACTCTTGAATGGCATAACTGCAGCAATGAATGGATAAGTGCGCAAGAATCCCCTGATACTGCTCTTGCAGACAATCTTTTTCTTATCGTCCAACTTGCAGAATCGTTCCACAGCTTTGTTCACAATGGGGTCTAAGAATTCCCTTGACACACCGCCCCAATATTTTTCATTCAGTTCCTGAACCTCTTCCATCGTATAGATGTTCGAGTTCTCAATCTCAGTAATCAAGTCATTGAGTTTGTTCGGATCCGTCTCTCTCGACAGGATGGTGGTCTTATAGAATCTTTGGAACGACTGCTGAATATCGTCTGCATCGTTGGCAAAGTCAAGCACAAAGGTATCACGTTTCTTAGGATGACAACGATTCAGTCTTGACAGTGTCTGCACCGCTTTTACATCCGTCAGCACTTTATCCACATACATCGTGTGTAACAGTGGTTGGTCATATCCTGTTTGGAACTTATCAGCAACTACAAGTATTCGGTACGGATCATGTTCCATATTCTCCTCGATGTCTTTCGACGGGAAACCATTAATGTCGGATTCCGTCACATCTTTACCGCCATAGTTCTTCGTGCCAGAGAATGCAACTATAGCCTTATAGGGACTCTTCCGTTCTTCCAAAAGCCTGCTTATCTCATAGTAAAATTCAATGGCTCTGAGGATACTGCTGGTAACAACCATTACCCTTGCCTGACCTCCAACCTTACCTTTGTCTATTACCTGCGAATGGAAATGCTCAACGATAATGCTTGCCTTTTGCTGAATGGTTTCCGGTTGTCCTTCAACAAAGGCTCTGAGTTTCTTCTGAGCCTCTTTTTTGTCGAACATCGGGTCATCTTTAATAGCCTTGACAACCTTATAATAGCTGTTATATGTGGTATAATGAGCCAATACGTCCATGATGAAGCCTTCTTCGATAGCTTGTTTCATGGTATATTCGTGGAATGGCCTATATCCAGTTTCACCGTCTGGCTGTTTGAAAGGTGTTCCAAACATTTGCAGTGTCTTATTCTTTGGAGTGGCTGTGAAGGCATAATAATTAGCATTCTTTACCATATGCCTACCCTCAATGACTGCATTCAGTCTATCCTCCAAGTCCATACTATCGTCTCCCGCATTTCCGCTTATTGCAATATTCATTTTCGCAGATAGTGAACCATTTTGACTGCTATGTGCTTCATCGATGATGATGCCGAAACGCTTGTGCTTCAGCTCACCACCAATAGTATCAAGTATATGGGGGAACTTATGAACAATGGTGATAATAATCTTCTTTCCACTGCTCAGGTGGTCTCGTAGTGACTCAGCGCTATCAGCCCATGCTACCAAGTTTTGCAGACGCTTAAAAGCAACGATGTTGTTCTTTATCTGATTATCAAGATTCACACGGTCTGTAACGACAATCACACTATCCAACAATGCCTGTGTGCCATCAAGCAGGCCCACCAACTGGTAAGCCAACCAAGTGATGGAGTTTGACTTTCCTGAACCAGCAGAGTGTTGAATCAAGAATTTTTGCCCCACACCCTTCGCCTTTGTTTCTGCCAACAATTTACGGACACAATCCAGCTGGTGATAACGTGGCCAAACCACACTCTGTTTCTCAGTATTAGTCTTGGGGTCGAGTCTCTTTACAACCTGAGCATAGTTTTCGATAATGTCCGAAAGCGAACGTTTAGCTAATATCTCTTCCCAAAGATAAGCCGTTTTCACGCCATTGGGATTGATGGGATTACCTGCACCGCCATTCAAGCCTTTATTGAAAGGCAGGAACCAAGAACTTTTACCACTGAGCCAGGTACACATCTTGATATCATCATCATCTACAGCCATATGAACAGCACAACGTTTCGGAGCCAGCAATTGATCCTTGGGGTCTCGGTCCGTCTGATATTGTTTCACGGCATGATCTACTGTTTGTCCTGTATAATGATTCTTCAGTTCCAGCGTCATTAGGGGCAGGCCATTCAGAGAAATCATTACATCAATGCTGTTCTGATTTTCGCGGCTATAAAAAAGCTGGCGAGTAACACTGAAGATGTTCTTATCGTATAATTCCTGAGCCGTTGGATTCAGTTCTGATGGAAGCGGATAATACATGTCGAAGAGTTCCGAGATGAAACGGAAGCCCTTACGCAGCACATCAGTCACGCCACGGTTTGCCAACTGTTTTGCCAATTCATTAAAGAACTTACGTTCAGAGATCTCGCTGGCAAAACACCCAGTATTATCAACCTTTTTTTTCTGGGTTGAAAGCAGGAAACGCTTCACTCGCGCTGTATCCAGTGCATAATCCTTGCTATAATCTTCAGAAACTCCTTGTTCATACTGATGAACATCTCGCAGATAACTTACGAGAATGGTTTCCAGCTGCTTTTCACTTACGTCTGTAGGCATATCGTATATATATTAGAATCAAACAAGTCTTTCCTTTATCATTTCTTTTAGATCAAATAGAATTGTATCCTTAGTTTCAATACTATCTATTTTCTTGATAACATCCTCAATAGGTTCATACATGAGCGGTCTTTTGCTGGCTACAGCAATTGAAGGGTAGCAGACCTCACTGCTAATCATCCAATTCTTACACCTGTCGTATTCTTCCTTTGTAGGGGGTGACAACACCAATGACAGAATAAAGAACTCTCCTTTATCATCGTAATATTTCTCAGAAACATAAAAGTCCTCTATTTTTGAGGTCATATCAGGCAGTTCAGGTATTTTCTCCTTGGCCTTAACCACGAGCTTTTCAATACAGTACTTAAATGCTGAAACGCTATCAAATCCCACGACCTGTGCCATTACACGTTGAGCATTTACCTGATTGGTTACAAGCACTACATTTCATTATACCATCTGGCCCACTAGTATAAGTTCTCTCATATAATCGTACTCCTTGACCTGCACACGAGGTACATCGCCCGCTCCCACCACAACTTGGACACTTCCCTTTTAGAGCCGTGCGCCCACTGGGCCTTGAAGGTTGTATTGCTCTGTTAAACTCCGCCATATTTTGAATTATTTGGCGATACTCCTGCGCTGTTACCATTTTTCGGCCATTGCATCCTGCACAATTTAGATAAGGAGCCGCCACATCTCCAGGCATTAAGGAATAGACCCCCGTACCATTGCATTGTGGGCATATATATTTAGCAGCTGAATTTGATGCCCGGCCCGTATTACTGCTATTTGTTTGTTTTTTAACAGAGGCGCCAGTATTTGTTGAGCCTTTTGTCGTGTTTTTCGAACCACCCACCAAAGTACTGCGCAATTCACCCTTACGACTTTCCGCTTTATCTTTTTTAGCCTTCTCATACTGTTTGATAGACTTTACCCATGAGGCTTCTTTCTTTACCTTGTATTGCTGACAATACACATTTGCGCAAAACAAAGCTAAACATAATATTATTAACGACTTTTTCATAATTCACTAATTTATTTAATGAAACATGTTATATTCCCAATTTATTCTTCTTCAGAATCAGTTACTTTCTCCGCCAATGGTACGAGTTCAAATTCCAATACACTTGACGGGATATTCAGTTCCTTAAACATATAGGTCAGGATGCTCCTTTTGGTATTCGTGCTACAAGAGGAGTAGATATAACAGTTTTCTGCAATCTTCGTTCTCTCCTTAGTACCTGTTTCGTGCATCCAAAAGTCCTTTGTGGCAACATAAGTAGCCGTCGAAGGATTCTCATTATACATCAGCTTGCACACTTGTACCAGCATTTCTTTCCATGTAATCACAGGATGACGCACGTCGCGGTAACGGAAACCAAGAATACTTCTACCTGTCAGTTCATATTCATCGTCATCGAAGGCGACAAGCTCATATTCCTTTTCCAGAGGTTCATATTCCGTTTCCACCATGGGCCACAACTGCAGGAAGTTCTTAAGGAGAATTTCCTGACGTTCCTTTAACTCATCCAAAGTCCATTTTGAACAATGCTTGATATAGTTCGACAGACGGAAAGCAGAATTGTCGAAGCCGTCTATCTTATTGCCCTTGCGGTCTATATAGCCTTCTTTCTTCTCTTGGAACGAATGGTTGCTGTACGACACATTGAATCCTGTCAGCGTCAGATTTGCAAAAGTATGGAGATAGGTCTCGTAGATATTCTCCCAGTCTTCCCCAAGTTCCTGTTTCCATTGGGGGGTAAGCGTCTGCGGCATAATATGCTCAATGGTGAAGTCACCAGACTGCATCTTCTCCACTATGGTATCATTGGCTTCAGGACTATTTTCGTTTTCCATTCTCTCAAATAGGAAGCAACGATAGCTGCTGGGAATTCTGTATATCTGTCTCGTCGGGAAACAATCCTTCACCTCCTTGTCGTCAGGGAATGAGGCAGTACCTTGTTTCTTCAAGAGCACATACTTTAACACCTGTGAATAAGGCAAGGTTAATTCCATTCCCCTTTTCTCGTGGCGTTGGTATATCTTATCTATTTCCGTATGCAGTGTAGCGAACATCTTCTGCAGGGCATTGGCAGGATAGTTACAGATAATACGGCGCGCCCAGTAGTTTTCAATCACATCCAGAACAGCGTAGATCTCATCCTCATCAAAGTTTTTCTCGTTGGCATAATCAAAGAACGACAGGAAGAAAGGCAGATGCACCGTGGTACCAATATACGATATTTGTTTCAGCTTTCTGTCAAGACGAGCGTTACCAGTTTCGCCCTTAGTTAACTGCCTGTAATAACGGGCAAACTTCAGCATCTTCTCCAGAAGCATTCTCCTTTCGATATTCTCCCTTTCGTCGTACGCCTTAAAGTCGAAATACAAATCCTCTATGTTACTGATAGCTCCGTTCTCGATGGTCAGATAGTCACGAATGAACATCGTAGGCTCCCCATCTGTCAGTTTCTCTATCTTACTCCAGTAAGAACGATAGTATTCTTCCTGTTCTGTAGGAGTGAGAGACATTAACAAGTAGTTTCTAACCTTATCAGCTTCCTCCAGATCCTTACCGCAAGAGTTCAGCGATTCGAAAATTAATTGAGGGTTATCCTCATAACCAAGACGAATGTCGATGACTGCCAAGCGTTCGATAGCCCCTATCATATCTGTAAAACTAAGGTCGCTGGCCTTAATCATCTGATAGAATAGCAGATAGTTTGATGTTATTCCTGTGTTCTTCACAAACTCATCTGGGTTGTTTGTAAACAAGGCATCGTAAGCTTCCAAATCGCCCTCAATGGGTTTCAGCTTTATCTTGCGCTCCGTCCTTTTGCGTACCGCAAAAAGATAATTATTACGAACCTCTTCCAAATTCTCATTACCTGGTGCCATATCGCCATTAGCGACAGCATTCAGTCCTGCAAGTATCAGTAGAGATAATGTCGTGATGCGCTGCTGTCCATCTATGATAAGAAGGTCATCATCATCTCTGTTGTCTTTCGTCGCTACTATACTCCCAAAGAAATGACTAGGTATATTTTTACTATGGATTTTCTTCAAATCATCAAACAGTCTGGCGCAATGTTTTTGTTGCCAGGCATATTTACGCTGGTACAGGGGGATAATGAACAATGTTTTCGCCCCGTAGAAGTAGTCATTTATTTTTGTCGCGTCACGCATGTCATTCTATATTTTGTACGTTTACTTGTCCTGTCACGCAGTCAGCAATGAGTCGCTGCTTGTATTCCTTCAAGTAGTCTATTTCTGATTCAAGTTCAGAAACGAGGGAGTTTATTTTGCTGCACTTTTCATTGATATAATTAACAATAGCATCTTGTTCAATACGTGGCGGTATTGTTAAATATTGATTCCCGAACACTGGAAAGGAAAAATCAGAAGATCGTTCTCTGATACCTTTGTAAAGGGACTGAATAAAACCACTTAATGCCATTTGACGAATTAAATAAGCATAATAATAAACGTTGTAATCCCCTATTGGCGTACAGCAATGATATACGGAAGTACCCATACCATCAGAATCGGAAACACCCACAGAACCCGCAAAAGCATCCATTTGATGAATTACAAGGTCACCTTTACGTATTCCCTGATAGCCATCGTATTTCTCCGATTCAGTAAAACCTGTTACGCGACGATTCTTTCTCAAAGTTACTTGTCCATCTCGGAAGCATGTAATCACCTCGTCTTCAGGTCTCCGAGCTCTTTTATTCTTAAAGAACATAAACTTTGCTCTTTTCGTTTCCCAATGTTCTGGAATCATTCCTATCCAAGAAATACCGCTATCTTTCATCTTTACATCTAGGTTCAATCCCTGTGTGACGACTTTTGCGATTTCTGCTTCCTTTAACTCGTTTAGCAGTTGTACCTCTTTCTCCTTCTCTGCAATATACGCATCTATCTTCGAGGTCTTGCTTTCGATATAATTCACAATCTTTTCCTGCTCCGCGAGGGGAGGGAAGATTGAATACATGGCAAACAAATCATCTGAATATAGACGACTGAAACCATCTCCTATACCAGACGCCTTTCTATTAAAAGCCTCCCGGTACATATCTGTGCCAAATAGTTTCACCATGTATTCAGACGATGCTATTTTAGAACATTTATAAACAGCATAATCAGAACTCACAATACCATCATAACCAGAAACAGCAAATAATCTCGCTTTAAAACGATTGAATACTATTTCTCCTTTATGAACTATTTTACCACCCACATAAGAAGCGCTTTCCATCGTTTTATTTTTTTTCTCATCAAACGGAATAATTCCACTCTCTTTACTAAGAGAAAGAGGCGTTTCTAATCCTTCTTCTGATTTTTCCTTCAATTCCGAGAATACATATTTAATTCGCCTAAGTGTCCAATGACTCGGAATCTCTCCAATCCATTGAACTCCACTATCTTTATATTCCTTATACCTCTCCATCACCTTCCAAGAATTTCGTTTAACAACCCATCGGTGCGCTCTTCAATGCCACGAATATCCTGGCTGATTTCCTCAATGGTACGCAACTGCTTCGGCTTATAGAAATACTTCGTGAACGATAGTTCATAGCCCGTCTCTATACTCTTTTCATCGATAATGGAATCAGGAGCATAAGGCAGAATCTCGTTCTGGAAGAAACCATCGATACCACCTTCGTAGCGGAAGGGAATAATTTCCGTATCTTTGTTCTTCTTATCAATAACAGGCACACCTTTCTTGCGGATGATGTTCCCCTGCTCGTCGCGCTGGGGCTGATAGACTTTCACACTCCAATAGCCAAACTCATCATTTGGGAATATCTTGCTCTGAGGAGTCTCTTTGAAGTCCATCAGCAACTTCATAATCTGTGCGCGATCTTCCTCAGTGGTCTCACAATTCTTCTCACCCAAGTTCTTGCGAAGCGGTGTTTTGATCTCTGTGGCATCAATCAGCTGTACATAACCTTTGCGGCGTTCTTCCTTGCGGTTGGTGACAACCCAGATGAATGTACCAATACCCGTGTTATAGAAATCCTTCTCAGGCATCGCAACGATGGCTTCCAATAGGTCGTTCTCTATGATATACTGGCGCAGATTGCTGGCACCACTACCAGCATCACCTGTAAACAAAGATGAGCCATTATGTACCTCAACGATACGAGTGCCGAGGGCTGTGTCCTCACGCATACGGGATAGATTGTTAGCTAAGAACATCATCTGTGCATCGCCAATATCGGGAATAAATGACAATTCCTTGCCCTCACTATCTAATACGCAGAAACGGCTATCGGTAAACTTCTTTTTCTCATTTTCACCCAAACCACGTTTCTTTAAGTCTTCCTTCCAAGGCGTGCCGAAGGGTGGATTCGATATACAGAAATCGTAAGTCTCTCCTGCATGTCCGTCACGGCTGATGGTGCTGTCGAAAGCAATATACTCGCGAGTTTCCATACCATGCTGGTACTGGAAAGAGCGGATATTCTCCGAAATCATCAGGTCAGCCTTACAGGTGGCAAAGGTATCGGGCTGCAATTCCTGTCCGAAGATGTTTACCTGCACTCGCTTGTCTCTCTCTTTGGCAATCTCTAAAATGCGGTCCTGTGCAATAGTCAAGATGCCGCCGGTACCGCAGGCACCATCATATATATGATAGGTATTGTCAGTAATCTTGTCGGCAATGGGGAGTACGGCAAGATCTGCCAGCAGTTTCACATAGTCACGGGGCGTAAAGTGTTCACCGGCTTCGGTGACGTTGTTTTCCTCATTAAACTTACGGAGCAGTTCTTCGAAGAATGTACCCATCGTATGGTTATCCAATCCAGGCAGGCGTACATTGCCATTATCATCTAGAACCGGCTTGTTCGAAAGGTTAATCTTGTCGTCCGTAAATTTCTCGATGATGCTGCCCAGACGTTCTGCTTCCGTCAGATTGTCCACCATTTGGCGAAGATGGAACTTATCGATAATGTCCTGAACATCCTTGCTGAATCCATTCAAATAATCAATAAAGTTCATTTTCAGACGCAGGGGGTCTGTTTCGCTCTTCAGCGTCTTCATCGTAAACTTCGACGTGTTATAGAACGGATAGCCTGTGACATTATATAGAATAGGATCTTGGTTCTGAATTTGGTTGTCATCCAGCATCTTTTTCTGCTTCAACAGCTGCTCCTTGGTAGGTTCCAGCAATACGTCGATTCTGCGAAGCACCATCATAGGCATGATGATCTTCTTATACTCGCCTTTCTCGAAGGCATAAACCAGCACATCTGTTGCAATATTCCAGATGAACGAGAATAATTGATTATATTGACTTTGGTTCATATTTCTGTTTCTTCTTTATAGTGATATGGTATGTTGTATGTGTCACACAGCTCCTTTATTTGAAGTATTCTTTCTTTTTCATCTAAAGCAGGTGGCAAATAGCGTGACAAACCAATATTTACATTCTTTTCTTGTTTAATTCCTATTACCTCTATCAGTTTTTTCAAGTCTTCTATGACAATGGTATAGCTCTCAAGATCACGATAAGCCCCAAAGGTACCGTCATCATCGCCCAAATAAGAGTAGACAGCCTTATTGCCACCAACCCAACCACCATTTATTCCTAAATGACTTGCTTTTGCCATATATCTTGTTTTTATCGTTTCTTACTAAACCTCCGCTATTCTCCCGAACCACGGAGGGTAATTCACTTAAATCATCAAGGGCCGCCGGAGCACCCGGCTGGCCTTACAATTATGAAAACACGCACACTGCGCTTGGAGACAAAGTCCCCTGCACACAGAGTGGGTTGGGTTAATATGTTTTGTTGCCATATATCTTGTTTTTACTTTTATCTTTTAAAACCTCGCCCAGCATAACGAGCTCAAAGGAATTCACGCGCAACGTCGATATTGCCGGACGAGGGTATATCTCGTTTTACATTTATTTTTTCGTAAACTCCACGATTCTCACGAAGGGTGAAGGTATTCTATTTTATAAACTAAAACTAATTCCTGCTCTCAGGAAAAACAATATAAACAATTTGTTTTTTACAGCAGCGGTGTCCTACACGTAGGACGATGCCGTATAGTGTTAATTATTGTCGTTATCGTTAATAATTTATATGCGTTTCGCCCTTCCATACGGTGTCGATGGTGACGGTTATACCAAGTCCGCCACGAGCAGTGCTGTCGTTTTGCTGGACAGCGCGGGTGAGGGCATCGTCATCAGCGGGAATTTCCTTCTCGCAGGCCGTAAAGGTCAGCAAGAACAGAGTCAGGCATAGGAACGTCAAAACCCTGCCACAAGAGGCTGAAGCCTGATGCAGCAGGGGGGCATTGGCAGTAATGCCATGGGATGTGGTTATACCTGTGAGATTACAAAATATTGGGGGAGGCTGTCCGAAAACCTAACATGAGGTAAATTGAGTTCA
>JAEEGH010011193.1_pt1 | contig 20407 bp, 10 predicted proteins | sample 9134181 | NCBI WGS metagenome assembly JAEEGH01 (sample SAMN16246544, study PRJNA631951) | gut metagenome | biome: gut microbiome; feature: rumen; material: DP-attached | host: Bos | place: Iran: Karaj | collected 2018-10
GCTGACGCAAATATTTTTCAAAATACTATATCTAATACCTTCGCTATTAATGATATAGAGACGAATGTTATCAGTATTAAAAACTTTTCTCAGTTTTGGAAATTAACTTCTGAGTTTTACCCTGAAATTATTTTTTTTGAAAACGGTGAATGTATTTTTAAAATGTTGGATTTTTTGGAACATGAGCATCCGCTGATACGTCACTTGAGTAAATCGTGGTTAAGTGAAGCTAAAAATCAGTTCAGGAAAATTATTGACCCATTATTAAAAGTTTTATTAGATAAAGAAACCAAATGGTATATATCATTCAAAAAGCAACTTTTTTTTACGAAGGAATATGATAATAGAAGGATAATAGAAGCTTTTCGAATATTGAAAGATATTATTATCAACGTACCTGAAATAGCGATAGGGTTTTTCGTTGAAGAAAAAATTTCTCAGAATTTATTAGATATGGATATATTAGGAAAAGAATTAAAAAATGTGACTAAAACTATAAGTCTGGAATTTTATTTAGAATTATTAGTAACAATAAGTCTAAGATTTATTCAAGGTAAATTTATTGAATCAGTTTCGGAGTCATTTTATAAAGAGAATTTCAGTGTCAACGCAGCCTCCTGCGAATTTTTAGAATTTTTATTATCTTATGTTGAACCTAAAAATAAAGTTATGGATATTGCACAAAGTATTGTCGAACCGGTGCTGGAAATTTTGATGGAGAGTTTGAAAAATGAAGATGAAGTTATGCAAGTGCAATTAATTAATTTATTAAAAGTGCTAATTATTGGTACGTCGCGATCCGGCTTACCCCGTGCCGCCGATGCCCGTCATATACGTTCGACAGCATCACGCTCTTGATGCTCATCGGCCCCTTCCCCGGCATCAATCCGAGGCACCCGTTCGCCACCGGCACACTGAAATACCTGCCGGAAAAATCACTCTGAGTCAGGGTCCAACCTATTTCGGGAGATAGCCGGTCTAGGCCGGCTATGACAGGCCAAGTGAGCGCATCGTCGCAGGAGTCGGGTGTGCCAGGGCATTCGCGGATGCATTCCCCGACAGGGTTCGTTCCTGCATCCGAGAGTGCCCTGGGATGCCCGACCCCTGCCCATGCAGGAAGCATGCAAAACAAAAGCAGGCAGCACAAAAGGCCGCCTGTCCCTGCAAATGTGAAGGTCCTGCGCATAGCCTAGACCTCCGGCGCCGTCCTGAACTCACTCAGGAAACGCATGTCATTCTCAAAATAATGCCGCAAGTCATTCACCTGCCACTTCAGCATCGCGATCCGCTCCAGCCCCATGCCGAACGCGAACCCGCTGTACTTCTTCGAATCGATCCCCGAAGCCTCCAGCACGTTCGGATCCACCATGCCGGCCCCCAGGATCTCCAGCCAACCCGTGCCCTTGCACACGTTGCAACCCTTGCCCTTGCAAATGTTGCAACTCACATCCACCTCCGTGGACGGCTCCGTGAACGGGAAATACGAAGGCCGCATCCGGATCTGCGTCTCCGGACCGAACATCTCGCGCGCAAACAGCAGCAGCGCCTGCTTCAGATCCGCGAAAGTCACATTCTCATCGATGTACAAGCCCTCGATCTGGTGGAAGATGCAATGCGCGCGGGCGCTGATCGCCTCGTTGCGGAACACGCGGCCCGGGCACACGACACGGATCGGCAGCGGCATCTTCTCCATCGTGCGCACCTGCACGCTGGACGTATGCGTCCGGAGCAGGAGCGGATTCAGATGCCCGGCCGACACGAAGAACGTGTCCTGCATGTCACGGGCGGGATGGTTCGGCGGGAAATTCAGGGCCTCGAACACGTGGTAGTCATCCTCGATCTCCGGACCCTCGGCCACGTCGTAGCCGAACTTGCGGAAAATGTCCACGATCTGCTGACGCACGATCGACACCGGATGGCGCGAGCCCAGCTCATACGGGTCGCCCGGCATCGAAAGGTCCTGCTTCGGACCCTCCTCGGAAGCAGCGGAACCGACACTTTCCTTCAACTGCTCGATCTTCGTCGCCGCACTCTGCTTCAACTCGTTCAGCGCCTTGCCGAACTCCTTCTTGAACTCCTTGTCCAGCTCGCGGAACTCGTCGAACAGGCGGGTCACCTCGCCCTTCTTGCCCAGGAAACGGATCCGGGCCTCCTCGACCTCCTTCTTGGTCTTGCACTTCAGTTCATTCAGCTCGGCGACAATGCGCTCGATATCTTCTCTTTTCATAGGTGCTTATTTTTTCTTCTGTTCGGCGGCCAGCGCTTTCTCGGCCCGCTTGTCACGCGCCTTCTTGGCCCGGGCGGCGCCCCCCTTGAGATATTTGGCCTTCTGCTCCTCGTTCAGGATGCGGAGATAGGACTGGTGGATGGCCTCCATCCACTTGTCCTGCGCCGTCATATAGGCCGTAGGGTTGGACACCTTGGACAGGCGCAGCGCGTCGAGATCCGCCGCCATCGCCTTGTAATCGTGGGTCAGGGTCGAGTCGATCATAAAGATCTGCCAGTCGGCCAGGTCCAGGACCGTGGTCTGCCGCTCGATCTCCTTGTCGATGGCCTCGTACAACGCCTTCTCCTGCTCTTCCGGGCTCATCGGGCCCTGGGCGAAAAGCGGAAGGGCGGCCAAGGCACAAATCGCCGCCATCAGCGTGAACAACCTTTTCATACTCTCAAAAATTTTTTAGCTTTGTATCCTACACGCGGATAACTCGCAAAATTAAACAAATAAAGCCAAAACAACAACTTTCAACCCATGAGAAGAAATCTGATCCTCTGCCTGCTGCTTTGCGTCCCGGCGCTTTTCCTTACCAGCAAATCCGATGCCTGCACCAACGTCCTCGTCACAAAGGGCGCCAGCAAGGACGGTTCCTGCATGGTTTCCTACGCCGCCGACTCCCACTGGCTCTTCGGCGAACTCTACTTCCAAAAAGCCGCGAAATGGGCCCCCGGCGCGATGCTGGATATCACGGAATGGGACACCTACAAGCCCCTGGGTAAGATTCCGCAGGTCGCCCGCACCTTCCAGACCCTGGGCAACATGAACGAGCACCAGCTCATCATCGGCGAGACGACCTACGGCGGGCGCGAGGAACTGGCCGACCCGGCCGGCATCATGGATTACGGATCCCTCATCTATATCACCCTGCAGCGCGCCCGCACGGCGCGGGAAGCCATCGAGACCATCGTGGCCCTGGCCAACGAGTACGGCTATCCTTCCGAGGGCGAAAGTTTCTCCATCGCCGACCCGGACGAGGTCTGGGTCATGGACCTCATCGGCAAGGGCAAGGATGAAAAAGGCATCGTGTGGGTGGCGCGCCGCGTGCCCGACGGCTATATCTGCGCCCACGCCAACCAGTCCCGCATCACGCGTTTCCCCCAGGACGATCCCGACAACTGCCTCTTCGCCCCGGACGTGATCAGTTTCGCGCGCAAGATGGGATGGTTCGAAGGCGAGGATGCTGATTTCTCTTTCCGGGACGCCTACAATCCCCTGGACTTCGGCGGCGCGCGTGCCTGCGACGCCCGCGTCTGGAGCGCCTTCAACATCCTCTGCGACGGGCAGTTCACCTATATGAACGAGGCCGGAGAGGAGGTCACCGCCCCCGCCACGGACTGGCTCGACTATGCAATGGGATACGACCTTAAGGGCGAAATGCCCCTCTTCGTCAAGCCTTCCCGGGGCATCAGCGTCAAGGATGTGGCGGACGTGATGCGCGACCACTTCGAAGGCACCCCGATGGATATGCGCGTGGATGCCGGCGCGGGCGGCAACGCCCTCCCCTACCGCTGGCGCCCGATGCATTTCAAATATGACGGCAAGGAATACCTCAACGAGCGCGCCATCGCCACCCAGCAGACCGGCTTCTGGTTCGTTGCCCAGGCCCGCGGCTGGCTGCCCGACGAGATCGGCGGCCTCGACTGGTTCGGCTGCGACGATGCCGCAACCTCCTATCTGACACCGATTTACGCCTCCACCAACGTAGTCCCCGACTGCTTCCGCGTCGGCAACGGCGACCTCCTGCACTACTCCCCCACCGCCTCCTTCTGGATCAATAACCGCGTCGCCAACGCCTGCTACAAGATGTACGACCGGATGGAACCCGTCGTGCGCAAAGCCATCGACGATTTCGAAAACGCCCAGCTAGAAGCCGTCGCCGCCCAGGACGCCAAGATGCTCGCGATCTATAACAAAAACGCCAAGCATCCCGGCAGCAAGCGTGCCATCCGCAAGATCCGCCGCGAACTGACCCAATTCAGCGTCAATACGGCCCAGAAGCAATTCAACGAATGGGTCAAACTCGAAGAACTGCTCCTCGTCAAATTCATCGACGGCAACATCAAGGCCCAGGACGAAGACGGCTCCTTCCTCCACTCCCAGTACCACGCCGGCTCCCCCGAAAAGCTCGAGCAGCCCGGCTACACTGAAAAATGGAAAGAAGCCGCCGCCAAAGACAACGGCCGCATCCTGGAGGTCCGCTAACGGCGGTGGCCCAGGGGACTTCTGCGGGTGTGTCCACCCCCGGACACGGGAAGGGGGAGGGGCCCGCAACCGTCAGGTTGTGGGAGGGGCCGGAGTGAGCGAAGCGAACGGAGTCCCGCAGAAGTCCCCTGGGCCACCGGCGGGAGGACCTACGGCTTGCGGGCGAGACTGTACGTGAAGCCCAGGCGGTCGAGCTCGTCGATGAGGTCCGTGCAAATATGCACCTTGTACTTCTTCGACTTGAACTCGATCTTATAATCCAACTTCGGATCAATGATGTAAATCCTCAACGGCGTCTCCCCCTTGAACGTCTTCAACAGCCGCACCAGCGACTCCCGGAACGCAGCATCCACCTGCGACGTCACGACCGACAACGTAATCGAAGTAAAAGACTTCTCCGACACATTCCCCAGCAGCGCCACGTCAGTTACCTTCAAATCGAACGGCGCCGTCTTCCCCTGCGCCCGCTCCTCCGGCTTCAACCCATACTTCTCCCGGATATCCCCCTTCACCAGGATACTCGTATGTAGCTGGATCTTCGGCCGGAACGCCTCATAATCCTTGCTGAACAAAGACAACTCGTACGGCCCGCTGAAATCCTCGATCGTCACCCGCCCGTACGGTTTCCCATTCCGCGCCGTCAGATCCTTCACCTCCGTCACGATCCCCGCGAAAGACACGTTCCGCGGCTTCCGCGTCCGGTCACACTCCTCGATCAACGGCTCCAGGCCCAGCAAGCTGACCGTCGTAAACTGCTCCATCTCGAAACGGTAACGATCCAGCGGATGCGATGAAATATACGTCCCCACCAGCTCCTTCTCCTTCTGCAGCAGCGCCAGCACATTCTCCTCCTCCGGCGGAGCGGGAATCTGCGGCCGCACCGGCTTCATCTCCTCCGCATCCCCGAACAAGGAACAAGACGAATCCACCGTATCCCGGCGGTACAGGTCCGCATACCGCGCCAACTCGTCGATGAACAACTCCCCGCTCATCCCCGGCAGGAAGAACTGCGACCGCTTGTAACCGAACGAATCCAGCGCCCCCGCATACACCAGGCACTCCAGCGCCCGGCGGTTGATCACCGGCACCCTTTCGACGAAGTCATACACGTCCTTGAACTCCCCGTGCGCCGCGCGCTCCGCCAGGATCACGTCCACCACGTTGGAACCGAAGCCCTTGATGCCCCCCAGGCCGAAACGGATGTCCCCGTTGCGGTTGACCGAGAAATGCGACACCGACTCGTTGACATCCGGCGTCAGGACATTGATCTTGTGCGCCTTGCAGTCGCCCATGATCTTCTTGATCTCCTCCGCCTTGTCCAAGTTGCAACTCAGGTTCGCCGCAAAGAACTCGCTCGGATAATGGCACTTCAGCCACGCCGTCTGGTAACTCACCCAGGCATAGCAGGTCGCATGGGACTTGTTGAACGCGTACTGCGCAAACTTCTCCCAGTCCTTCCAGATTTTGTCCAGGGTCTTCTCGGGATGTCCGTTCGCGACACCCTGTTTCATGAACTTGTCCTTCAGCTCCATCATCACGGCGATCTGCTTCTTGCCCATCGCCTTGCGGAGCTTGTCCGCCTCACCCTTCGTGAAGGAAGCCAGCTTGCGCGAAAGCAGCATCACCTGCTCCTGATAGACCGTGATGCCGTAGGTCTCCGCCAGATACTCCTCCATATCGGGAAGATCGTACTCGATCGCCTGCAGGCCCTGTTTCCGCTCCACGAAATCCGGGATGTAGTCCATCGGTCCCGGGCGGTACAGGGCGTTCATGGCGATCAGGTCCTCGAAGCGCTCCGGATGCAGGCGCATCAGCCAGCGTTTCATCCCGGGCGATTCAAACTGGAACACGATCGTCGTATCGCCCCGGCCATACAGCTCGTAGGTGGGCTTGTCGTCGATCGGGATCGCCTCGATGTCGATGTCTTCCCCCGTATGGTCCTTGATATAGTTGAGGGTCGCGTGGATGATGGACAGGGTGTTCAGCCCCAGGAAGTCCATCTTCAGCATGCCCACGTCCTCGATGTAATGGCCGTCGTACTGCGACGTCCACTTCTCCTCCCCCGTCGAAGGGTCCTTGGACAGGCAGATCGGGATGTAGTCCATCAGGTTGCCGCGGCAGATGATGGTCGCGCAGGCGTGCTGGCCGACCCCGCGTATGCTTCCCTCCAGCTGGCGCGCATACTCGAGCACTTCCTTGTTGATATCCGTGCCGCTATCCAGCTCTTTCTTGAATTCCGGGACCAGGCGGAAGCAATTCTCGAGGGTGATCTTCACATCCTCGTCCTCCATGCCCTTCTGGAACTTGCGTTTCTCCAGTTTCTTTTCCCCGGGATGGTCGGGATCGTCCACCTCGACCTCCTTCTCGACGACCTTGAAACCGCTCTTGAGCTCGTCCAGCTTGGGGTTGTAGGGATACTCCTTCTCCACCCGCTCGCTCAAGCGGTCCGGCACCATCTTCGACAAGCGGGCGCTCTCGTCCAGCGACACGTTGGTAATGCGGGCGACGTCCTTGATGGCGCTCTTGGCCGCCATCGTGGTATAGGTGATCACGCGCGAAACATGGTCGGCGCCGTAACGCTCCTCCACATAACGGTGCGCCATGGGCACGTCCTCGAAATCGACGTCGATATCCGGCATCGAGATACGGTCCGGGTTGAGGAAACGCTCGAACAGGAGGTTGTAGCGTATCGGGTCCAGGTTGGTGATCTTCAGGCAGTAGGCCACGACGGAACCGGCCGCCGAGCCACGTCCCGGCCCGACCAGTGAGCCCATCGCCCGGCAGGCGGCGATGTAGTCCTGCACGATCAGGAAGTAGTCCGGGAAGCCCATGCGGCAGATGGTCTTCAACTCGAAGTCGATGCGTTCCTCCTGCTCGGCGGTCAGCGTCTGCCCGTAGCGCTGCCGCGCCCCTTCGTAAGTCAGATGGCACAGGTAGGCCACGGACTGGCAGAACTCCTCGCCGCGCTCATTCCCGCTTTTGTCACAGCGGCCCTCGTCGATGACGGACTTGTATTTTTCCAGCCATCCGTCGATGTCCGCAAGGAACTCCGCCGGCGGGTTGAACTTAGGCAGCACGTGGTCGCGGTCGATCGAATAGCGCTCGATCTTGTCCGCCACCTCCTGGGTGTTGGCGAGCACTTCCGGATGGTCCGGGAACAGGGCCGCCATCTCCTCCTCGCTCTTCAGGTATTCCTGCTGCGTGTAGCGGATGCGGTCCGGATCGTCGATCGAGGCGTTCGTAGTCAGACAGATCAGCCGGTCGTGGGCCGGTCCGTCCTCCTTCCGGATGAAATGCACGTCGTTGGTCGCCAAGACCTTGACACCCATCTCCCGGGCCAGCTCGAAGATGCCCTCGTTGGCCACCAGCTGATGCTTATACACGTCCATAGGGCCGCCCGGAACCTCGGTCTTGTGGAGCTGGACTTCCAGATAATAGTCCTCTCCGAAGACGTCCTTGTGCCACTGGATAGCCTTGCGGGCCCCGTCCAGGTCTCCGGCCACGATATCCCGCGGGATCTCGCCGGCCAGGCAGGCCGAGCAGCAGACCAGCCCGTCGTGGTACTTCTCGACGATCTCGTGCGTCACGCGGGGCTTGTCGTAGTACTTGCCTTCAATGTGGCCGAGCGAGACGATCTTGGAGAGGTTGCGGTAACCCTCATAGTTCTTGGCCAGGAGGATGAGGTGGTAGTACTTGCGGTGGTCGTTGTCCTTCAGCCGGTGGTCGTAGTGCCGCGTCACATAGATCTCGCAACCGATGATAGGCTTGATGTCGGGATACTTGCCCGCCACCTTGAGGAACTCCTTGACCCCGTACATGTTGCCGTGGTCGGTGATGGCGAGGGCGCCCATCCCCAGCTGGGACGCGCGCTTGAAAAGTTTCGGGATGGCGGAAAAGCCATCCAGGATCGAATACTGGGTATGGACGTGAAGGTGTACGAACGACATACCACAAAGTTATAAAAAAGCCCGGCTTCCCGAAAGGGAAACCGGACTGATTTATCAACAATTTTCAAGCTTATTTCTTGAGGGCTTTCTTGGCAGCCGCCTTGGCGTTCACCCGGGTGGTCACGTCGTACATCACGGGGGTACCGATCATGATGGAAGCGTAGGTTCCGATCAGGATACCGAGGATGAGGGCGACGGCCAGGCCGCGGATGGACTCACCGCCGAAGATCGCGATGGCGAGCATCGGGAGGAGGGTCGACACGGAGGTGTTGACCGTACGGGTCAGGGTCGCGTTGAGGGAGCGGTTGACGGTATCCTTGAAGTCGTCGTTCGGATGGAGTCCGAGGTTCTCACGGATACGGTCGAAGATAACCACGTTGTCGTTGATGGCGTAACCGATGATCGTCAGGATGGCGGCGATGAAGGTCTGGTCCACATCCAGGTTGAACGGCAGGATGCCGGAGAAGATGGAGAAGAAACCGATGACGATGATCGCGGTATGGGCCAGGGAGACGACACCGCCCAGACCCCAGGTCCACTTGCGGAAGCGGATGGCGATGTAGGCGAAGATCACCAGCAGGGCGAGGAGGACGCTGATGACGGCGGAACGCTTGATGTCGTTCGCGATCGTGGCGCCGACCTTATCGGAGGAGATGATACCGTTCGGGTTCTCCAGCGTGGAGGTGAACTGCTGCTGGGTGACGGGCGTCTTGAAGAAGTCCTTCAAGGCCTCATAGAGCATGCCCTCGATCTCGGCGTCGACCTCGGAAGCGTCGTTGTCGAACTTGTAGGAGGTCGTGACCTTCATCTGGCTCTCGCCGCCGAACTGCTTGACCTCGGCGGAAGAGTTGCTGATGGACTCATCGGCCGCGGCGGCGGCGTTGAACACGTCGAGCACCTTGGCGCGGACATCCTCGGCCGTGACGGGCTGGTCGAAGCGGACGACGTAGGTACGGCCGCCGGTGAAGTCGACACCATAGGTGAAGCCCTTGGTGAAGATGGAGACCAGGGAGATGAGGATCAGGGCGCCGGAGATGATGTAGGACCACTTGCGGCCACCCAGGAAGTCGATGTGCGTATTCTTCAGGAAGTTCGTGGTCAGCTTGTTCTCGAAGGTGACATTCTTGCCCTTCTTGATCCGGTCGTCGATGATCAGGCGGGAGATGAAGATGGACGTCAGCACGGAGGTGATGATACCGATGACGAGGGTCGTGGCGAAGCCCTTGACGGGGCCGGAGCCGAAGAAGAAGAGGACGAGACCCGTCAGGAGGGTGGTCACCTGGCCGTCGATGATGGCGGAGTAAGCGTTGTGGTAACCGTCGGCGACAGCCTTGCTCAGGCCCTTGCCGGCCTTGAGCTCTTCCTTGATACGCTCATAGATGATAACGTTGGCATCCACGGCCATACCCAGGGTCAGGATCAGACCCGCGATACCCGGCAGCGTCAGGACGGCGCCGAAGGAGGCGAGGGTGCCGAAGAGCAGCAGGACGTTCGTCAGCAGGGCGACGTCGGCGATGAGGCCGGCGCCCTGGTAGAAGAACACCATATAAATAAGGACGAGCAGGAAGGCGATCAGGAAGGAGATCAAACCGCTGCGGATGGACTCGGCACCGAGGGTCGGGCCGACGACCTGCTCCTGGACGATCGTAGCCGGGGCGGGCAGCTTACCGGACTTGAGGACGTTGGTGAGGTCGGTGGCCTCTTCGACGTCGAAGTTGCCGGTGATGGAAGAGTTGCCGCCGGTGATCTCGCTCTGGACGACCGGGTAGGAATAGACCGTACCGTCGAGCACGATGGCAATCTGACGGCCGATGTTCTCCTTGGTCAGGCGGGCCCAGATGTTGGCGCCCTCGGCGTTCATCGTCATCGAGACGCCGGGCTGGCCGCCGTGTTGCTGGCCGTTGTAGTCCACGCGGGCGTCGGTCACGACACCGCCGTCGAGCGGAGCCTTGCCGTCACGGGAAGAGGCCTTGATCGCGATGAGCTCATAGATGTTGGCGCCCTGGACGTACTCGGTGGGCTTGACGGACCACATGGGGCGGAACTCAGCCGGGAAGATGGCAGCGATCTCGGGCATTTCGAGATAACGCGTGATCTTGTCCATGTCGATCGCATTGGCATAACCGATGCAGGCGCTGGTGTTCATCTGGGAAGGCTGGAGAAGCGCGAAGAGCGGGTTGGCCTTGCGGTAGTTCTCCGCATCGACGGACTCGTTCTGCTGCTCGGCGAGGACCTCGTCCACGACGGAACCCTCGGCGGGGGCGGCCTCCGCTTCGGCGGCAGGCTGCTCCACATCGGCTGCCATCAGCTCGGCCAGGCGCTGGTTGGCCTCGACCATGTAAGGATAGATCTCGGCGAAGTTGAAGGTGGTCCAGAACTCGAGGGAAGCGGTGCCCTGCAGGAGGTTACGCACACGCTCCGGCTCCTTGACACCCGGAAGCTCGACCAGGATGCGGCCGCTGTTGCCCAGACGCTGGATCGAAGGCTGGGTCACACCGAAACGGTCGATACGGTTGCGCAGGACGTTGAAGGAGTTCGCCACGGCGCTCTCGGCCTCGGACTTGATGACCGTCAGCACCTCTTCGTCGGTGGACTCGGGCTTGATCCGGTCGCGCATCTCGTAGGTACCGAAGATCTGGGCGAGACGCTGTCCGCCGGAGACCTCTTTCCACGCCTCACCGAAGAGGGTGATGTAATCGGACTGGGAGTTGACGCTGCGCTCCTTGGCCAGTTTGACGGCCTCCAGGAACTCGGGGGTCTGGTTGTTCTCGGACAGGGCCTTGACCAGGTCGGCGAGCTGGACCTGCAGCATGACGTTCATACCGCCCTTGAGGTCCAGACCGAGGTTGATCTCCTTGGCCTTGACATCCTTGAAAGTATAACCGAAATAGACCTTTTCCGCGGAAATGGAGTCCGTGTACCAGCGGGTCTTCTCGGCCCGGATGGAATCGAGGACATAAGCCTGGTCCGCGACGGCGATCTGGTCAAAAGCCGGGGAATTCTGGAATGCGGCAGCTATGTTCTCCGCATACTTGACAGCCTTCTTCTCCTGGAGACGGGTCACCAGCGTGAAGGAAAGCTGCCACAAGCAGGCCAAGGCCAGCAAGATGGCGACAAGCCTGATAGCACCTTTACTTTGCATACTGTTGTTTGTTAATATTTGTTATCGTTTCAAATCTTTCACTTTTGCCCAGTTAGGCAAAATAGACCGCAAAATTACTATTTTTTTCGGTACAAAGAAATTTTATACTACTATTTTCTTAATTTTGCACCTGCAAATCAGATGAAAACCCGGGTTACAAGCATATTCTCCCTCCTCGTCGCGGCCGCGCTCCTCTGCGCCGGGACGGCCTTGCGGGCCGGTGTCCCGCCCCTTTCGGACTCCCTCCGGAAGGCCTACGACTTCAAGGGAGCGGTGGCCTGGTGCGAGCGGATGATGAGCCTCGTCGACTCCACCCGCGTGGAGGAATACGAGCAGGAACTGATCCTTTCCCAGAACGGCCTCAGCATGACCCGCTACTGCAGCCAGCCCGAGGTCGTGGCCCGCTACCGCTTCAGCCTGGACGACTTTTTCCTCTTCTATCCGATGGAGAACCGTGCCTGGCGGCCCGTGCCCAATCCGCTGGACTCCCTCGCGGGAGACGGCCTGGTCCGGGCGATGTACGTCCCGCAGGACGCGACGGACATCTACTACTCCGCCCGGGACGCGGACGGCATACGCAATCTTTACCACACAACCCTGCGCGACTCCATCTGGTCCGTCCCCCGGCTGATCAACGAAGACCTTACCTCCTCCTCGGACGAGATCTATCCCTACGTGACCCCCGACGGCAAGACGCTCTATTTCGCCTCCAAGGGCCTGTACGGGATGGGCGGCTATGACCTGTACGTCTCCCAGTGGAACGAAAACACCCGCGACTGGGACGCCCCGGTCAACCTGGGTTTCCCCTATTCCTCGCCTTTCGACGACTTCCTGCTGGCCCCCAGCGAGGACGGCCAATATACCGTGTTCGCCTCCAACCGCGGCTGCCCCGCCGACAGCGTGTGGGTCTACGTGCTCGCCTTCGACAGCATGCCCGTGCGCACCGAGGTCGGGACCGTGGACGCCCTCAAGGCCCTTTGCGCGCTGACCCCGCAGGACGAGCATTCGGACGCCGGCCCCGCGATCCAGGGCATCCCCGAGGATGACAACATCCGCCGCTACGTCGCCGCGATGGACCGGGTCCGCCTCGTCCGCGACTCGATCGCCCGTTTCAGCACCGGGCTGGAAGCGCTGCGCGACCAGCTGAAAGAGGAAGCGGACGCCGCCCGCGCCGCGTCGCTCCGGGAGCAAATTCTGGCAGGGGAAATCGCCCTCCCGGCGCACCAGAAGCAGCTTTCGGCCGCCCTCAAGGAGCTCCAGCAGATTGAGATGGACTTCCTCTCCAGCGGCATCGTCATCGACCCGGACAAGCTCCGGGCGGAAGCGGAACGGGAGATGGTCGGCACCCCGTCCCATTACGTCTTCTCGAAGAACGAACCGGGACCCGCGCTGGACCTCGTCGTCGAGCAGCCCGAGCCCACTTTCGACTACTCTTTCAAGATCCTGGATGTCGGCCAGTTCGCCGAAGACAACACCCTGCCCGACGGCCTCGTCTGGCAGATCCAGCTGTTCGCCTCCGCGCGGAAAGCGACGGAACGCGAGCTGAAGGGCCTCAGCCCCGTCTTTTCGCGCCCCGCCAGCGGCGGCAAGACCGCGTATTCGGTCGGCCTGTTCCGGACCTACGACGACGCCCTGTCCCGCCTCAACAAGGTCAAGAGCCTGGGCTTCAAGGGTGCGGCCATCGTGGCCTTCCAGGACGGCAAGATGATTCCCGTCCCGGCGGCCCGCAAGCTGGAGTCGGCCGAGCCTTCGCTTTTCAAGGTCCGGATCTGGCCGGAGAACGGCGCATCCCTGTCCGAAGCCACCCTGAACGCCATCCACGCCTGTACCGACAAGGATATCATCCGCGCGAAGGAGGGCGCCGCCGTCGTCTATGAAGTCGGCCCCTTCGAAGACAAGGCGGAGTGCACCCTGCTGGTCACGGCCCTCAAGGAAGCCGGTGCGGACCGGGTCAGCGTTTCCCCCGCAGGCGAATAACACCCCATTTTTTTATACCGCAGTTTTTACTATCTTTGCGGCTCATTATGAAAAAGAAGTATTTACACCAGGCAGAGTCCTACCTTCCGCCCCGGGCGGAGGCGCTGCCTTTTTTAATCGGACAACCCATTCTGGACGGGTCTTCCACGCTGGATGACGGAGAGGACGACGGCGGATGGGGTGATGACATTTATTGAGGCCATGAGAAAGATATATTTATACCTGTCGATCGTGGCCGCCCTGGCAGCCTCCTGCGCCGTCCGGGAAGAGACCGAAACCCTGGATCCCGCCGACCGTTCCGTCCTGTTCGTCGCCCAGATGCAGACGAACGAGACGCGTACGGCTTTCGGACCGGGAGAAGACGGCATCTACCATACGAACTGGACCGCCCGCGACACGGCGGTCGCCGTATCCCTCAACCACGCCGAGCCCCGGGAAGCGCGCGTCGTTTCCGGACCGGACTACAGCTACGCGCATTTCCAGTATTCGACCGGCGTCCAGGCGAGCTCATATACCTTCCACCTGCTGACGCCTTCCTCCGCCGCAGAGCAGATGAACGCATCCCGCGGGGCCTGGCAGATCCGCATCCCGTCGATCCAGACGCCGTCGCAGGATTCCCCGGACGAGGCCGCCCAGATCCTGTCTGCCACAACCGGAACTCTGTCGCAGATCCCGTCCAAGCTGGGCGTCCGTTTCTCCCACGTCACCGCTTACGGCCGCCTGACCCTCCTCAATCTGCCCGAGGGACTGACCGTACAGTCCGTCACCCTGTCTTGCAGCACGCCTCTGACCGGCAGTTGGTATCTCCAGGCCGGAGAAGCGGGACAGACGCCAACCCTGGAGCCTAAGGAAGCTTCTTCCACCCTCGTGATCCAAACCGACCGGACGGAGAACATCTGGTTCGCCTGCGCGCCCGGCGACGTCTCCGGCGCCACCCTCAACATCATCGTCTGCACCGACCGCGGCACCTACGAGAAAAGCGTCACGCTGAAAAACAACCGCAGCTTCAAGCCCGGCCGTGTCGCCTCCTTCTCCGTGGACTTCACCGGCATCGTCCCCCCGTCCTCCGGCGGCACCTTCGTTCTCGTGACCGACGCCTCCACCCTCCGGGCCGGAGACGAGATCGTTCTCCTCGACAAGGATGGCACACGCGCCGTCAGCACTACGCAGAATGCCAACAACCGCGGAACCGTCGCCGTCTCGACGCACAACGGCATCCTCAACAATCCGGCGAGCACGGTGCAGCACTTCGTCCTCCGCGGCAGCGCCGGCGCCTGGAACATCCTGACCAGCCCCGGCAACCAATACCTCTACGCGCAGGAAGACGGCAACTACCTGCGCACCAGTTCTACGGCGACCGGTCTCTACAACTGGACCATCTCCATCGCCACGGACGGCACCGCCACGATCTCCGCACCCTACACCAACGGCAACTCGACGCGGACCATCCTGTACAACCACAAGAACGACAAGAACCTCTTCTTCTCGGCCTTTACCAGCACCACGGGCACCAATATGGACTTGATGTCCATCTACCGCAAGGAGGCCATCTACGACAACCCGTACGAGACGGATTCCATCCTTTCCCAGGACGAATACGGCGCCTACCGGAACGGAAACAACCGGATCTACGATCCCGACATGGACCAGCTCTCCCGCGAATACACCGTGAGTTCCCACAAGCTTTGCTTCGCCATCCTCACGCCCTCGACCGGCACCATCCTGCAGATGGACGGCATCAAGACCCCGCCGCTCATGGGTGACTCGTTCACTCTCCAGTGCAAGGAGTTCCAGGGTCTCTTCACGAACTGGTCGGGCAACTATTCCGTGAAAGTCTTGCGCGTGGACGGGCCGAAAGTCTGGCTCAGCGACGGCGAAGGCAATGGTTTCATCATTAAACAGTAAGGCCATGAAAAAGATATTCCTTTCCCTCATCCTGATCCTGGCCGCAGTCTGGACCCTTTCCGCCGCGCCCGCATACAAGGGACGCATCATCCGCACCCAGCCGGATGGCAGCACCATCGTCACTTATCTCCACGGAGACGAATTCGGCCACTGGGTGACCGACGAGTCCGGCACCGTGCTCGAGCAGGACGAAGACGGTTGGTGGAGGCCCTCCTTCTCCGGCTCCCCCCAGGCCATCAGCCAGCAGGCTGGCCTCCGCCGCGCCGCCGCCAACCGGCATCGCCGCGCCGCCGCCCAGTCCTCCAACAACTTCGGATCCCCGCTCATCCCCGTCATCCTGCTCGGATTCAAGGACAAGGCCTTCTCCAAGTCCGCCACCGATTTCGACGCCATGCTCAACAAGGAGGGCTATTCGGCCAACAGCGCCGTAGGTTCCGTGTACGATTATTTCAAGGAGAACTCCCAAGGAGCCTTCACCCCTCACTTCGAGGTGCTCGGCCCCGTACGGCTCGACACGACGATGGCCTATTACGGCGCCAACAATTACTGGGGCGACGACCAGCGGCCCGAGATGGCGCTGGTCCACGCCGTCAAGAAGTTGGACGAAGAGGTCGATTTCTCACGCTACGACAACGACGGCGACGGACAAGTCGATTTCATCATGTTCTATTTCGCCGGCTTCGACGAAGCGCAGGGCGGCAGCACCAACTGCATCTGGTCCCACGCCTGGAGCCTTTCCAACAGCTCCAATGCCTGGAACCAGCGCGAATATGACGGCGTGTATATCGAGGACTATTTCTGCACGGCGGAGTTGTATGGAAGCTCGGGCACCCGGCAGTGTCGCATCGGCACGACCTGCCACGAGTTCTCCCATACCCTCGGACTGCCTGACTTCTATGACGCGGATTACAGTTCCAACGGAACGAGCGCCAATACCTATTCGTACGACCTGATGAGCGACGGAAGCTACAACGCCGACTCCACCACACCGCCCTACCTCAACGCGGAAGAAGTGTGGGAGATCGGATGGCTGTCCTCCATCCCGGAAATCACCGAAACCGGTCCCGTGAACATCGGAGCCGTCAACTATCCGGGCGCCAGTTCCTATTCGGCCCGCAAGCTCCCTGCCGCCACCTCCGGGGAATATTTCATCTTCGAAGTGCGCGGCGGCGAGCGCTGGGACGCCCCCCTTCGGGAAGGCATGCTGATCTACCACGTGGACCGTTCCAGCGGCCACATCAGCGCCTGGGACAACAACACTGTCAACTGCTACTCCTCCCACCCCTGCTGCTACCTCATCCCGGCGACCAATCCCACCTCCCTCTCCTACTTCGACTACCGGCAGGACGAGTTGATTTGGCCCCGGTCCGGCGTGACAAGCTATGTCCCGACCGACTGGAACGGCGCCAACACGGAATGGTTCGTGGACGGAATCACCTACGCCAACGGCCGGGCCTCCTGGGAGGTAAAGACCACCCGGTCGATGGAAGCGACGGGCTACAGCTACATCGCGGACCCGGGCGAAGGCAACTACCACGCCGGTGACAGCTTCCCGCTGACCCTCGTCGCCGCAACGGGCGACAAGGCCCCCGCCGGCACCATCCAGTGGTCCCTCGACGGCGACCCCGTCAGCGGCACTTCCGTCACCCTCCCGGCCGGCCGCCACACCCTGGAAGCCTCCTTCACGACCAGCAAGGGCACAACCAAGAAAATCTCCCTGGACCTGGACGTCCACTGATCCTCCGGTCCCAGACAACGAAGAAGCCGCCCCGTTCACACGAGGCGGCTTCTTTTATTTCTTTGGGCTTACCAGACGAACTGGAAGCGGACGTCCACGGGGATGCGGGCGCGCTTCATCGCGGCGAAGTCCATCAGGAGGGACTCGGACGGGGTGCCGTAGGTCTCGATGAGCGTGTGGGCGGCGGCGCTGTCGCCTTCACCCTGGATGGTCAGGACCTGGGAGGCCAGGTCGGTGACGGCCTGCTCGGCCTTGTCGAAATCCACGAGATAGTGGCCGCTGCGGTCGATGGCGAAGGCCTCTTTCTCCTTGAGGTAGTTGTAGAGGACGATGTTGCCGCGGCCCAGGGCCGTGGCTTCGCCGAAGCGGGCCGAGCGGATCGTGGAGACGACGAAGGTCGCCAGGACGTCCTCTCGGCGCACGGTCGGGTCGGTCTGGCCGGCGGCGATCGCCTGGAGGTTGAGATAGAGGCCGAGGGCGTTGTCTTTGATCTTTTCGATGGTCAGCGCTTCGTCGCCGAGGGCGTCGGTGACACTGCCCTTGCCGGAGACGGTCTCCTTCACGCCGATGCCGTGGGCGATCTCACGCATCACGGTGTTCCAGAAGAAGGCCTTGGCGCCCAGGTTGGCGCTCTGGTCGCGGGTCAGCAGCAGGCGTCCCGCAGGCAGGATGATCTTGAGGTACTTGGCGTGGATGACGTTGTTCAGCACGGCGGTACGAGTGCCCTGCTCGCTCTGGACGCGCAGGTCGTACGGGCGGTTGATGGCGATCTTCTTGACGCCGGCGTTGGCCGCGCCCGCGGCATAGACCATGTCGTAGGCATAGATCGTGGAGCCCTCGCCCGGAGAGAAGGCCTTGTACTGCGCCTCGCAGGGGAGATTCTCCTGGAAGGCGGGGATGCGCTCGGCCAGCATGTTGATCGTGGCGGTGAGCTCCAGGTCCTTGAGCAGGACGTAGGACTCGTAAGAAGTCTTGACACCCCGCAGGCGGTCGTCTTCCGTCTCGGCGGGCCCGATGATCAGGTCCATCTTGCTGTCCTGCATCCCGAGCCAGACCAGGTTGCTCTTGTAGTAGTCATCGGTCTGCAAGCCCTCGATCCGGGCCAGGAGATACTCGCGCACGCTGGGCTTGATCGTGTAGTTGGCTGCCGCCGTCAGGTAAGACTTGATCTTCTCGATGCGGTCCTTGTAGGCGTCGTGGTACCAGACGGCCTTCAGTTCGCCCTGGTCGTCGCGGCGGAGCAGCGTGTAGGGATTCTCCTTCTCGGGGTCCGTGCAGGCGAGGAACTCCTCCTCGCTCATGTCGGCGGGATAGAAGTTGGCGCCAAGCGGACGGGCCTGCCAGCCTTCGGCGAAGGCCTGGCCGTCGGTACGGTTCCAAGGGCCGTAGTTGACCTCGGCCCACTCGCGCTGGACGCGGGAAAGCTTGTTCAGCTCTTTCTTGTCGCCGAAGCTTTGGTCCCAGTAGATGTTGTCCACTTCCGCGGAGGCCTGCTTGAAATAGTTGAGGACCTCGCGGCCGTTGTCGGAGATGCCCTCGAAGAAGGAGGAACCGATCTGGATGGGAGCGAACTCATCCAACTGTTCCTTCACCGGGTCTCCCTGGGAGGAACATCCGGCCGCCACGGCCAGACAAAGGAGGGGAAAGAGGATTTTCTTCATAATCTTGTATCGTTTTTCATTCATTATCCATTCAGCGCCCCCGTCAGGCGAAGGCGAAAAGTATCAGCAGTTGGGCGGCGAGCACCCGCAGGAACATGGTCAGCGGGTAGACCGTCGCATAGTGGACGGAAACAGGGTCGGAGCCGTAGGCGTCCTGCGCGTAGGCGAGGGCGGCCGGGTTGGTCATGCCGCCGGCGACCAGGCCGCAGATCTGGAAGAAACCGACCTTCATCAGGCGCGCGATGACCGCGACCAGCAGGCAGGGGATGACCGTGATCAGGAAGCCGTACAGGATCCACCACCAGCCACCGGCCATCAGCGAGGAAACGAAGGTCTCCCCCGCTCCGAGTCCGACGGCGGCGAGGAAGAAGCTGATGCCGATCTCGCGTATCATCATATTGGCGCTGACGGTGGTGTAGGTGCTGATCTTCCAGCGGGAGCCGAAGGCCCCCAGGATGATGGCGACGATCAGCGGACCGCCGGCCAGGCCCAGCTTGACGGGCTGCGGGATGCCGGGGAAACGGATGGGGATCGAGCCGACAATCACACCCAGCGCAATGCCGAAGAAGATGAAGACGAGGTTGGGGCGGCGAAGGGTGTCGGGGTTGTTGCCGACCACCTCTTCGACGTGCTTGACCCCGTCTTCCGGGCCCAGGACCTGGAGGATGTCGCCCGTCTGGAGGATCATGCCCGGACTGGCCACGAGCTCGAGGCCGGTACGGAGGATGCGGGAAACCTGGACGCCGTATTTCGCGCGGAAACCCAAGTCCCGCAGGGTCTTGCCGGTAATCTTGCTGCTGGAGACCAGCAGGCGGCGGCTGACCAGCTGGCTCTGGATCGCCTTCCAGTCTTGCAGGTGGAGAGGCACTTCCTCGCCGAAAATGATGCGGACCTCATCCACGCAGGGCTGGGAGGTCACAATCAGGACCTTGTCGCCCTTTTCGAGGATGGTGCCGGAGTGTGGGATGAGGATTTCCCCGTCGCGCATCAGTCGGGTAACCACGAATTCGTCCGTATGTCCCCGCATCACTTCTTCCAGGGTCTTGCCGAAGATGGCGGGATTCTCGACCTCGCAGTGCATGCGGCGCGCCGATGCGGCGGCTGTCTCGTCCTCGGCGTCCAGCCGGGCCCTTTCCTTTTCCAGGTCGACTCGGAAGAGGGGCTTGAGCAGGATCAGGACGAGGATGACGCCCAGCACGCCCAGCGGGTAGGCGATGGCGTAGGACGAAGCCAGGGAGGCGGCGTCGAGCATCGCCATTTCGGGCGCGGCGCCCTTCGCCTGCAGGACGTTGGTCATCGTCTGCTGCGCGGCACCGAGTCCCGGGGTGTTGGTGACGGCGCCGGACATGACGCCGACCATCGTGCCGAGCTCCTCCCCCGTCACCCAGTGGATCGCGAGCGTCGTCAGGACGGCGAGCAGGACCCCGCAGGCGGCGAGGAGATTGAGTTTGATGCCGCTGGCGCGGAAAGAGTGGAAGAAGCCGGGGCCTACTTGCAGGCCGATGGAAAAGACGAAAAGAATCAAGCCGAAATCCTTCATGAAGGCCTGGACGGTCGGAT
>JAEEGH010011194.1_pt1 | contig 20406 bp, 19 predicted proteins | sample 9134181 | NCBI WGS metagenome assembly JAEEGH01 (sample SAMN16246544, study PRJNA631951) | gut metagenome | biome: gut microbiome; feature: rumen; material: DP-attached | host: Bos | place: Iran: Karaj | collected 2018-10
CCGTTGCCGAAGCATACGCCTCGATACAACCCTTCTGACCGCAACCACAGAGACGACCGTTACCACTATGATCGATCTTGCAGTGACCTAACTCACCCGCAAAACCGTCATGACCGTACAGCACCTTGCCGTCAATCACAATACCCGAACCGACACCCGTTCCCAGCGTGATCACAATGAAGTTCTTCATACCGCGCGCCGAACCGTAGATCATCTCGCCTTGCGCTGCCGCATTGGCGTCATTGGTAATCGTGCACTTAACGCCCATTCGCTCGCTGATCAGTTTAGCAAACGGCACTACCCCTTTCCACGGCAGGTTCGGAGCCTGCTCAATGCAACCCGAATAGAAATTCGCGTTCGGTGCACCGCAACCGACACCGACTACATCCGCCATCGTGATACCTTCGTCTTCCACGAGCTGTTTCAAACCCGCACACAGCACGTCGCAATACTCGTCGATGTCCGGGTATTGCTGTGTCGGAATAGAATTACTGCGAAGAACTTGTCCTTCTTCATTGACTAAACCGAACTTGGTGCCTGTTCCTCCCAAGTCGATTCCCAAAGCGTACTTCTTCATGATATATAAACTTTTAAACTTTAAACACTAAACATTAAACTTAGAGTGCCTTCCGAAGGAAGTTCAGCACTCTGTTATGCATATGTTGCGCGTTGTTTCCGCGACGCAGATGATGATTGTCATCCGTATAGATCTGCATCTCAAACTGCTTGTCGGCTTGCACCAGCGCGTCGATATACTGCCAGGTATGTTGGGCATGAACATTATCGTCTGCTGTGCCATGGAGGGTCAGTACGTTGCCCGTCAAGTCCTTGGCACGCGACAGCAGCGATGCTTCTTCATACCCGCGGGCATTCACTTGCGGTCGACGCATATAGCGCTCTGTATAAGCGCTGTCGTATAACTTCCAGTCCGTCACAGGCGCGATGGCCACACCCGCCTTGAAGGGATGATCTTTCTGGCTCATTGTGAAGAGCGTCTCATAACCGCCGTGACTCCAGCCCATGATAGCCATTCGCTCACCGTCTATATCGTCCCGTTTCGCCATCTCATTGGCGGCCATGATCAGGTCCTCCGCCTCTTTCTGTCCCAGACTCATATAAGTCTCATTGCGCCAAGCTCTACCCTTGCAATCCGAGCCGCGCGGATCGACGATCAGCACTGCATAACCGGCTTCCACCAGCGCGTACTCAAACTTCTTCCGCCAGCGGTTCAGCACCCTCTGGTTCTGAGGACCACTGTAGTGCATAACGACCAAAGGTCGTTTTCCCTCATTCACTAATTCACTCACTCCCTCATTCGGCATCATCAGCATCGCTTCCAGGCCGTTGATATTTATCAACTGCGGTTCAGGTAACTGATTCGCTTGCCATGCTTCCTGCACTTCCTTATTGTCCGCAATCGTCCTTTCTACCTTACACTTTACACCATCCACCTTACACAACGTGTACGTATTCGGAGTGTCAAACGATTGATAACAGAACACCGCTTTGGTCGCTTCTTTATCGAATCGCGCAGACCAGAAGCCTTCTTTATCCGTGAGTTGCGTTACGGCTCCTTTCTTCAGATTCACCGCGTATATCTGCCTTGTACTCGGTGTCGCCGCAGCTTGGTAATATAGCGTTTGCGTCTGGGTATTCACTCCGTAGATGGCGGTCACGTCGATGCCCTCCGGCGTCAACGCACGCACTTGGGTACCGTCGTTTTTGTACAAATAGGCTTGACGCCAACCGTCCTGCTCACTGAGCACAATCACGCGGCCGTCGCTCAACCATTGCCACTCGTCAAAGAGGCTGTAATCGACAAAGTATTTCTTGCTCTCCTCGCGGTACCAAAGACTCGCCACTGTTGACTTGGCATTGCAAGCGAATACCTCCATCTTTGTCTGATCCCTATTCACGCGCAATACCATCAGCGTGTTTTCATCTTTCCACTTCAACCGCGGGAAATAGACATCACTCACTCGCTCATTCGTTAAATCCTTCAACGTTAGAATGCCCTTCGTTGCGACGTCATAGACGCACACACTCGCCTTCGCATTCGCGCACCCCGCCTTCGGATACCTTAAACTCTCTATCCGCGAGTATTGCGGATATCTCTCATTCCCTAATTCACTCCCTCCCTCATTCATTAAATAGGCTTCCCACGAGAAAGTGGGAACTTCAGTCTCGTCCAATCGCACAAAGGCCAGACTCTTCGAATCGGGACTCCAAGCAAACAAAGCCGTGGTAGCAAACTCCTCTTCGTACAACCAATCGGCTACACCGTTGATGATATCCGGGTTCTCGTCCTTCGTCACCGCCACTTCGGTACCGAAATCGAGTTTATGAACATACAGGTTATTGCCTTTTGCAAATGCCACATAGCGCCCGTTCGGACTCATTATCGCATCGCGGACCGGTCCTCCGCCTAACTGCTTACGGGTATGGCGCATGGTGTCCACAATGAACCAATCCGCCACTTCCGAATGACGGAAGATCTTCTGCGCATTCTCTTTCTCCAGCCGATAACGACCGGTAGCCTCTACACCTAAAATCGAATCCTGCTCCGCCCCACTCAGCGTCTTGGCGTTATATTCTCCGCCTAAGATTCCGGTCAACACCGATAATATAATCAATAATCCTTTCATTCTTTCACTTTTAATCCTGTTACCGTATATGTTTCTCCCTGTCGGAGAATGAGCACTTGTCCGTTTCGGAGTATCTTCTGATTCCTACCTTCTGAATCCTGAACACTCTCAATCCCCACTCCCGTCTCGGGATGGCACGTGAAGGCATAGATCTCCGTTGGCATCATCGTCCCTAACAATCCCATGTACGAAGGTCCCGGATCTGCCCTAAATAGACCGGCATATTGTTCGGAATCAGAGCTGTCCATGAGATTCAACCACAGCACATAGTTCTTGCCTCCTATTGTGGTCCAGAAAAGTGTCTGGTCGCCTTCATGATACACGCGCCAAGGTGAAGCCTTCGCAGCCATCTGTGTACCGTTATAACCTATCGGCGTACTCGTTGGCACATGCGTAATATATGCCGTGTCGGTTCCCACGAACGAGATCATATAATGTTGGTTGTCGTCATATACATTCGCTTCAGCACATGCCATTTTGCCGCTCACCGGCACACCCGTCAATGCCATATGTGTCTGGCGATGCACATAAATATATACGCCCGACACACCTGCCTCTTCATAGGTCCTCTCGCTTGTGTTCACTTCTTCCCATTGATACACGGCCCATAGCGTGTCATTTTCCGGATAATAGCGCGTATTCGAATGCTGGTATGTAGGTTCGTCATAAACCGTCCAAAACTCCGTTTTGCTCCATCCTCTAAACCGCCAATGGTCTTCGTCTTGTAACCATGGAAGGATCACTCCACTCATTCCGTGCTCTTCCATCAGCGTATCAATCGGCGTACTCCCGCGCATCAGCACCACGCTCATTGGCGCGCGCGGCGAATATTCAATGGTGAAAGCATCTATGTATATCGAATTCTCTGTTCCCGTGACACGAATGGCCATACTGTCCACGCCGTGTTGCTGACCGCTAAACACCTCCACATCTGTACTCACGGTTTGCCAGTTCACGGTCTTCTGTGCCAATTGCGCATCGTTGCAAACCAACACGATTGTACCCGCCCCTTTCGAGGCATTGGCTCGCATAGCCAGCGACACGCGCTCCACCGTGAGCCCGCCCAGATTCCGAAGCACCAGCGCAGCTACATCCCCCGCGCGCAATTGACCTTTGTTATATGTGTTCGCATAACTGACCTCGATGTCGTACGGCACCGTGCCATCAGTTAACGTCACCGCGTTCTTACTCTCCACGGTCCACGTCATCACGCTCAGCAAAATGATCAACAGGTTCATATATGCGCACAATTAGCGGTACAAAGGTACGACAAAAATCGAATATTTGAAAATCTGAAAAATAAAATAACAAATAAAAATAGCAATTTTTGCTTTTTTTATTGAAAAATGCCTCGCGCGCTTGCGTATATGAAATCTTTTTTGTAATTTTGCAGGCTGATTGTGGAGTGAGCACTGTTCATTTCGAGAGTGTTTCGAGGGAATATCGTATCCTACCACACATTATAATATACTTTGTATATTATCGCGTGATTTTGACAAACAAACAATTAATATTAATCATTTATGCAAACCATCAAACTAAGAAAAGGTCTAGACATTCCGTTTGAGGGACAGGCGGCTGAGACGCTGGGTAGCGTATATTCTCGCCGCCGTGTTTGCATATCCGCCGCATAGCGCCTCTCTCCCGCGCTCTCTCCGCTCTCGCCTCGCTATGCCCTCTCGCGCGCCGCAGGCGCGCATGTCTCCCTCCGCATGGCGCAATCCCCCGCCGCCACACTCCGCGCCTCTGTACAAGACGTGGGATGCTAAAGCGTAGGTTATACCGCCCGGGGCAAATCTCTGGTCTCTCTCAAAGAAAATAAATGGGGGCTTTCTTTTAATTTATTACTTACCGAAATCTTTCTAGGCGGAGCGGACACGGTCTTCCTTCCAATTCAATGGAAGGACGCTCCGGGGCGCACGAGACTACTACAAAAGTGCTTGTCGGGCTTTGGGGAGTTTAGAAGCTATGAGATGATAGGATGAGGTGATAAGTTCTTGAACGAGGGTGTCGTCAAGTTCGTTCAGATAGAGATCATTCCAGTGTGTTTTGTTCATGTGGTATGCGGGACGAATACCGTCATACTGAACGCGCAGTTCCGCGCTATCTTCGGGTAACAGTTTAACGGCGACACGTGGTTCGGGTGCGTCGAGTTGCATCAGTAGAAACCATTTGCCGAATATTCGCCACGAAATCCAATTCTCCGCGAATAGTTCTTCTGTGACAGCGGGGTTAATGGATAGTGCGAAGTCTCTTACCTGTTCTATGTTCATATTCGTAGTTGTTTGTGCGTTTGCGAGTGCAAAGGTACAACAATTTTTTGAGATATACAAATTAAAGTGCTATTCGCACGCGAAAAACCGACTTGTCGGTAGATACCTGCTAAAAATCTAAAGACGGTGAGCACATTTGAATGTGGTCACTCAGCACCGCAGGTATCGCGTTCGGCAATAAGATCGCAAAGACCAAACCACTCCGCTAATTGGTAAAGGCGACTTATGCCTTCGCTCTCCCCACAAATTAAAATTTGCGGGGACCCCAGTGCAGAGCACTTATAGTTATCAGAGGACGTGGGAAGAAATATGAAGTATTTCCCAAAAGAAAAAAAGTAAAAAGGATCAAGTAAAACAATACAAGTAGAATACAAGTACAATACAAGTCCGTGAGGAGACCGAACACCTTATGAGAAAGCCCCCATTTGAAAAGAGAGACCAGAGATTTGGATGTCGGGCGGGATAGACGGAGTTGGGGTTGGTGAAAGTCTTGTACAGAGGCGCGGAGTGTGGCGGCGGGGGATTGCGCCATGCGGAGGGAGACATGCGCGCCTGCGGCGCGCGAGAGGGCATAGCGAGGCGAGAGCGGAGAGAGCGCGGGAGAGAGGCGCTATGCGGCGGATATGCAAACACGGCGGCGAGAATATACGCTACCCAGCGTCTCAGCCGCTTGTCCCTCAAACGGAATGTCCAATCCACGTTTCAGTTTGATTGTTTGCATAAGTTAATAATGTTTATTTTGATTTGTTTGTTTGTCTCTTTTTTTTAGGGTCTTGGGGCTCGCCCCATAAACAAAGCCGTGCGTCTTGACGCACTCCTTATAGAAAAGGCCTGCAAAATTTTAACACAGCTCGTGAACGAAGTGAACACCTTATTGAGGAAAGCAAAAATTTGTCCGGTTAAAGAACTCCTTATTGAAGAATCGCGCGGGCGCGAAAAAAGAATTAAAAACATTGCAAAAAACAATAAAAGAGTATTTTTATGGAAATAAACTTGTATATGTCAGATTTTTTTCGTAACTTTGCGCGATTTTCGCGCAGAAGGACGAATAAGTATATGACAGATCAAGAATACATAGTTGCGTTTTATGCGAATGACCAAAGAGCTTTTGCACAATTCTACAACGAGAACAGGCAGCGATTTATGACCGCAATCGGGAATAAATTTGCTATTACGGATGAGTATGCATTGGCATCCATCTTGACGGATGCGTGCATGCGTCTTTGGTTGAACATCCGCAACGAAAAGTTGACAGTTGATTCGCTTCATACCACCCTTTCGGGGTATCTCTATGGCATTGGCGAGCGCGTTGCGCTGGAGTATCTGCATGAAAGCAGCAACCAAGTGAGTTTCGAGGCTATTGAGAGTGTGTTCGCCGACGAGCCCATCTATGGCGATGACGACACAACGTTGTTGTGGAAGGCAGCAAAACGCGCGCTGGCAAAGATGAAAGAATCGTGCGTCAAGCTACTGACGAAGTTCTATTTCGAGAAAATGAGTTGGGAAGCAATCTCGCAGCAATTAGGCTATAGTTCTGCGGATAGCGCCAAAACTCAAAAGAATAAATGCATGGCCAAACTCAAAGAGGAAGCCCAAGTTCAACTTCAATATTTGGAACAATGAAACAGGATTTGACAGAATTGATGGATGCCTATTTGGATGGCACTCTTGACGCCAAGGCACGTACCGAGTTTGAGTCCAAACTGGCTTCGGATGCGGAATTGCGCAAGGAGTTGAATCTGCACAAGCAAGTCATCCTTGCTATTGAAGGCCAATTGATGGAAGATACGCTTGTTGAGGAAGAGAAGAAGTACGACAAGAATCACAAGCGATATCCTGTATTGAATTCGCTCTCATATGTCGGAGCGGTATTGGCGATGGCGGCTTGTATCGCTGCGTACATCGTCCTGACACCGTTGGTTGACCAGATGACAGTTTGGGGCAATAGCCAATTTACAGAATACTACAATAATGAAGCGTCCCTCATTGTGCGTGGCGCTGACGATAATCTGGACTTACTGGCTGATGCAATGACTGCGATTGAGGCAGAGAATTGGCGGGATGCTAACAAGAGTCTGAATGCCATCATAAAGAACGCAGAAGGATCGGATGATGCTCAGTTGCACCAAGTCAAAGATGATGCCGAGTGGCTGAAAGCCATCGTTTCTATGAAGCGTGGTCGCTATTTTTCTGCAAAGCGCCAACTCAAAGCGATTGCCAACAGCCAATCTGCTCACGCCTCAGACGCACAAACCATTTTGGATAGTTTGAAGTGAGATTAGTCCGTGCCATATTAATTGCGTTTGTTCTCCTTGGAAGTACGCTTCCAATAGGAGCAACAAAACGTGCCCTCATTATTGGCATTGGCGACTATCCGCAAGAATCCGGTTGGTCTTCAATCACCGGTAACAAGGATATTGCTATCGTACAAGAGACACTGCTCTCCAATGGTTTTACCCAAGACAACATCGTGTCTCTCGCCAATGCACATGCAACTCATAGCGCCATCATCAATGCCATTGAGACACTTATTTTGTCTTCTCGAAATGGAGATGTGGTGTATATCCATTTCTCCGGTCATGGTCAGCAAATTACTGACACAGACGGAGACGAACCGACCGGCTTTGACGAGGCGTGGATTCCGTACGATGCTTGTAAAGAGTATCGCAAAGGCGTTTATGAGGGGCAGAATCATTTAGTGGACGACGAGTTGAATGCGCTCCTGCACCGCCTTCGTGCAAAAGTCGGGCAGCAAGGCCGAATCATCGTTATCGCTGATGCTTGTCATAGTGGAGGTGGTTCGCGTGACGAGGAAGAAGATAACATGCGCGGAACGGGCAATGCTTTCATTCTTCCGCAGGCTTCTTCCTTCAACGCGCAGAACGCAGCCGAGAATTGGATCTATATCAGCGCATGCAAATCGTACCAGTTCAATCAGCAATGTAAGGAGTCAAAATTAGGTTCGTTGTCTTATGCAATATACCTAAATAAAGATAACTACTCGCGGAAATCTGCTTCGGCATTTGTTCGTCTCATATCTGATTCTATGGCTGATTTGGTAAAGTACTCCCAGACGCCGCAATTAGATTGTCCTACTAACCTATTAAATGAGATTATCCTTCCGTGAAAAGACTGCTATACATATTACTCTTTGCGATAGCCTCACTTCCGATATATGCTGATGCAAGACTGGATTCGTTATTTGTGGAAGCTGTATATAGCCATGACTTTGATTTGATGTCGCAGTATGCAGAACAAGGAGCAAATATTGATATTCGTCATCGTGGCTATGACCATTTAATGCATTATTACGCAGCGAAGGATGATATTGACGGTGTACGATGGTGCATAAACCATCATATGGACGTTAATCAATTGGATTCTCTTGGTGCTACTCCGCTCATACATGCTACGTGCGATGGATATTCTACAATTTGTAAACTTTTGATTGATAATGGTGCGAATACTCAAATAAAGAGTTCGTATGGAATGGCAGCATCCGAATACGCCGCACATAATAGTTTTCCTGCATTATCTGCATATATAATAAATCCTACTACAGTCGTTCCTCATGATTTTTATAATTATCGAAAGGAGATTGCAAAGGCTCTGCGCTTTGCCGATTGTAAAAAGGCGAAGAAGATAGCAAACGAAGCATTGAAGTTTGCAAAGAAAGAGCTTTCTCCTAAGAATAGGTATAACGTGTATTTACTAATAGACTTGGCATCTATATATGAGTTAGATGAAGACTATGCTTCTCAGATAAAATGTCTTAACGAAGCATGTCTGTATGCGGAGAAAAACATCCCAAGGTCTGAAATCTATTTCCGAGCAAAAACTGCTCTTGTGATTGCAAAATTTTCTCAAGGAGATACCGAGGGAGTACTTGATAGTCTTCTATATTACCAAAGTTATAGCGATAAATTTTTAGACAACGAAACTTTATGGTTGTTATACACAGGAATAGCCACATGCGGAGCTAAAGAAGGCTTTGTCAGAAATGGAGAAACCATTTTATACCAAGCTTTAGATTATGCCATATCGTTAATGCATGACGATTACGATTATTATGTAGATTATGTAATCAATACTTATGGAAACATTTTAGACCTTGCAGTGCAAATCGGAGATGTGCAAGCTCTCAAAGAAGCAGAAATGTGTTATTCTCGCATAAAGGCAGGTATTGCAGGAAGATATGACTATATTGCATCTATGAATAGAGCACGTTTGGGTCATTATTGTCGCTTTATTGGTCAGCCTGATTTTGCAATTATGTGGTATCAGAAATCTAACGAGGAATTTGCAAAAACAATAGGCAAGAAGCATATTTTTTACGGTCAAAATCTTTTTAACATCGGCAACATTGAGTTCCAAAAAGGAAGGCTTGATTCTGCTATCGTGTATTTTTCTCAGTCAAAAGAAATATTGAAGCGCAAAGGAAAATTAGATTCTTATATGGGAGGCCTTATTGATCAATCTATTGCAACAAATCTTCTTTTACTATATGTGATGAATCCTCAAAGATATGCTTTGAATACCAATATTGAAAATCTGTTTAAATCTGCACTAGAAAAATTAAACAAATACACGCCTTCACCAGATTTAAACGTTGCAGCTACATATGAGAATTTAGCGTTATATTATCTATTTTCAGAAGATTATAAACAAGCCTTAGATTACTCATATAAAGCCATGGCATTGACAGAGAGTCTGGTTGGAAAATCCAACCAATCGTATCTCTCAAATATAATAAGTGCACTTATTTCAGAAACTTATACTCATAATGCTGAAAAAGTTGGCACATTAATATCCGATTATGTAAATGTATCTAGCAATCTTATAAAAGATCAGTTTCTTATTCTACCAGAATCTGATAGATCTGATATGTGGAATAATATTTATGGAAATATCTACCGTAGTTTATTACCCTCTATTATTCATGTAAATATCGAGAAAAGGCCTATTCTGTCAAAGGATTTATATAATTGTGCTCTCTTTTCAAAAGGGCTTCTTCTGCATACTTCTGGAGAAATACAAAGCAGATTAAGAGATATGCATGATACGGAAATAGATCAATTCCTTGATGCCATCACCAGTAATAAAAAAAGACTGATGGAGATAGAACAAGCATATCCTGGGGAATATCCGGATGAATGGGGACAATTAATGCTTGAATTGGACGATATGGAAAAGATTGCTCTAAACTTAGGAAGAAAATTCCAAGATAATCTATTCCTTGATAAAGTATCATGGAATGATATTAAAGAGCATCTTTTGCCTAAACAAACTGCCATAGAGATTTTACGTTTTGATGCAGATGGTTTAGTGGACAAGTCAGACTCCACTTATTACATCGCTACTATCGTCACCAGAGACACCGAAAAACCTCAATACGTCTACCTCTTTGAGGAATCCGAATTGATTCCCCTTGTTATCTCCTCCAATAAAGACAACATATACAATTACGACCGCAATGGTCGTCAGTTGTCGGAAATGATTTGGTGCAAACTGCTGCCGTATATCGGTGATGCCAAGACAATATACTTCTCTCCTGACGGAATACTTTGCCAATTAGCAGTCGAGGCGTTACCTCTATCCGCAGATTCGGTTTATGGTGACGCATATAACATTGTGCGCTGCTCTTCTACCAAGTTCATCCTACAGCAACGCAAAGAAGACCAGCCTACTTCTGTTGATCTATTTGGTGGTATCCAATATGACATGACACCGAAAGAGATGACTAACAAAAGCAACGCCCTCGCTATGCGCGATGCGTATCGTGGCGAGATGCCGGATTCTCTCACACGGGGACACTACGAGGAGTTAATCGGGGCTAAACAAGAAGTGAGCAACATTGCTCAACTCCTCAACAACTCCCATATTGAAGGCCGCTTATATATCGGCAGTGATGCTTCCGAAGAAGCCTTCAAAGCCCTCAGCGGTTCTCATCCTAACGTGTTGCATATTGCTACTCATGGCTTCTTCTGGCCGCAGGAAGAAGCAGAACGAAAAGACTATTTTATGGCATCTTTCATGGCAAACGACAAGGCCTCTCGCTATGTCTCATCTATGGAGCGTGCCGGACTACTCTTTGCCGGAGCAAATGTAGCAATGACCGGTCACCGCGACGAATTGCCATCTAATGTGGAAGATGGAGTACTATCAGCGCAAGAGATTTCTACAATGGATCTGTACGGCACTGACCTTGTGGTGCTCTCTGCCTGCGAGACCGGACAAGGTGATTTGGAAAGCGATGGCGTATATGGTTTGCAGCGCGCCTTCAAACTGGCTGGAGTACAGACCATCATCATGAGTCTCTGGAAAGTGAACGACGCAGCAACGCAGATGTTGATGACCGAGTTCTATTCCAATTGGATAGTCAATAAAATGAATAAACGTAAAGCATTTGAGGCCGCAAAACAAAAGGTTCGCTCGACATATCCCGAACCCTCATGTTGGGCTGGTTTTATCATGCTTGATTAAAGGATATACTATGACACCATTGTTAATCATATGCGCAGCCTGCTTGGCTCCCGTCTTGTTAGTGTGGTACATTGACAAGAAGGATAAGTATCGGCACGAGCCCAAGAAAGAAATATGGAAAGCATTCTGCTATGGCGTGTTGGTCGCCATCGTCTGCATGTTCGTTGAAGCTTTCATGAGTATCATTGGCCTCGTCTCATCAAACCCCACTTCTTTTGGTGCATCTATTTGGGATGCTTTCATTGGTGCAGCCTTTCCGGAAGAAGCAGTCAAGCTACTCTTCCTTTGGCTCTTCATCCGCAAGTGCAAGTACTTCGATGAGAACATGGACGGCATCGTTTACGCAGTCGCTATCGGAATGGGCTTTGCTGCCATTGAGAACGTAGGCTACCTCATTGGCAACCTCGATCATTGGCAAGGCACGGCTGTCGTGCGCAGCTTGTTTGCCGTCCCGTGTCACTATATCTGCGCCGTGATAATGGGCTATTATTACTCTCTCGCGCATTTCAAAGGACGCACGAAAGACCTGTGCTTCATGTTCTTGATGCCCTTCCTTTTCCATGGCGTTTATGATTCATTTGCGTTTATGATGAAAGTGGGCGGTGATACCATACTTCTACTGATGCTGTTGCTCCTCGCACTCGTCATCTACTTCATGGTGCGCACAGGAAAGATCATCTCTGCACACCTCCAACGCGACCTTGAAGAATATATATTATCGATCACTCCACCGGATATTGTTTGTACCGATGAAACAGAAGAAACCGAAAAAGAAAATACAACTCCGCTTTTCTGATATCCAAGGAAAGACATGGGAGAATAACGCACTGCTTTTCACTACGCATGTAATCTTAATTACACTCGTTGCGTTATTACTAAGCCGCTTTATGCTAAGCGACCTGTCCGGCATATCCGCCTTTTCGCCGGTTGAGAAAGTGGCAGACTATTCCATGTCCGACATGTACAACGCTGTTGCCAATCGTCGTGCAGTGCGCCAACTCAATCAAGACATCGTCATCGTAGCAACCGACGGTTGTTCACGTGCTGAGATAGCCCAACTCATGACGTTTGTAGATGCTAACTCTCCTGCTGCCGTCGGTCTGGACATCTTCTTCCCGTACCAAACAAGTGACGATTCACTTCTGTTGCATTCCTTCTCTTCATGCACCAATCTAATCCTACCGATACAGATAGCCGACTCTGCTTATCTGTCCAACAACTACTCTTTCTTCGATGGCACTATTGATGTGCCCTACGGCTGCGTCAATCTCGAACTGGCTGACATCAGAAGCACCGTTCGTACATTCCGTCCATATTACTCTAACAACGGCGACTCTATTCTCAATTTTGCAGCCGCTTTAGTACAACAAGCCCGACCGGAAGCCATCAAACCACTCCTCAGCAGATCCAACGAAACAGAAATAATCTTCTTCCCGTCCATTGAGTTTGAAACACTTTCAGGGAAGGAAATCCTCACGAATGGTGATTTGATTCTCGACAATCTTAGCAACAAAATCGTTCTCCTCGGTGACATGCAAAATATGAGCGATTCGTATCTCACTCCGCTGGATGCAGCCGTTCCGGGCGTACTCATTCACGCGTACACCGCACATACTATCCTCTCCGATAAGTATATCTCCGTCTCAGCAAACTGGCTGAACTGGCTCATCGCCATTCTCGTCTGCCTGCTATACACTGTCGTTAACCTCTTTGCAAAGAAATCATTCAGCAACTTTGGCAACTTCCTGATGCGTCTGCTGCAATTCTTCACTATGTACGTGCTCTTCGTTATCGGTTGTCTCGAATTTGCATACCACGGTTCTTATATTGACTTCACGCCTTCCATCCTCATGATTGGTCTTGGCGCACTTGCATTCGATTTATGGTACGGCATATATGCCGGATATATTAAAATAAAAAACTACGCACAAAAACGAACAAAGAAATGAGATCGGTTCTATCAATATTGCTTTGCGCGTTATGCTTATCCGCTTCTGCGCAGTACAAAATCCACACCGCCACCGGCGATGTGAAAATCAAACACTCCACTTGGCAGAAAGCCAAGAAAGGAGCAGATGTGCTTCTTTCGGATTCCATCTGTATAGCCAATGGCGCACACGTGCAAATTCTCAACCTGCAGACATCGCAACTCTTTGAATCTACTGGAGAAGGAGTCTTCACCATTGTCAAATTCATTGCCAATGCCCGCAAGCAATCCGGACGTGTTATTGCTGAACTCAACAAAGAGATGGCGCAAAACGTGCGCTCTGATAGTAACCGTCCTGTTACCTTTGTCGGAGCCAGCACGCGCGGCGACATGGAGCAATTTACCGATTCGCTTCATGCTGTCGTTCTATCAGATTTTGCCCAAGTGGAATCGCTTCCCAACAACTTCATCGTGTCCACCAAGCGCCAAGGAAAATCCTTCTATCTCAAAATTGACAACCGCTCCGACAAAGGCTATTTCGTCAACATGCTCATCGTTAACAAGCAAACAGGCGAAAGAACGTGCGCCTTCCTCTCCAATTCATATCAATCGGAATTGTCTTGTTTGTTCGTTCCTGCTGGTCAATCCCTTGCTTTGAACCAATTCCAATTCATTGTATCCAAAGACTTTGAATATATCGTTTGGGCAACAATACAGCCCTTTGACACAAACCACCTCCAGAACTTATTATCCACCGATGCCGTTGCAAATACCGCAAACTTACAGGGTATAAAAGTGTGGAAACAAAAAATTTTGAAGCCATAAAGGTTACTTTTTGCAAAATTCTCTCATTATGGGTAAACAAACAAAATGTTTAACCAAATCAAATTAAAGTTATGGAAGAGAACAATGCTAAAATTGGAAAAGTCATTGCAATCATCTTCGCGGTCTTAATCGGCATCGCAGTGATCTTTGTAATGGTGGTCAAAGACAAAGAAGGAGGAAAGTCCTCATCGTCTTCGTCTAAGGAACAAGTCTATGACAAGTACGATTTGTCATTCACTTATCCGGCAGGCTTCGTAGTTACTACTGATGACTATGAAGATGGCATGCAAGACGTCGTGTGCGAAGTTAAGGGGTCTGATGTGGCTCAGATCGAAATCACTTGCGTTTACAAAGAGGAACTAAGCGGAATGCGTGAGAGTGAAAAACGCGAAATGTGTTCCGGAACCTTGAACTCAATGGAAGACAACCTCCGTGGGAATTACATGTTTCGACTAGCGAAGTTTGAGCCTTTTGCTAAACAAGGTTATATGGGTAAATTCCCTTGCTACCAAAGAAACTTCTCTGTCTCCGTTTTCTCTGAGAAATCAGAGGGTGTTATCAAAATGGCTATTACGGATGACGGTCACATGCTAATGACGGTTGCTTTATATGAAAACGACTCGTATAAGAATAAGATTGAACAAATTGAGAACTCTATTAAATTACAATAACTATGGCTATGTTTTATTACTATATTGATTTTGATTACGCAGGTAAAGAGACCAAGAAAGGTCCATATACCCTTGAAGAGTTACGGGCTTTGAATCTGCCGGTTGATACACAAATTTGGAGCGATGGATGGGATACTAACAAGCCCATATCCGACTGTCCGGAAGTAATGGAGTTCTTTACTTTAACACCGCCCGAGATACCTGCCACACCAGAAGAAATCCCCGTAGAAGAACAGGAAGCAGAAGTAGTCGCAGTTCACCCGGAAATGCATTGGATACCGAAACTCTTGATGTACTTTGGAATCTTGGCTGCAATTCGTCAATTCATCTCCTCTTTTGCCTTGAGTGATTCGGCGTTTGCAATGGGAATAAGTATTGCTCTTACAATATGGGGCGCTGTATCCATCTTCGGTATGCTGGATAAAAAGAAATGGGCGTTGATTAGTTATTTCGCTTATCGGTTCTTCTCTTTGATCTTGTTAATCTGGGTATATGATATGGGAGCCTCCAATGGTGACGATTTCGTCAAAGATTTCATCTCGCTATTCTTAGTCATTGGCCTCTTCTTCATCTCCAAAGATGGACACAATGTATATGAACTGCTTTGGAATAACGGTGTCTTCTACATGAAGAAAGAGAAACCAACTGAAGAACCGACTGAACAACCCGAAGAAAGCAGTACCGAAGTAACTGAATAATTGTTATGAAAATAGTATATTTCTACGCAAAAGATGGTAAGAAGATTGGTCCGCTCAATAGAGAACAACTGGATGATCTTCACTTAACACCGGACACGCTTGTTTGGCACTATGGCTTAACCGGTTGGATTCCCTATAAGAATCTCCCTAAACAGGCGGTCAAAGAGGATGAGGAATCACCGTTTGACAAATTCTGTGCATGGCTGAAAGGCAAGAAGAAAACTACGGTAAAGGCAGAGACTCCTGCTAAACCAGGTGTAGAAAAGCCGGTCGAGCAAGTTGCAGAAACAACGGAGAAACCCGCTGTGGATAAACAAGAGGTGGTATCAGCACCTGTCGCGCAGAAATCTGAGGAGAAAAGCGAGAAAAGAGAGAAAACTCGTCGAATACTTAAGAAGATCCTCATCGGCTTTTTAATCTTCATAGGAGTTGCAGCAGTTGCTTTTGGAGGAATCTGTCTTTATGGCTACTTAAAATATGAGTATATCCCAGAAAAACGCTTAAATGAGGCTTGTGCAGATTTGGAAACAAAGTGGGCGGAAGCGGACTCATACGAAAAGAGAGCAATGGCCGTTAAAATACTTTCTAAGAAAGCAGAATGGGGCTATGAGGATGTACCGGATTCGGACATTGATCAGAAGTTCTCTGTCCCAAAACGCAAAGCCGCATTCAAACTCATCGAAGATGGAGCATATCGAGGCGATTCCTGGTGTCAATTCCAAATGGGACAATTCTACGGCTATGAGGACACATATCATGTAACTATAAATTACACCAAGGCAGCTTATTGGTGGAAGGAGGCTGCAATGAATGGTCATTTAGGTGGATATGATAATTTGGGCTGGGCATATGAATATGGACAAGGCGTGTCAAAAAACATGACTAAGGCCATAGAATGCTATCGAATCTCAGCTGAAGGAAACGACGATTATGGACTCTATAATATGGGTCGTTTGTATGAAACCGGCGTTACAGTGCCCAACGGCTATCATTATGAGCAATACCGTTCATATCATGGCAATGGCCCCAAATATTCCGGAGATATTTTCGTACGTTCCGGATGGGACGATTGGGATAGTTATGAGGTCTATAAGCATAGAGTAACAGACTACAAAGTGATATTGCCCAAAGATATGAACAAGGCGCGAGCATATTGGAAGAAAGCGGCGGCATTAGGTAATGAGAATGCCAAAGAAAAACTCCAACGCGTTTTTGAATAAACATTACTAACTTCAAATTTTGACAACAATGAAAAAGATATTTTTAGGTGCAGCAATGATGCTGTGCATGGTGCTCAATGCACAAAATAACGATACATGGACAGAATATTCATTTGGTGATATATGCTCATTGAGCATACCCAACACGATGGAACTTAGAGATTTGTCGTCCACTACCGGCAAGTTTTTGGATAAGGGAGTGCGGCGTTGTTCGATCAAGTTCGGTGTGGAAGCATCCAGTAAAAAGATTGTCTTCCAGCCGGAAGGATTAAATTCAGATCTTCCAGCATTAGTTCATGAAGCTACGGAGAAATACGCTCGTGTTATTGTGGAAATGATTTCATCAAATGGTATAACGGCATCTGACATAGACAATGCTTCTGCTTCCGACATCTCCGAACTTAACACCATCTTCTACGAAAGCTATTCGGCCGATGTCAAGAAGATGAGCAAAACGCCGGAGCAATTCCAATGGTTCCCGCTCAAACGCCAGAAGTTCTCAGGCAAGAACGCCCTTGTACTCCATTTCAAGCGTCCGGGCGTGAATGGTTTAGTGGATGTCAAAGAATATCGTTTCTTCTTGCGTGGACAACAATTGCGCATCGTGATAAGTTACCGTGAAACGGCAAAAGACACCTACGCAGTTGATTTTGCTAATATCATGTCCACGCTAAAATTCAAATAATTTTTCATTTTTAGGGTTACTTTTTGCTTCTTTCTCTCATTATGGGTAAACAATTAAAAATTTTACCGTTATGAAAGAGAAAGAAAAAGAACAAGAGTCCAATGGCTCATCGATGATCACCTACATCATCATCGCAATCATCGCTTCTGTATTTATCGGCATCCGAGTGTACACCAAGTACCTCGAAAAGCAAAACCAAGAAGCTATCGAGCGAATCATGCAAAAGAACATGGAAGACCATGGAACCCCATTTTTTAACCACTAAAAATTAAGAGTTATGAGTAAACCGGTAAGATATACGTTAGCAGTTTTAGCTTGTATCGCGTGCTACGCAGTTTGCATCGCATTGATGCTTGCAACAGGTATTGGTGGCGTTCTCGCAATGCTTCTAATGTGCTTCGCTATCAAACATGTATGGAACGCAGTCGTCCACTACGGAGAAGAGGACGAACTGGAAGCGGAACAGCAGTCAAAAGAAGATTCCCAAGAATCATGAAACGCAGTTCCTTGTTAGAACGGTTGGCTAACGAGCAATTCGAATGCTACTATCGGAAAAATGGGGTGGACTACGATTATGACGGCAGTTTACGTAACTTGTTCCTAATCGCAGAAAACCCCACCACCCAAATCCGAGAATTAGCATTGTCCGGAGAAGACGCGCTCACCGTTGAACTCATCTCCCACTCCCCCCAAACCGTCATTACCCTCAAATTTGAGCAGTGATAAGAAGTAGATAAAACCTGCACTCAGGAAACATCTCTACCACAAGACATTTTGCACAAGAAGCAAAGATTTACGGGTAATGATGGAAAATAATCACAAAGAATTTGGGGTAATGCGGAATTTTTATTGAATAAATTTGCGGGAAATGCGTTTTTGTTGCAAAATTATTTGCATATTTCAAAAAAAAGTAGTACCTTTGCAGCCGTTTTAGATTACACATTATGGAAGAGAGAATATTTAAGCGGAAAATCTACTCGCAGATGCTTGATTGGAAGCAAACGCGTAACGGTAAGACGGCTTTGTTAATCAAAGGTGCCCGCCGTGTCGGCAAGTCAATTATCGTAGAAGAGTTTGCCAAGCATGAATATGAGAGTTATATCTTGATTGACTTTAACGAAGCAGATCAAAAGATTTTTGATTTATGGAGCAATCTCACTGACCTGAATGACATCTTCTTGAAACTGCAACAACACTATAACGTAGTGCTGTATCCGCGCAAGTCAGTTATCATCTTTGATGAAGTACAAAAATGCCCGAATGCTCGCCAAGCAATTAAGTACCTTGTTAAGGATGGAAGGTTTGACTATATAGAGACAGGTTCTCTCATCAGTATCAAGAAGAATACGCAGAACATCACTATACCGAGTGAAGAAACGCGTATCAGTATGTACCCTATGGACTATGAAGAGTTCCGTTGGGCACTTGGCGATACTGCGACTATTCCATTGCTGAAACAACAGTTTGATGCGCGTATGTCAGTAGGAGATGCTCTTACTCGCAAAAAGATGCATGAACTACGATTATACATGCTCGTTGGAGGAATGCCACAAGCCGTGAACACCTATTTGGACACCAACAATCTAAGTCTGGTGGATAAAACCAAACGAGAGATTATTGATTTGTACTTGGACGATTTCCAGAAATTGGATTCAACGGGTAAGGCCGAATTACTCTTTAAGGCGGCTCCAGCTCAACTTATGAATAATGTCTCACGCTACCAAGTATCTACCGTTTTAAAGAATGATCGCGCAGATACGGTGAGTGAGATTGTGGCTTTTATGAAAGATTCAATGACGGTCAACGTGGCGTACCATTCCAACGATCCAAACGTAGGGATGTTGCTGACGGAAGACGTGAACGTGTATAAGATTTATGTTGGTGATACGGGCTTGTTCGTTACTCTTTGTTTCTGGGATAAGGACTATACCGAGAATATCATTTATGACAAATTGTTGAGTGATAAGTTAGAAGCTAACCTTGGCTATTTGTATGAGAATCTTATCGCGCAGATGCTTACCGCAGCGGGTAATCAACTCTTTTATTATACCTTCCCGAAAGACGAGAAGCATAATTACGAGATTGATTTCTTGTTGTCAAGAGGAAATAAACTTGCTCCGATAGAGGTGAAGTCTTCCGGATACAAGACACACAAGTCATTGGATGAGTTCTGCAAGAAATATTCTGCACGTGTAGGGAATCGGTACTTAGTATATACGAAAGATTTGCGGAAAGATGGAGAGGTGCTGATGGTGCCGGTTTATATGACGGGATTATTATGACATCAAAACAACTTGATAAAAATGGCACAATTTGCGATTTATAAAATTAAGTTTCAGGCATCTGACGACGTAGATACCTGCAATCAAGACATTGACCCGCAACAGTCGCTTAACAATGCACGTGAACTGTTTGCGTCTCTTTTTACGCAAGAACCTGAACTAAAACTGTTTGACCCCGAAGGAGGTGAGCATTTCAATAACTATATTTGGACCAAACCTGATCAAGATGTATACCTGCTCCGGCTCCACAAAAGCCAGATAAAGAATCTCGTCAAATTGCAGGAAAATCCAGATGGAGGTGCACCCGAATGTATTGAAAAACAGGAAGAATCTAATCCATATTGCTATCTCATTTTCGATAATCGTCCAAATCGGGGACAAGTAGCTATCGAGAAGTCTTCAATCTGGCAAAATGACCCAGACAAAGCCGGTATCATCATCCAAGAATTTTTCTCTCGATATCTATCCACACACTATCGTATTCAGATATCGCTATTCCCCAAAATTCAACCCACACGAATTTGGGATTACTACGAACAACTTATCGCCAAAGGAGATATCCTCCAAAGCGTCACCTTTGAACTCGATAACCCTGATAAAATCAAAGATTATAGACCTGCCGAACAAGAACAGCAAATCAGTGAAGTCATCCGTTCCATGACCGAAACAGTCAAGCGAACCGGATCACTCCGTGGTA
>JAEEGH010011201.1_pt1 | contig 20399 bp, 12 predicted proteins | sample 9134181 | NCBI WGS metagenome assembly JAEEGH01 (sample SAMN16246544, study PRJNA631951) | gut metagenome | biome: gut microbiome; feature: rumen; material: DP-attached | host: Bos | place: Iran: Karaj | collected 2018-10
CGGACACGCCATGCGTCATGTCCAAATCATGCTGCCTCCCGAACTGGCGTATGGCGGAGATTTTCTCCGACAGTTCGACAAGAGGCTGTTCAAAATCAAAACTAGTCGGCATGCGCTATTCCTATTCAACAATCTCAACGCGCGTCTTCTCGGCCGTCGGTTCCGGAATGAAATCAAACAGTTCTTCGACCTCTTCGTTGCGCAACCGCACGCATCCCGCGGAGGACGGCGTACCAACGCTGTCCGGATCAACCGTTCCATGGATGCCATAGCCACGGATGTACGGATCCGTGTTTTCGATAGGCTTCAGCCCCATCCAACGCGTACCGATGATGTTGTCCGGATGACCATACGGCAACGGCTCACGGCCCGGCGGTGCCCACGACGGCTCGCGGCTCTTGTTCAAAATCTCAAACACGCCCACTGGCGTGCGATCCTGACGGCCAACACCGACCTTATAGACGCGATACAGCTTGTCGTTCAAATACAAGCTCAACGTGTATTGGCTCTTCGAAACTTTGATCGACCACAGCCCTTCGATATAGTACAAGCTGTTGCCCGGATGAATCACCGCACTCGTCTTCGACAGTTCGTTCATCCGCTGCAACGCCTGCACCGTCGTCTTCTGCGTACGGCCGATGCGGCTCAAGCTGTCACCATGCTTGATGACATAGCGTTTCTTTTCCGGAGCGGGAGCCGCTGTGTTCATCAGCGTCCCGTTCACTTTGTTCAGAAGCTCCGCCGCGCGGAACCACGGCTTGCTGTATTCGGCGATGCCCGGTTGCGCCAACGCGCGATAGACCAATTCACGCGCCGCCACCAACGTACCGCTCTTGAACTGCGCTTCCGCCTGCGTCATCAGTTGGGCAAACGCGGCCGGTTCGTCGGCGGCAGGTGCCGCCGTTTTCGGCGGCTCTGCGGGCGTATTCTCAACAGGCTTCACTTCCGGTTGCGGCGGAATGACTGGTTGCACAGGCTTGTCTTCCGCAGGCTTCACTTCAATCGGTTTCGGCGCCGCAGGCTTGTCTTCCGCAGATTTTCCGTCCCCAGACTTCGCCTTCGCGGGATCCACGACAGGCTTCTCGCCCAACGTCGGCGGATCCAAAGGCTTGTTTTCAACCTTCTTAGCGGTTTTTGACGGATCCGCTTTCGCTAATTCAGGCGGCTTCTTCGCGTCATTCTTCTTCGTCGTCTTCGTCTCTTTCTTCACGGTGGCGGGCTTCTCTTTCGCCGTATGTGGCGGCTTCCACGAACGCCAACCGATGTAGCACAGCCCGATCAAAACCAACGTCAATAAAACAATTAATGGTACTTTGTACATTCTGTTCATGTTTTCTTCTGCCTCGTCGTGTTCCTCGCTTGCTTGTTTCTACTCCAATGGGATTTTCCCCTAATATCAATATATTGCATGAACGGTTCTTTGCAATGAAACAGAACGCTTCATCAATTCAGCAAAGCACGTCCAATTTGTATTCAATCGAATCCACCAGCGCCTTCCAACTGGCTTCCACGATGTCGGACGACACGCCGATGGTCGTCCACACATGCGCACCATCGCTTGATTCAATCAAGACGCGGACTCGCGCAGCCGTCGCAGCTTCCGTATCGATGACACGAACTTTGAAGTCGGTCAGTTGCGCAGTGGACAACGCGGGATAGAAGACGGTCAACGCTTTTCGCAGGGCTTGGTCCAATGCATGGACAGGACCGTTGCCCAATGCGGCCGTTACTTCCGTCTGATTTTCGACTTTGATTTCGATCATCGCGGAGCATTGCGCCCTGCCGTCCGGCGACGGAAATTCACCGGTCGTTTTGTAAAGAACCAATTCAAAATGCGGGTGATGAAGTCCTAACTCACGTCGTATCAACAGTTCAAGACTTGCGTCCGCCGCTTCGAACTGATATCCTTCGTGTTCCAGTTCTTTCAACCGTTCCACGATTTTCACGACTTCCGGCGAGTCTTTCGTGTACGACCCAAACGGGCGTAGCTTCTCCAGAATCGTCGTTCGTCCAGACATTTCAGACAACAGGAAACGGCGTCGGTTCCCTGTAACCGACGGCGGCACATGCTCATACGACTCAGGCCGCTTGCTGACACCGTCGATGTGCATGCCGCCTTTATGCGCGAATGCGCTCCGCCCGATGTACGGCTTCCCGCTGGGAATCGTCATGTTCAGGATTTCCGCCAACCGCAACGAAACGTCCATTAGTTTGTCCAGACGTTCCACGCCGCAGACGCAGTTTTTCTTCAGAATCAGATTCGGTATGAGAATGCTCAAATCCGCGTTGCCGCAACGTTCGCCGCAGCCCAAAAACGTCCCTTGCACAAGACGGACGCCCGCATCTACTGCCAACATCGAATCCGCCACCGCACAACCGATGTCATTATGACAATGCACGCCGAAAATCATTTTTGGATAACGTCTTACGACAGTTTTCGATATTTGACGCACTTCCATCGGCGCGCTGCCGCCGCGCGTGTCGCACAGCGTGACGGAATCCGCTCCCGCCGTCATCGCCGCCTCCAACGTCTTCAACGCGTAGGCGGAATCTTCCGCGTAGCCGTCGAAGAAATGCTCCGCGTCAAACAACACTTCACGACCATGTTTTTTGAAAAACGCGACCGTCTCGCTGATCATCGCGAGATTCTCCTCCACCGAAACGCGCAATACGCCTTCCACCTGCGCCATGCTGGATTTGCCGAAAACGACGACGCATGGCGTCTCCGCCGCCAGCAACGCCTGCAGATTTTCATCCGCTTCGACGGATACGCCGCCGCGCCGCGTCGCACCAAACGCGCACAGGCGGGCATGCTTCCACTGCATGTTGCGCACATGGCGGAAGAATTCCATGTCTTTCGGATTCGAGCCCGGATTGCCGCCTTCGATATAGTCGATGCCGAACTCGTCCAACGTCTGGGCGATGTTCACTTTGTCCTGTAGCGAAAACGAGATGCCTTCACCCTGCGCGCCGTCACGAAGGGTTGAATCCAATAATTTGATGTGCCGTTTGGTTACCATACCAGTAACAACCTTCTTCTCTGGGACAACTGCGACTTCTGCGACTTCTGCATTTTTTGCGATTATGTCCCAGTTGTCCCAGTTGTCCCAGTTGTCTCATAAGATACTACAGTTCACGTAAATAAGGAATAGAATCCAACGCTCCTGGCCGCGTCACCGCGATGGCGGATGCGCGGCTCGCCATGTCCAACGCAGCCGCGAGACTCGCGCCGCGCGTCAATTCCGCCAGAAAATATCCCGTGAACGTGTCGCCGGCCGCTGTCGTATCGACGGCCTGCACTGAATACGCCTTCTGCTTCAGGATACCCGTCGTCGCCGTCCACAAAACGGAGCCTGCTTCGCCCAACGTGATGCAGATCATCGCTTTCGGATATGCCGCCGACAGCGTCGCAATCAGTTCTTCCGGAGGCGTTTCCACTGGTTTTCTTGCCAATCCCGCCGCTTCGTGTTCGTTCAAAATGAATAAATCCACATTCTCCAACGGATAGTTGAAAACGCCTTCGTCAAACGGTGCGGGATTGAAGCAAACCTTCATGCCGGCGGCCTTGCCGGCCGCCATGACGTCTGGCGTGACGTTGATTTCATTCTGCAACACAAGCCAATCGCCCTCTTCCGCGTTCATCAAGACATGTTCCACTTGCGCCGCTGAAATCGCCTGATTCGCACCGCCGAACAACACGATGCTGTTCTGTCCGTTCGCATCGACCTGAATGATGGCGTGTCCGCCGTGGATGTCTTTGGAAATCAACACATGACGCACATCGACGCCTTCGCGTTCCAGCCGTTCGCGCATCCAAGCCGTGTCCTCTCCAAGCAGTCCCGCGTGCCACACATTCGCTCCCGCCCTTTTCAGCGCCACGGATTGATTCGAGCCTTTTCCGCCCGGATTCACCTGCATCTCACTGCTAGCCAACGTCTCGCCCGGCTTCACGATGTGATCCAGACGATACACGTAATCAACATTCAACGAACCAAAGTTGATGATCTTCATTCCAAAGCTCCTTAAATCCCTTGAATCCCTTCATTCACAGTCATTTAAAACAGCGTCAGCTGGTTCGGATTGTCCTTCGGCTTTTTCTTCTTCGGCAACGACAGCTTCGGCATGCCTTCCACGTCTAACTCGTTGCTTTCCAGATTCGTAAGGACTTCCGTCGCACGGCGAATGATCGTCTTCGGCAGACCCGCCAGCCGCGCCACATGGATGCCGTAGCTCTTGTCCGCGCAACCGGGCACGATCTTCCGCATAAACGTAATCTTCTCACCCTGCTCTTTCACGAGCACGTTGAAGTTTTTCACACGGACTTTCGTCTTCACAAGATCCGTCAATTCATGGTAATGCGTTGCAAATAGCGTACGGGCCTGAACCGACGGCGTGTCATGCAGATATTCCGCGACAGACCACGCCAGCGACAGTCCGTCGAATGTGCTCGTCCCGCGGCCGATTTCATCCAAAATGATAAGGCTCGACGGCGTCGCATTGTTCAGAATGTTCGCTGTTTCAACCATTTCCACCATGAACGTGCTCTGCCCGCGGCTGATGTCATCCGCCGCGCCAACGCGTGTGAAGATACGGTCTGTCAATCCGACGACGGCCTTGCTCGCAGGAATGAAACTGCCCATCTGGGCCATGATAGTCAGCAACGCGACCTGCCGGATATACGTCGATTTACCGGCCATGTTCGGACCTGTGATCAACGCCAACTGCGTCGTCCGCGTATCCAATTCCACATCATTCGGAACGAACGGTTCATCCACAAGTCTCGCATCCAGAACAGGATGGCGACCATCGTGGATTTTCAGAATCGGTTCTTCAGAAATCTCCGGCCGGACATACTGCCGACGGCAGGCCACGTCCGCCAACGACGCGAGGCAGTCGATCGCCGCCAACGCCCGCGCGCTGGCCTGAATCGCCGCCGTCTGGGCGCAGACTTTTTCCCGAAGTTGTTGGAACAGTTCATATTCCAACGCCTGACTCTTTTCATCCGCCCCCAAGACTTTGTCTTCGATTTCCTTCAGTTCAGGGGTGATGAACCGTTCGCCGTTCACAATCGTCTGTTTCCGCATGTACTCCTGCGGAACCATCTCCAAATACGTTTTGGAGACTTCTATGAAATAACCGAACACCTTGTTAAAACGCACTTTAAGACTTTTGATGCCCGTGCGTTCGATTTCCTTCGCTTGATATCCCGCAATCCAGTCCTTTCCTTCCGTGGAGGCCTTGCGGTATTCGTCCAACTGCGCATCATAGCCGTCGCGGAAGATGCCGCCTTCCTTGATGGCGATTGGCGGTTCATCGACGATCGCCTTGCCGATAAGTTCCGTCAATTCAGGAAGTTCGATGATATTGTCCCGCAGTTTATGAAGCAGTTCGGATTTGGAATGAGACAGGATGGTGCGCAGGCCCGGAAATTCATCCAGACCACGCTGCAAGACAAGCATGTCGCGACCGTTCGCGTTGCCGACGTTCAGACGCGTTACGACTCGTTCCAAATCGCGGATGGCCTGCAACAGTTCGCGCAATTCCGCCAGAAGCATCGGCGAACCGACCAGATCATCCACCGCGTCCAGCCGTTCATCAATGGCCGCCTTCGAACGAAGCGGCCGTAAAATCCATTCGCGCAAAAGCCGCGTGCCCATCGGCGTAACCGTCTCATCCAGAACGGACATCAGCGTGTTGCCCTTTCCGTCCGCGAAGATAGGTTCCACAAGTTCCAGATTCCGCTGGCTGATGCGATCCACGATCATGCAATCGTCCGTCTGATAGCAGGACAACGTTGTGATGTGCGACGCATCGCGCCGCAGATTGTTCTGCGAATAATGGAGCACGGCACCCGCCGCCGCCACTGCCGCGTCCATGCCGCGGCAACCGAAACCATCCAGTGACGCAACACCGAAGTGCCTGCACAGCAAGTCTTTCGCGACTTGCAGGTCAAACACCCAATCCTCCAGCGTTGTCCATGAAATATGTCGCGGGATGTCCGGAAATCCTTTGTCCTGCCATTCGGTCAGAAGCGCATTCGTCGTCAGACATTCCGCCGGGCGGATACGATTCATTTCCGTTTCAAACGCTTGGATTCCATGCGTTTCCGTCACGCGAAAATCGCCTGTGCTCAAATCGAGCAACGCCAAACCAAAGCGATCTTTCACGGGATAGACGGCCACGAGAAAGTTGCTTTGATTCGAATGAAGCAGATCGTCTTCCAGAACCGTTCCAGGCGTGATGACTTGTATGATGTCGCGCTTCACAAGCCCTTTGGCAAGTTTCGGATCTTCCATCTGCTCCGCGATGGCCACCTTGTAGCCACCTTCCAGAATCCGTCCAACATACGTTTTGACAGCATGATACGGCACGCCGCACATCGGCACGCCAGCCCTCGCAGTCAACACGACATCCATCAACGGCGCCGCCGTCTTCGCGTCTTCGAAGAACAATTCATAGAAATCCCCCATGCGAAACAGCAAAATCGTGTCCGCAGGCAATTCGCTTTTCGCCTGCATGTACTGCCGCATTGCGGGGGTTAATTCACTTGGTATGCTACTCATTTTTTATCCTAATTCCGTGGGTTACACCCACGGCTAAATTCCAATCGCCCCTACAGGGCTTTCCTCCGCTTCGCGGAGCACTTCCTAACCACTAACCACTGACCACTAACCACTTACCATTGCTTTAAACGCAGGAACTTTCTCCTGCAGTTCTTCGTAACTGCCTGTCGCTTCCACGCGACCGTTGTTCAAATAGACAAGGTTGTCGCACCCTTTCACCGTCGTAAGACGATGGGCGATGATGACCAACGTGTGCTTTCCGCGCAACCGTTCGATGGCCGAAACCACCGCACGTTCCGTCGTCGTATCCAAAGCCGACGTCGCTTCATCGAACACCAACAGCTGCGGATTGCGATACAACGCGCGGGCGATCGCCACGCGCTGTCGTTGTCCGCCCGACAGCCTCACGCCGCGTTCGCCGAGCATGGTCAGCTCGCCTTCCGGCAGCGTCGTAAGGAATTCATCCAGTTGCGAAGCCACAATCGCCTGCTTCAATGCCTGTTCATCGATCTCGTCGTCCTTCACACCCAACGCGATGTTTGCGCGGATCGTATCGTCCAGCAGATAAATATCTTGCGCAACGTATCCTATGTGGCGCCGCCATGCGGACATGCAATCCGCCACGTCGCGGCCATCCACCATAATTTTTCCATCACTCGGCGGCAACAGCCCCAAAAGCATGTTCACAAGCGTCGTCTTGCCTGAACCGGACGGACCGACGATGCCCACCGACATCCCTTTCGCCACCGTCAGATTCACGTCGTGAAGTGTTTCGCCCTCCGCGCCGTCGTAGCGGAACGAGAGGCCGTCGAAGCGGATGTCTTTCTCGAACGGAATATCCGCAACATTTTCATTCTGTTTCGGATAGGAATCAAGCTCTCGCAGATCGCTGCAGATCGTAGCGAGAATGCCCTGCGCGCTGCGCATGGTGGTCGCGTTGGCCATGAATTCCGTCAGATTTCCTTTCAGCCGCGCCATGCAGGCCGCGATGAGCGCCATCGTCGGCGCGATGGCCTTCGTGTCGCCGTCATGCATCATGAGCATCACGCCCATCGCGCCCAAAAGGACGCAAACCGTGATCAACTCCGTGAGCGGCCAAAGGCTCTTCCGCATCACGCCCAACTGGCAGAGGCGGTGGTTGAACTTCTCCAATATCGTGTGAAGCCGCCCGCAAAAATATTCTGTTTTGCCCATGACCTGCGCTTCCGTATAGGCGCCAATCCCTTCACCGATACTCTTAACTGCATCTTGCCGAAGGACATGCGCCTCCCAGCCCCACTGCCCCATCTTGCGGTTCGCAAAGAACATGAAGCCGCCGCCGAAAAGCCCCAACGCGAAAAACGCACCGAGGCATACCAGCGGATCGTACCACATCATCAACGCCACAACCGACAGGATGATGACGCCGTTCCGCATCATGTCCAGCAACGCGATCAAGACCGACTGAATGACGCGCTCCACCTCTTCCTCCACGTTCGTGATGACGATGCTCGAATTGTGCTTCAGATGGAACGCGTATGGCGCCGTCATGTATGCCTTGAACAGACGCGACGACACGGCCACCTGTCGGTTCCGCATGATTCGCTCTTGAATGTAGTAGTTGATGGACAGATACGCTGTACGGATGGCGAACAACCCGCCCATGAACAGTCCGCATGCCATTGGGCTGACGTTGTTTATGTCAAAATTCAGTCGTTTGGCCAAATCCGCCAGCCGTCCAAGGCTCGCCATGCCGTCGCCGCCGGCCAGCAACGCCACGAACAACGGCACCACGCCAAGACTCGCCAATTCCAGCAGCGATCCGCCCAACATCAAGACGACAATCAACACGAAGCGCGCTATGTCGCTCCTGCTGAACAATAACCGGATGTCATCCCGCAATTGGCTCATTTGTTGCTTTATTCTTTACCTTAATTAATAATCATGTAAAAGTATTTATTTTACTCCCTAAATCTGATTATGGCAATAAATCCCACCGAAAAAAACAATCGAGAGGGGCTGGGAGGGTCGCACTCCAGTGCGACCGCGGCATCGTAGATGCCGCATGTCAAAGATGTGTGTTGTGGCGTGCGACGATTACGTCAATGACTTGTTTGCGCGTTGCGCAAACGGTCGCACTGGAGTGCGACCCTCCCTCGCCGCCGCAATATAATAATTATGAATTATGAATTATGAATTATGAATTGAATGCGTTAGCAGAAATCGTTGCCACGCCAATCCACGACACAGGCTGTCCGGGTGGCGCATCTGGGCTGACGTCGCCATGGTGATTGCAGCTGTTTCCTGTATAGAAAAGGTAATAACGGCCATTCGCCTTCACGAGATCATGCGGCGCATAGATGCCTTCCACGCCCTTCGTCCGTGGGAAGCCTGGCCGACGTTGCCGCTCCCAATGGATGCCGTCTTGCGAGAAGCAGAACTCCAAATCACCCGTGCCCGGATCGGAACGATAATGGCCTAGAATACCCAAATATCCTTCTTTTATATAATTAACCGCAAGATAATAGAACTGAAGATCATATGGATCTTTTTCATCACGAATCAACACACGTTCGGGAGGAGTCCAATGAAGGCCGTCCACGCTTGTCCGATGCTGAATGAAACGGATACATGGATCCTTCTGATGCGGCTCCGGACCAGGCGGACACATGATGACTTCCGCAGAATACAGCTCGAACGAACCGTCCGGCAGGAGATAGACGTTCGTCGCGTCGTTCAGCAGCATGTCCTCCGTCACCTGCGGCTCGCCTTCCGGCCGCGGCAGTTCCGCCGACCGCACATACAGCCATAACTTCTTCCGTCTCAACATCTCAAGCGGGACGGCACGGTCGGCCGGGTGGCACAACACAGGCCGACGATAATCTTCCACGAAGAAATTGACGCCGTCGTCGCTGTCCGCCACAAGATAGCGGTTGACGTCCGATTCATGCGCCCAAAAATAAATCCGCTGCCGTCCATCTGGCAGATCCAGATGGACAGGTTGCGTCAACATCCATTCCGACGGCACGCCGATGATATTCAAGCCGTCTTTCTGCGGCTTATCCGCAATCCGCATCATCGTCTCGCCGACCGTTTTGAAATCCTCCGTGAAGTCGCGATATCCAAACGTGTAGCGCTTCGCGCCGTCGTTCCGCCGCGAATACCACAAACGCCATCCACCGCCGTCCTTATGGATGGCGCGACAGGTGAACGCCTGCACATGCGTCTCTTCATCCCCCCAGATCAGAACCTTCTCCATTTTCCATTGCCGCGACAATTCATCCGCATTTTGCATGTTCGCCATGATGTTTTTCCTTTACAATATTATTAACCACTAACCACTAAATAATTAAACACTAACCACTAACCCAAAGGCACGATGGCGTTGCCATCACACGATTTGACGCGAGACGCGAGACGCGAGACGTGCAAAAGACATTAGACGATTAGACAGAAGACAATGCATAAGTCTTTTTGCTCTTGTTTTTAGCATCTTAAGTCTCCTGTCTAACGTCTTGCGTCTTACTTCTCCGCTCGTCTCATGTCTCTCGTCTCATGTCACTGCCTACTGCCACTAATGCCTTTGCTTTTAGCTTTTGGCTTTAAGCTTTTAGCTCCGCGAAGCGGCTGACCACTTACCACTATAATCCTCCCTGCCTAAAATAGCAACTTTCCGCCCCCATTGCCACCTATCTGTGAAAAAAACACAGTCCAAGCCATAGATTTTTTTCAATTTAATTGAAATTCATCAATATGAAGATATGTTAAAGGTTTTGTTTTCAAAGTTATCAATATAAAAAATTGTCTTGTCGTTTTCCAAAAAGCACAAACAAGGAGAAAGAAAACAAATGAAAAAGTTCGTCATGTTCACCCTGATCGAGCTGTTGGTGGTCATCGCCATCATCGCGATCCTCGCCGCCATGTTGCTGCCGGCCCTCGCCAAGGCACGTGAAAAAGCGCAGGCCATCAGCTGCACATCCAACATGAAGCAAATCAACCTTGGCCTCAACATGTATGCCGGCGACTATGAGCAGACCATGCCCCGCGCCATCGGCAATCTCCGTCAAGGCCTCCATTGGGGCAACTGGCTCCAGATGGTCTGCCCGTATGTTGGCGACAAGAAAACCTTCAAGTGCCCGAAGAACTCCATCGAAAAGACGGCCGGCTGGGAAGCTGGTGAATTCGCCCCCTACACGGGCATCCCGCAGTCCTACATTGCCCATGGCGCCATCACCGTTGAAAACTTCACCGGCAACAGCAACTCCCGCTTCCCGATCCCGCACTGGAGCACTGGCCACACGACCAAGATGACTGATTTCAAGTCCGCCTCCACCCTCATCGCTTTCGGCGAATGCAACCGTCGTAACGACCCATACTTCTGGAGCTCCTGCGGTGGCACGGAAGGTTCCAACGAGCACTTCTCCATGATCAACCACAACAACATGACCAACTTCGCGTTCGCAGACGGCCATGTCCAGGCCTCCAAGCCGCACAACACCTACGGCGCGGGCGGCAACATGTGGGATTCCAAGGCCGGCAACGCCGTCCCGCAGACCCTCATCGAAATGATGAACGAAGCCACCACAAAACTGCTTGCCAACTGATCTTCAGTTTCTTATCGAACATAAAAACTCCTTTTGTGAAGCCTCCGTCGCCATTGTGCGACGGGGGCTTTTTTTGCCTCCACCTCGCTGTTTTTTAGAAAAAAATAGATTTTTTTCGATTTTTTTGAGAAAATTCATTGATTTTTTTCGATTTTTTCCTTGAAAATCATTCATGCATTGATACATTTAAATTAATCAAAAATTAAGAATGCATTGATATTTATCAATATGTAAGTGTGTCAAGCACTGACAAAGTCAAAAAAACAAACAAGGAGAAAAGAAACCAATGAAGAAACTCGCCATGTTCACCCTGATCGAGCTGTTGGTGGTCATCGCCATCATCGCCATCTTGGCCGCCATGCTGTTGCCGGCCCTCGCCAAGGCACGTGCCAAAGCTCAGGCCATCAGCTGCACATCCAACATGAAGCAGATCAACCTCGCCCTCAACATGTATGCCAGCGACAATGGTCTGGCCATGCCCCACGCCATCGGCAACTTCTATGACTCTGACGGTTGGAACGGCAACTGGCTCCAGATGATCTATCCGTATGTCGGCGACAAGAAGACCTACCTCTGCCCCTCCAACAACAACGTCAAAGCCGCCGCCTATCAGAAGGGTGACCTCCCTGGCATCCCCAGCGACATCTACCAGTCCTACATCGCCCACGGTGCCTACACCGTTTCCGAATTCACCGGCAACAGCAACTCCCGCTTCCCGATCCCCCATTACGGCATCTCCAACAACCGCGGCGTCAAGCAATCCGAATTCAAGGCCGCATCCTCCCTCATCTGCTTCGGTGAATGCAACCGTCGTCAGGATCCTTACTTCTGGAGCTCCTGCGGTGGCACGGAAGGTTCCAACGAACACTTCTCCATGATCAACCACAACAACATGACCGGTTTCGGCTTTGCCGACGGCCACATCACCGCCATGAAACCGCACAACACCTACGGCGCAGGCGGCAACATGTGGGACTCCAAGGCCGGCAATGCCGTTCCGGAAGGCCTCAAGAGCATGATGAACGAAGCCACCACCAAGATGCTTGCCAACTAAGTATTACGGAAATTCACGCTTCGGCGTGACAATTAGCGCTCTAAAAGCCTTGACCGCAGTTTATTCTGCCGTCAGGGCTTTTTTTTGTGCCTAACGCATGTTAAAAACATAAAAAAAAATAAACTTTTTTCAATTTAACATTTGCAAGACTTTCATTTGTCATTATAGTAAAATTAATGAAAAATTAATATTGTATCGATAAAAATCAATATGAAATTGTTTTTCATGTGGTAAGTCCTTGGTTCCCAACAACAAGCAAAAAGGAGAAAAAAAGACAAATGAAACGCATCGTCATGTTCACCCTGATCGAACTGTTGGTGGTCATCGCCATCATCGCCATTTTGGCCGCCATGCTGCTGCCCGCCCTCGCCGAGGCCCGCGCCAAAGCCCAGGCCATCAGCTGCACGTCCAACATGAAGCAGATCAACCTCGCCCTCAACATGTATGCCAGCGACAATGGTCTGGCCATGCCCCACGCCATCGGCAATTTCTATGATTCCGACGGCTGGAACGGCAACTGGCTCCAGATGATCTATCCGTATGTCGGCGACAAGAAGACCTACCTCTGCCCCACCAACAACAACGTCAAAGCCGCCGCCTACCAGAAGGGTGACCTCGACGGCATCCCCAGCGACATCTACCAGTCCTACATCGCCCACGGTGCCTACACCGTCACCGAATTTACGAACAACTCCAACTCCCGCTTCCCGATTCCCCACTACGGCATCTCGAACAACCGCGGCGTCAAGCAGTCCGAATTCAAGGCCGCTTCCTCCCTCATCTGCTTCGGCGAATGCAACCGCCGTCAGGATCCGTACTTCTGGAGCAGCACTGGTGGTACCGAAGGTTCCAACGAGCACTTCTCCATGATCAACCACAACAACATGACCGGTTTCGGCTTTGCCGATGGTCACATCCAGGCCATGAAGCCGCATAACACCTACGGTGCCATCAACATGTGGGACTCCAAGGCCGGTTCCGCCGTCACGGAAGGCCTCAAGGCCATGATGACCGAAGCCACCACCAAGATGCTTGCCAACTAAGCATAAAAATATGCAAGCTCTGTCTTGCGTCATAAAGCAACAAAGCCTCGCCCTAATCAGGCGGGGCTTTTTATTTGCATGGAGATGCCGCAGGCTCTGTCCCATGCAAAATCAAACAAGACAAAACATGACAAAATCACCCATAAATGGTTGATGTACTCACAGATGACATTATATTTTTTCATGTCATCTTTCAGCCTGTACCTTAATAATATAATAGCCATGAAAACACGTTTTCTCACCATCCTCCTCCCGCTGTTATTCCTTCTCGTATCTTGTTCGGATTCAACCGATAAGATACCGACGTTGCTCAACGTCTCCTACGATCCCACGCGGGAGCTCTACAAGGAGATCAACCAAGCCTTCGCCGCGCAATACGGCCAGCCCGTTAATCTCGAACAGTCCCACGGCGGCTCCGGAAAGCAGGCCCGCGCCGTCATCGACGGCTTGGAGGCCGACGTCGTCACGCTCGCTCTCGGCTATGACATCGACATCCTCTCCACGCAGGCGAAACTCCTTCCCGCCGATTGGCAGGAACGCCTTCCCGAACACAGCACGCCGTACTATTCGACCGTCGTCTTTCTCGTCCGCAAAGGAAATCCGAAGGGCATCCACGATTGGGGCGATCTCGTAAAGGACGGCGTCGAAGTGATCACGCCGAATCCAAAGACTTCCGGCGGAGCACGTTGGAACTATCTCGCCGCATGGGCGTGGGCGGACAGGCAGTTCAATCACGATGAAGCCAAAATCATCGACTATATGAAACAGCTTTTCCAGCATGTGCCTGTTCTCGACACAGGAGCCCGCGGTTCGACGCTGACGTTCGCCCAACGTGCGAAAGGCGATGTACTTCTGGCATGGGAAAACGAAGCACTGCTCGCCCTCCGTGACTATCCGAAGGAAGAATTCGAAATCGTCTGCCCGTCCATCAGTATTTTGGCCGAACCGTCCGTTGCCATCGTCGACGTCAACGTCGAAAAGCATGGGACGCAACAACTTGCGAAGGACTATCTGGATTTCCTCTACACGCCTGCCGCGCAAGCGATTTGCGCGAAGCACTTCTACCGTGCGTCACGACCGCAAACCGTTGATGCGGCGCTTTTAGCGCCGTTCAAAGAACTGACGCTCGTGAATATCCGCGATGAATTCGGCGGCTGGGCCGCCGCCCATGCGAAGCATTTCGCCTCAGACGCCCTTTTTGACCAAATCATGCGAAAATAGTGGTTAGTGGTTAGTGGTTAGTGGTTAGTATGCTTTTAGCGGTATGCATTTGGCTTTAAGCTTTTGGCTTTTAGCTAAAAGAGTGCATTTCGCTTTAAGCTTTCAGCTTTAAGCTTTTAGCTAAAAAAAGTGGATTCCAAAAAACACAGCATTCTCTTCGGCATCGGCATGGCCTACGTCGGCCTGCTGATCCTGTTGCCGATGGCCGCTCTCGCCATTCGGACGGCACAACTGTCGCCGCAGGAATTCCGTCGCGTTCTCACATCTGCCGAAACCATCGCCGCCTTCAAGGTCAGTTTCGGACAGGCCTTCCTCGCGGCCCTCTTCAACACGATTGTCGGACTTCCCGTGGCATGGACGCTTGCGCGATACAAGTTCCCTGGACGCAAGTTCTTGGAACTTTGGATCGACCTTCCCTTCGCGCTTCCAACCGCCGTCGCCGGCATTGCCATCTGCGGCCTGTACAGTCCGCGCGGTTGGATTGGAGCCTGCCTGGAGCCATTGGGCATCAAAGTCGCCTATAGCGTCAACGGCATATTCGTCGCGCTTGTTTTTGTCGGTATTCCGTTCGTAATCCGCACGTTGCAGCCGATCATCGAAAATCTTGACGTGTCCGAAGAGGAAGCCGCCGCCTGCCTTGGCGCGTCGCGTTTCTACACGTTTCGACGCGTCGTCCTCCCGTCGCTGAAGCCTGCGATTCTCACAGGCTTCTCCATGGCTTTCGCGCGCGGCCTCGGCGAATACGGCTCCGTCATTTTCATCGCGGGCAATATACCGGGTGAATCGGAAATCCTTCCGTTGCGCATCGTCCACGCCCTCGAAAGCTACGATTACAATGGCGCAACGATTCTCGCCGCCGCCATGCTGCTCGTCTCTTTCATCATGCTCGCCGCCATCAACGCCCTTCAGAGGAAACGCCCATGAAAGTGGTTAGTGGTTAGTGGCTAGTGGCTAGTGGCATGAAATGATAAAAATCCTTGCGTAAAACAAGAAAATGAACAATAGCAATTCACTCACTTCCATTTCAGAACCAACGTGGGCGCGGCGGTTGCTCATCGCCTTCGCGTTCCTCCATGTGGCGTTGCTCATCATGCTACCATTCGCAAGCGTCATCGCACAGGCCTGCGCCGACGGACTTTCCACATTCCGAACCGTCTTCCATTCGTCCGACACACGCCACGCCATCAAGCTCACGCTGCTCATCGCGCTCTGCGCCGTTCCGCTCAACGTCGTTATCGGAATCTGCCTCGCATGGGGCGTCACCCATTTGAAACTGCCGGGCAAACGGCTCATCATGGCCGTTCTCGACCTTCCATTTTCCGTTTCGCCAGTCGTCGTCGGGCTCCTTTTCATCCTTCTGCTCGGCAAAAACAGCCCTTGCGGAGCATGGTTGGAAGCGCATGGAATCAAAATCATCTTCGCATTTCCAGGCCTGCTTCTCGCGACGCTTTTCGTCACGATGCCGTTCGTCGCGAAGGAATTGATTCCGCTCATGCAAGGCCATAGTCGCGACGAAGAGGACGCCGCGCGGCTTCTCGGCGCCAGTTGGCTTCGCATCTTCTGGAAAATCACGCTGCCCGAAATCAAATGGGGCCTTCTCTATGGAACGATCCTCTGCACTGCCCGCGCCATGGGTGAATTTGGCGCTGTCGCCGTCGTCTCCGGAAACATTCGCGGCCGCACGAACACGCTGCCGCTCCATGTGGAAGCCCTCTTCCAAGACGGAGAGCTTTCCGCCGCCAGTGCCGCCGCCTCCCTGCTCGCCTTGCTCGGACTCGTATCTCTCGCAGCCCGAATCATTACCGATATACGGAAACGAAAAGGAAGCACTTCCGTACGCCCCACAGAACATAATTGATGTATTATGAGCATCCAAATCAAAGACATCTATAAATCCTACGCGGGCACACGCGTCCTCAACGGCCTCTCGCTCAACGTCGATGACGGCGAACTCGTCGCCCTGCTCGGCCCGTCCGGTTGCGGAAAGACCACGCTTCTCCGCATCATCGCAGGGCTTGAAGCGCCCGATAGCGGAGATGTCATCTGCGACGGCGTTTCCACGCAGGACATCCCGCCGTCCGCACGCCGCGTCGGATTCGTCTTTCAGCATTACGCCCTCTTCCGCCATCTTTCCGTCTTCGAAAACATCGCCTTCGGCCTCCGCGCGAAGCCCCGTTCGGAACGCCCGTCGGAAGAGCAAATAAAGGAGAAAGTCGAATTCCTGCTCAATCTCATCCAGCTGGATTGGATCGCCAAACGCCTTCCGTCGGAACTTTCCGGTGGACAACGGCAGCGTGTCGCCCTCGCCCGCGTTCTCGCCATTGATCCAAAGTATCTTCTTCTGGATGAACCATTTGGAGCTCTCGACGCAAAAGTCCGCCTCGAACTCCGCCGTTGGTTGCGCGACCGCCATCATGATTTAGGTGTCACGACGATTTTCGTCACACACGACCAAGAGGAAGCTCTCGATGTAGCGGATCGCATCGTGCTCGTCAACAACGGCCAAATCCAGCAGGCCGGTTCACCGGACGCCCTCTACAATCATCCCGTCTCGCCATTTGTCTGCGACTTTCTCGGCTTCGTCAACACATTGCGAATCAACGGGAAAGACTATTATGCACGACCGCATGAAATCCGCCTGTCCCGCGAATCGACCTCTGAATCGCTTCCCGTCGTCGTCCGTTCCGTCCGTACGGCCGGCCAACTGGTCCAAATCGAACTGGAAGACATGGATGGCCATCCCGTCACCGCCGCCATCCCCCATGAGCAGTTCGATCAGTTGCAAGTCGTTCCGCAGGAACGACTTTTCGCCTCGCCTATTATCAAGCGAACTTTCAATTCATAATTCATAATTACAGCTAAAAGCTTAAAGCCCAAAGCTTAAAGCAAATACCATAAGCCATAGGCCATAAGCCATAAGCACGCAAAGCGTTTAATTATGCATTATGAATTATACATTATGCATTATCGAATAAAAATCCAATACCCAAGGCCTGGAACCATGATGTTAGTAAACACATCATGGCTCTCATCCGTGGTATAGACGCTGTCGTCCAACCCCTTGCAATACAGGCTGCCAATGGCGTTCCAGCCTTTTCTCAGAGTCGGCTCAGACACGCCCATGCGACCGTCAAGCGACATGAACTGCTTCCGCTGGGAATATACCCAGAAGGCCTTGCAGGGCAGAAAATCACTGGCCTGCAAATCCGTCGCATCCGTGTATCGACCTCCATTCCAAGCCACCATTTGGCAAGGAGTTGCGATGCTCAGCCCTTCTCCCAGCAACGGTGACGAAAGAAAATTCCACCCTTTCTTCAACTGCCATGTGAACGACCGCTTCTCCGCCAGCAGAATCTGGCGGCGGAACATGAGATGCTCCCCGCTGTCCGTCAACGCGACAAGCGACACGATGTGGTCGTTGTCGTTCACATCGTCCGTCGGACGCAGACCGATGTCAAACGATTCGTCCACATCCGTCTTGAGCGAATAGATCAGCCATGAAATAGATCCGTCGCTTTCCGTCCTTTCGCCGATGACGCCGTCGGGAGCCTGCCCCATGACGCTCGCCTCCATGCCGCTTTCGCAGGCCACGTTCATGATGCACGCCCCGCCGGACACGCCCATGACGACACCTTTCGCCACAATGGCCAGCTTGCCATTCTCCCAAGGCATAAGTCGCTTGAAATCAGCATTTGCCGTCACTTTCACACCTTCACAGAGCGTAATCGAACGCGTCTTGTTTCGCGCACCGATGACGACCAAAGCGTCGGCTAGCCATGACGCAAAACTGCCCTCATGCTTTTTCCATACGTCTTCGCAGTTCTCCAGCCAGACGGGCTCCTTGCTGAGCGACAATTCGACGGTCATTGCAAACGTCCCCGTATAACGATACTGCCAGTCTGGAGCCTCACCATCGACCTGATACCATTCGCATGAATTAATGTGCAGTATCTCGCCGTCATAGCCGTCCTGATACGCGTCCGCCAGCGCCCTGAACACTTCATCGTCAGGAGATGCCGCATAGCCGTCCTTCCGTTCGGCGTTGTTGCCGTACGGATAGCAAATCAGGACATCGCCGCTGTGCAGATGGAGGGCCGCCTTGCATGGATGCTCCATGCAGAAACGCATGAACGCCGTTGTTTCAGGCACTTCCGATGCAGGAAAACGATTCACGCCGGGCACGGCATCGGCCGTCGGGACAGTGCCGCCCGTCATCATGCTGTCGCCGTTCGCGAATGTGCCGATCGACTGCAGCGCCCCGTCAGGAAACGAACGGTTCATGTCGTGGTTCATCACGTTCTGACGCAGCGAACGGACGGCCGACGCGCCGTCCGGATTCATGGCGGGAATGATCCACAACGCGCAACGCGACAACAGCGGACGATAGACGGAAGCGTCACTGTCCAAATCCGCCAGAATGGATTCCGCCAGCCGCATCGCCGTCCATGTGCTAATGCGTTCATTTCCATGGATTCCCGCCGCCACCATGAATTCCGGGCAGTCGCCGTCGCCGTCAAAGCAGCTGACCCGCAGCGCCATGATGTCGCGCCCTTCGACACTGCGGCCGACATACGTCTCCTGACAGTATTCCGGATACTGGAGGCACAGTTCGTCAAGCCGTTTGTTCAAGTCGGCGATCGCCCAATACACCATGGGCGTTGCCGTCCGTGTATTGACTTGCGGTTCAGGGCCGCCGAGCTCGCGAAGCGCCGCGTCGTCTCTCACGTGATCGCGCGCCGTCATCGTCACGCCCCTGCCGCGAGTCGCCGTCATGCGGCTTGTCATCGACATGCCGCCGCCGCGTTCCCACGCCTCCGCGACAGCCGCCAGATCATCCGCCGTCGTCGCCGCCCGCTCCAGTGAATTCAGATAGGCGATGACCTCCGCGTTGGAGACCGAGCCGTCCATGTCCGTATCCATCGCCCACGCGATGTCAACGGCCTGCTCCACGCACCCCCAGTTGCCGTCCGAAACCATGACGACTGACCTGCTGCCGGCAAACGACGGCAGTGCCGCCGTCCCGTCGTCGCCGCTACGGACGGCGTGGCGCTTCGCGCCGTCCACCGTCCGGATGCAGACCGCCGCGCCGCCCACTGGTTCGCCCGTATCCTCCCATGTCACAGTCACAATGTATTGCGACGTCGCGGCTTGCCGCGACATCGCGACGGCGCATTTCCGCCCGCGGCCCAAGCGCCCTAACGCGCTGCTGTCACCCAGAAGATGCATCTGCTTGGCGAAGTAGTCACTCGTGCCAGCCCCCTCTCCTACAGCCGCCGTTTTGATATAATCGATTCCCGCCATGATTGCCGAACACGCATAGGCGCCCTGGCAAGTCAGACGCGATGCAGAATGACGCCTCAGAATGTCATCCGTCATTCGACGCATCGCGTAAATCGGCGGATTCCAATAGGTTTCGGATGTCGCCCCAAGGAAGCCGACCGCTCCGCCGTTCGCATTTCTCAAAAACGCCTCGCCCAGGCTCTTGTTTTTGTAGGCGAAATTCGCAGTCGAACAGCAGAAACTTGCCACGAATGGAAGCAGGCCGCCGTTCTGCAGCGCATCCGCATGGGTGTTCTGGAAGCGGCCGGTTGACCATTGATAACTATATCCATGACCCAGATAATAGACCAGCGAACAGCCATTGTTCAAAACAGCTCCGATGCCGTTCGACGTCACCGTCCTCTCGGTTGCATACAATGTTTCGCCAATCTCGATACCATTGCCTCCCAATAACTTCTGATATTCTTCATCAATCAGGCTTGAATCCGTCCTGCCATCGGAAACGCCGGAGGAACCAGTCTCTGCGGAACCGATGAACACACCCGTGCCACGCCAGTCGCCATCTTCCGCCGACCGCTCGTATGCCATGATTTTAGCACAGACTGCCGACAGTTCGGTACCCATGCTCACAGCCATGCGCGAGATGAACAAATCC
>JAEEGH010011214.1_pt1 | contig 20386 bp, 16 predicted proteins | sample 9134181 | NCBI WGS metagenome assembly JAEEGH01 (sample SAMN16246544, study PRJNA631951) | gut metagenome | biome: gut microbiome; feature: rumen; material: DP-attached | host: Bos | place: Iran: Karaj | collected 2018-10
GTTCAAGGTAGTGTCTGGGCTGCTTAAAACAGCGGACGTGGTCATCCATGCCGGGGACCCGGACCGGGAAGGGCAGCTGCTGATTGAGGAAATTCTGCATTATTGCAATTACGAAGGAAAGGTGCAGCGCCTTCTTATCAACGCCAAGGACGACGTGAGCATGAAGCGGGCCTTTGATACCGTGGAAGACAACGCAAAATATGAAAACCTGTATGCGGCAGGACTGGCGCGGCAGCAGGCGGACTGGCTGGTGGGCATCAACCTGACCCGCTGCTATACGACTAATGCGTCCAAGTTTTCCCCGGGCGCCGTCTGGAACATCGGGCGGGTGAAGGTGCCGACGCTGGCGCTGGTGGTCAACCGGGAAAAAGAAATACAAAGTTTTAAGGTTCGCAAATATTACGAACTGAAAGCTGCTTTTACAAAAGAGGGGATACGGTTCACCGCTTTGTGGCAGCCGGATGAAAAGAAAACAGCCCTTGACGAGGAAGGACGACTGCTGGACAAACAGATTGCAGAAGCCGTACGGGAAAAAGTACTGCCTGCCGATGGCATTGTCCGGAAGGTCATGCGGAAGAAAGGTGCGGAGGCGCCGCCTCTGCCGTATTCGCTGGACACGCTGCAGGTGGAAGCCAACGCGCGCTTTGGCATTTCCCCCAAACAGGCTTTGTCCACGGTGCAGTCTCTGTATGAGAAAAAGTACGTGTCGTATCCCCGTTCGGACTGCAACTACATTCCCCGGGCCCAGCACAAAGACGCGTTCCGTATTTTGGACAGGCTGGCGTCCCGTAATGTGAGGGGCGCGGCCGGGGCAGACGTGTCTCTGTTTTCCCGGGCCTGGAACGATAAAAAGGTGACGGCCCATCACGCCATCATTCCCACAGGCGAGATCCCGCAGCAGTTAAACGCAACGGAAGAAAAAATCTACACTATGATCGCGGAGCGGTATGTGATGCAGTTCTATCCGCCCTGCGAGTTTGAAACCATTACTTTTGAAATCATGCTGGCGGACGAACTGTTTAAAGGAAGCGGCAAGGTCATATTGAAACCGGGCTTCAAAGCAGTGTTCGGAGGACAGGGGAAAACGACGTCAGCCGGTCGCACCACAGCCGCTGCGTCCGGTGAAGAGGCTGTTTTATCTGCTGCAGGCAAAAAGAAAAAAGCTGCACGCAATGCCGGTGGGCAGGACGGAGACGCGGAAACGCAGGAAGACGAAAACCTGTCCCTGCCCAACCTGAGCAAAGACGAAAACCTGGGCAAGCCGGATGCGGTGGATCTGCTGGAAAAAGAAACGAAACCGCCCAGGCGCTTTACGGAAGGCACGCTGCTGGCGGCCATGGCCAACATCTACCGTTTCATGGACCCGAAGAATCCCAACCGGGACAAACTGAAGGAAGTGAAGGGAATCGGTACGCCTGCCACCCGTGACACCATCATCTCCGAACTACAGGGCGTCCGCGGAAACAGGCAGACCCAAATGCCCTTTATGGAAAAGGTGAAAAAGGAACTGGTGCCGACAGAGCTGGGTTTCCGGCTTATTGACAACGTGGATGTGACGCTGACGAAGCCGGACACTACGGCGGAGATGGAATTTGCCCTGACGGAGATTGCGGCAGGGGAAGGGTGTGTGGAAAAATTCATGCAGGATATTTACGATACCATTGACCGCAACATCGCGTACGCGGAAGCGCATCAGTTTCCCGGTTACATTATGGAAAAATGTCCCCTCTGCAAAACGGGAATTCTGGTGAAGCATTTCTCCCGGAAAACAAAGAAAGCCTTCTTTGTCTGCGATAACAAGGACTGTGTGTCGCCGGCCACGGGCAAACCGGTCTACTATGATGTAGACAAAAACGGGCAGCCGGTCCTGAAACGGCAGGAGGAAACGCCGGCACAGACCTTTACCTGCCCTGTCTGCGGGAAAGAAACGCTGAATCGTCATTACTCCCCAAAGACAAAACAGTATTTTTACGTCTGCGACGATAAAAGCTGCGTGTCACCTCTTACGAAAAAGACTGTATTCTATGCTGTGGATAAAGAAGGGAACCCGGTGATCGAGCATTGCCCGCAGGACAATGCGGTTCTGGAAAAAAAGAAGGGCCGATACGGTTTCTTCTGGTCTTGTCCCCAGTGCAGGACGACTTACAAAGACAGCAAAGGCAGACCGAAATTATAGTCACAAATGCATCAACTGGCGTACCTGCGGATGAATCGGTATTTTCTTTCATAACACAACATATAATTAAAAATTAAATAAATATATAAATTTAATTAGTATCGAATCCGGACCTCACCGTCCGGATTTTTTCGTTTTTTATCTAGTATATGTAGAATTGTAAACTGCAGATATGGTATAATAATACAAAAGTGCGGAATGACACAGGCCTGGTTTTTCTGATACTATTTTATTAATTCATACGGAGTAGAACTTGCAGATACGTCCTTCATGTGCGAGGGGGAAACAAAATGGGAATGTTCGGAAAACGCTTCCAACTGGATGAGGAAACGATCCATATCGTCGAAGAAATAGGAAGGCATATGCCCGGCGGCTTTTTTATTTACAAAAAGGAGATGCCGGAGGAGCTGCTGTATGCCAATCGCGCTGTCCTGAATATTTTCGGTTGTAAAAACCTGGAAGAGTTCAAAGAACTTACAGGTTATACATTCAAAGGCATGCTGCATCCGGATGATTATGATGCTGTATCCGAAACCATCCAGCGCCAGGTCCAGGAAAACGAAGAACTTATGGATTATGTGGAATACCGCATCATTCGCAGGGACGGCGCCGTGCGCTGGGTGGATGACTACGGCCATTATACGGATACGGAAGCCTACGGCGGCATTTACTATGTTTTCATTTCCGATATTACGGAAAAGCACGAACGGATGGAATCCGACAAGATCATCCAGCAGGCGCTCATTGACGCCCTCAGTGAGTCCTACCGTGCCCTTTGGCTGCTCAAGGATCCGGAATCGGATGATTATGAACGCTATATCCGTAATGAGGAAGGCATCCTTGTCCCTGACAAGCCGGAATTAAACGGAAAGGATCTGGCGGATTATACCGAAATCAGGGAGTATTATATCCGCAATACCGTTGCCCCGGAGGATCAGGAACGCCTGCGGGCGGAACTGTCCCGGGACCGGATCATCAGCCGCCTGAAGGAACGGCCCCATTTCAGCATCAGCTATCAGCGTTTGATGGACAACGGCGCGAACCGGTATTTCCGGATTGAAGTGGCCCGGGCGAATATGCCTGACGGCAGAATCGGGGTCGTGCTGGGTTTCAGGGACGTGGATGAAGACGTGCGGGACTGGCAGGCGCTGCAGCAGCAGCTCCAGACCCAGCAATTGCTGCGGGAACGGCAGGATAAGCTGATTACGGCGCTGTCCTCCGACTACTGGAGCGTTTATTATATTGAACTTGACAAGGACGAAGGGGTCTGTTACCAGGCCCATGCCGATATCAAAGACGGTCTTAAGGTGGGGGAACGTTTTCCGTACCTTGCTTCTGTAACCGAATATGCCAACAAATATGTGACAGAGTCCTACCGGGAGGAGTTCCTGCGTTTTGCTCATCCGGACGCGATCCGGGAAGCGCTGAAGGAGGAGCGGGTCATCGGGTTCCGGTACATGGTGAGCCGGAATGGGAAGGAAACCTATGAGATGGCCAAGGTTGCCGGCGTACGCCATCCGGAAGACCGGGACGATCACATCGTCCATGCGGTGGGCGCCTGCATTACCGATGTGGATGCGGAAACCCGGAAGAATCTGGAAACGGCCCAGACGCTGAATGACGCGCTGGCTACGGCGGAACAGGCGAGCCTGGCCAAAACGGCCTTCCTTTCCAGTATGAGCCATGAGATCCGTACGCCTATGAACGCCATCATCGGTCTGGATAATATCGCCCTGAATAATCCGGAATTATCCCCGGAGACAAGGGCAAGCCTGGAAAAAATCAGCGCGTCCGCCCAGCATCTGCTGAATATTATCAACGACATCCTGGATATGTCCCGTATTGAATCGGGGCGCATGATTATCCGAAACGAAGAGTTTTGCTTTACCAAGGCCATGGAACAGGTCAATACCATGATCGGCGGTCAGTGCCGGGACAAAAAACTGAATTACGAGTATCGCGTCATAGGGAAGATTGACGATTATTACATCGGCGATGACATGAAATTGCGGCAGGTGCTGATCAATATTCTGGGCAACGCGGTAAAGTTCACGCCGGAAGGGGGAACGGTGAGCCTCGCTGTGCAGAATGTGGCGCAGTTTGACGGAAACTCCGCGCTGCGTTTTATCATCAGCGATACAGGCATCGGCATGAGTAAAGAGTTCCTGCCGAAAATTTTTGATGCGTTCAGTCAGGAAGATTCCTCATCCACCAACAAGTACGGCAGTACGGGGCTGGGTATGTCCATTACCAAAAGCCTGGTGAAACTGATGAACGGCAATATTGAAGTGGAAAGCGAAAAAGGAAAGGGTACGACGTTTACCGTAACTGTTGCGCTGGGCGATTCGGGCCGCAAAGCAGAGGAACAGGAAACGGAATACCCGAAACCCCAGGATATGCGCGTGCTTGTCATCGATGACGACCCCGTTTCCTGTGAACATGCGAAAGTAGTAATGGGGCAGGTGGGCATTAATTGCGAAGCTGCGCAGTCCGGTGAGGAAGGCGTGGAGATGGTGCGGGTGCGCCGTGCCCGCCGGGAACCCTATGACCTCATCCTGGTAGACTGGAAGATGCCGGAGATGGACGGAGTGGAAACCACCCGCCGTATCCGTTCCGTTATCGGGGATGACACAACCGTTATCATTCTGACGTCCTTCAACTGGTACGATATTGCCGATGAAGCAACCAGCGCCGGTGTGGACACCTTTGTACCCAAACCGCTGGTTGCGGCTACGGTACTGGATGAATTCCGGAAAGCGCTGCAGAAGAAACGCGCGGTCATGCAGAATAAAAAGGCAGACCTTCACGGCCGCCGTGTCCTGCTGGCAGAGGACGTAGCCGTCAATGCCGAAATCATGGTCATGGTACTGCAGATGCGGGAAATTGAAGCGGACGTGGCGGAAAACGGGAAGATTGCCGTGGATAAGTTTGCCGGTCACGAAGCAGGTTATTATGACGCGATCCTGATGGATATGCGGATGCCGGAAATGGACGGGCTGGAAGCGACCCGTGCAATCCGCGATATGGACCGGGACGACGCGAAAACGATTCCCATTATCGCCCTGACGGCCAACGCTTTTGACGAAGATGTGCAGCGCAGCCTGCAGGCGGGTCTCAACGCCCACCTCAGCAAACCGGTGGAACCCGGTGCGCTGTTTTCCACCCTGGAGAGCCTGATACAATAAAGAGCCTGATACAACAAATTAAATGGAATGAAGTACTGCGTTTAAACAGAATTAAAATACAACTGTATTTATATAAATGAGATGCCCGCATTTCGCAATGAAGTACGGGTGAAAAGAGGGATCTGCAAAATGACAGATAAGGGAACGACCCGGTATACGAACCGGGCCGGACTGCAACGCTATTTGTCCACGCTGGGAGCCTGGGCGCTGGCTTTCGGCTGCGCGGTAGGGTGGGGCGCTTTCGTTATGCCCGGCAACCTGTTCCTGCCTGAGGCGGGGCCGCTGGGTACAGTATTGGCTATGCTCATCGGTGCGGCGCTTATGATCCTCATCGGCGTGAACTACCATTATATGATGCAGCGTTACCCGGACGCCGGGGGCGCGTTCACCTATACGAAAAAAGAACTGGGTTACGACCACGGGTTCCTCAGCGCATGGTTTCTGATGCTGACCTATATTTCCATCATCTGGGCGAATGCCACGGCGCTGGCGTTGCTGGGCCGGCGGGTGTTGCAGGGAACCCTGCAGTTTGGTTTTCACTACACCGTTGCAGGTTACGACGTGTATTTCGGTGAGGTTCTGTTGTCGATGGCTGCCCTGGCTTTGATGGGACTGGTCTGCCTGGGCGGCGGCAAATTGACGGAACGGGTGCAGATCATCATGGCCTTTATCCTCTTTGCGGGCGTCAGTATCGGTTTTGGGGCTGCCATGTCGCGCTTTGGCGGCAACCTGGGGCATTTTGAACCGGCCTTTTCACCTAAAAATTCGCCGCTGGCGGGCACATTGGAAATTATTGCGCTGGCGCCCTGGGCCTTTGTGGGTTTTGAATCTGTTTCCCACTCTGCAGCGGAATTCCGTTTCCCGGTGAAAAAGACCCTGTCTGTTCTGGTGGCGGCGGTTATTACAGCTGCGCTGGCCTATATCATGACTACCGTTCTGGCGGCTTCCGTGCTGCCGGACCGTATCCATACGACATGGTATGCCTATGTTATCAATCTGAAATCTATGTTCGGAATGAAAAGTCTGCCTACCTTCTTTGCCATGCAATCGCTTCTGGGCGAACCCGGTTTGTATCTGATCTCCGTTACGGTACTGGGGGCTATCTTTACCGGTATTCTGGGCAACAGTGTGGCAGCCAGCCGTCTGCTGTACTCCATGGCGGAGGACAGGATGCTGCCCCGCTGGTTTGGCAGGCTGAACGGCAACGGTGTTCCCCGGAACGCGGTTCTGTTTATTATGGCGCTTTCCTGCCTGATTCCTTTCCTGGGCCGTACGGCCGTGGCCTGGATCGTAGACGTGACCACCATCGGCGCCACCGTAGTTTACGGTTACACTTCGTTCACGGCGTTCCGTTGCGCAAAACGGGAAAATGATCTGAAGTATGAGATAACAGGCCTGGCGGGCACAGTCGCTGCAGTCCTGTTCAGCGTATACCTGTTTGATGATTCCCTGTCCGTGGAATCTTATCTGATTTTCGTTTTATGGTCCGTGGCGGGGTCCCTGCTGTTCCTGGTCCTGCTGCGTAACGACAGGGAAGCGCGGCTGGGCAAAGCGACGCAGGTCTGGCTGTGGCTGGTATCCCTGATTACCATTGCGTCTACCATCTGGGTACGGCAGGAATTCCAGATCGCGGCGGAACAAGCCATGGAAAGCATCAATCTCTACAATACGACCAAGCTGCGTGCTTTCGGTGTTGTCATGGATTTCGAGCAGTGGCAGGAATACCGCGATTTCTTTACGAATGAAATCAAGGTCGATCTGGTTGCTTCGCTTAACAGGAACATGGTGTTGTTTTTCTTCATGACGATCATCGTTATGGTGATCCTGTTTATGGTTTTCCGCTTCATACTGAACCGGGAACGGGAGACAGAGCGGAAGAAACTGGAGGCGGAACGGAGCACGCGGGCCAAGAGCGCGTTCCTTTCCAACATGAGCCACGATATCCGCACGCCCATGAACGCCATCATCGGCTACACGGCGCTGGCCCGCAAGGAGAAAGACCTGTCGCCGAAAGCAGCGGAGTACCTGACGAAGATTGAGACATCCAGCCAGCATCTCCTGGCGCTGATTAATGACGTGCTGGATATGAGCCGCATTGAAAGCGGAAAGGTTGAGCTGGAACTGAAGAAGACCAGTCTGGAGAAGGTCATGGACGAAGCGCGCGATATGTTCCTGACCCAGATGAAGACCAAGGGGCTGCATTACACGGTTACGGCGGCGGATATCAGGAACAAAACGGTGATGTGCGACGTGAGCCGTCTGAACCGTATCCTGCTGAACCTGATCAGCAACGCCTACAAGTTTACGCCCCCGGGCGGCAGCGTTGCGGTGACCCTGCGGCAGACCGGCGCCGACGCGGGAACCGGATTTTACGAACTGTGCGTGAAGGATACCGGTATTGGCATGAGCAGGGAATTTGCGGCTAAAGTATTTGATGCCTATGAACGGGAACGCACTGCGGCGGTGGACAATATCCAGGGCACAGGCCTGGGCATGGCCATCACCAAGAGCCTTGTGGACCTGATGGACGGTACCATTGCGGTGGAAACGGAGCAGGGGAAAGGTACGGAGTTCATCATTCATGTTGACTTCCCCCTGGCGGAAGATGAACCGGAAACCGCAGCCGGCTCCGGAAGCAAAGCGCCCGAACGTCAGGCAGATTTTAGCAACAAGCGGCTGCTGCTGGTAGAAGACAACGCGATCAACCGGGAAATCGCCCAGATGATTTTAATGGAACTGGGCTTTACGGTGGAAACGGCGGAAGACGGCATAATTGCCCTGGAGAAAGTGGCGGCGTCTGCTCCCGGTTATTACGACGGGGTGCTGATGGATATCCAGATGCCGGTGATGAACGGGTACGAGTCCACGAAAGCGATCCGCGCCCTGCCGGATCCGGAACTGTCCCGGATCCCCATTATCGCAATGACGGCCAACGTCTTTGCGGATGACGTACAGCGTTCGCTGGACGCAGGTATGAACGGGCACATTGGCAAGCCCATCAATATCCCGGATATGGTGGCCACGTTAAGCGAGTGCCTTAAATAATTATGAAATAATATTTTATGCCACAGTGTTTTGCGGCATGGCGGAGGTCTATATTATGGAAGAGTTGGGTTCGGTCAAAGAGCGGGAAGAAGGTCTGGTGCCGTATCTTACGCCGCTGGGCGCCTGGGCGCTGTCAGTGGGCACTGCCATCGGATGGGGTTCCTTTGTATTCACCACGAACCTGTACCTGTCGGAAGCGGGGCCGCTGGGAAGCGCGCTGGGCATGTTTGTGGGCATGGTGATCATGCTGCTCATCAGCCGGAATTACCATTACCTGATCAACTATTATCCTTCAGCCGGCGGTGTGTACGGCTATGTAAAAAAGATATTCGGCTATGACCGGGCCTTCCTGAGTTTCTGGTATGTAGGCCTGGCCTATCTGGCCATGCTGTGGGCCAATGCTACTTCCTTGCCGCTGTTTGCCCGTAATTTCCTGGGCGATACGTTCCGCATCTGCTATCTGTACACGGTTTTTGATTACGAAGTGTATTTGGGCGAAGTGCTGCTGACCATGGCTGCCATTTTTTTCATGGGACTTTTGTGTATGAAGCGGGAGAAGCTGGCGGTAAATCTTATGAAAGTGCTGGCGCTGACCTTTACCGTCTGCATAGTCGCTTGTTTTGCCGTGGCCATGCTGCACCGGGATGTGGCAGCGTTTCCGTTCAGCCCCGGCTTTATTTCCGATAAAAGCGTATTGACCCAGGTGACCGGTATCGCGCTGATCGCGCCCTGGGCTTTCATCGGTTTTGAGAATATCTCCCATTCTGCCCGGGAGTTCAAGTTCAGTCATAAGAAGACTTTTAACGTATTAACTGTGTCCGTCGTGACTACCACGCTGCTGTACATTTTTGTAATCCTGCTTTCCATTTCGGCGATCCCGTCCCAGTACAGCGGCTGGCCGGATTATATTAACCGTCTGGCGGAACAGGGTGGCGGTTTGAAAGTGCTGCCGGCTTTTTACGCAGCCCATTATTATCTGGGAGATGCAGGCATGTACCTGTTAGCCGCGGCGCTGCTTTCGCTGGTGCTCACCAGCCTCATCGGCAACACGGTGGCGCTGAGCCGTCTGTTTTACAGTGTAGCCAAGGACGACGTACTGCCCGGCCGGTTCGCGGAGCTGAACCGGAACAGGAACCCGGAACAGGCCGTGGGTCTGATTCTGCTGCTGTCGCTGCCGATTCCGCTGCTGGGCCGTACTGCCGTAGGCTGGATCGTAGACGTGCTGACCATTTCCGCCATCATCGTGTACGGCCTGATTTCCGCTGCAGCGTATAAGCTGGCACTGGAGCAGGGCGACCGGACGGAGCGCTTTACCGGCCTTGCTGGCATGGCGATTATGGCCATCTTTGCCCTGTTGCAGCTGTTCCCGGAACTGAACAACTTTGAACAACTGGCAACGGAAACGTATTTCCTGATCACCCTCTGGTCCGTGTGCGGTTTTCTGTTCCTGCGCTATGTGCTGCACCGCGACTATGCCAAGGTTTTTGGACGTTCTGTCGTGGCCTGGGTTGCCCTGATGGCGATTATCGTGTTTATGTCCATGAGCTGGATGCGGCAGTCGGACCAGGACTTTGCCAATAAGACCATGGGGGAAATCCGCGCGTTCTACAGGGGCGAGGCCGGTGCGGCCGCCTATGAAATGGGGGAAACGGATTTCATCAATGCGAAAAAACAGGATTATGTCGTCAGAGGGTCCCGCAAAAATTCGGTCGTCCTGATACTGATCATGTTCTCCATGGGCATGTTTTTCACCAATTATGCCATCGTGCAGCGGCGGACAGAGGAAACGGAGGCCGAACTGGGCCACGTCCAGACGCTGGCCTACCGGGATGCCATGACCGGTGTGAAGAGCAAACAGGCGTATGTGGATGAGGTGAGCCGGCTGGATGAGCTGATCGCATCCGGAGCCATAAAGGAATTTGCCATGGTCGTCTGCGATGTGAACGGCCTGAAGCATATCAACGATACCTACGGGCATAAAGCGGGAGACGAATATATCTGCTCCGCCAGTGATCTGATCTGTGAGAATTTTAAGCACAGCCCCGTATTCCGTACCGGCGGCGACGAGTTTGTAGCCATTCTGGAGAAACAGGGCTTTGAAAGACGCCACGCTTCCGTGGAGGCTTTTAACCGGCAGGTAGAGGCGAACGTAAAAGAAGAAGGGAAAGTGGTCGTGTCGGTGGGTCTTTCCGAATTTGTGCCGGGACAGGACAAAAATGTGCATGATGTCTTTGAACGGGCAGACGCCCTGATGTATAAACGCAAGATGCAGTTAAAAGCCATGGGCGCGAAGACGAGGGCATGACGGATCATTCTTCTCTTGCTTTCTGAAAAATGTGCTTAAAGAAGTATGTATTTTCAGAGGTATACGATGAAATTTTATATTGTTGACTGTTTTGCGGAAGAAAAATACCAGGGCAATGAGTTGCTTGTAGTAATAGCCGACCGGTTCGTCAGCGACCGGGAACAGCAGCAGATCGCCCGGGAAATCAATTTTTCCGAGACAGCGTTTATCTTGTCCGGCAAACAGGAAAACGGGGGATACGACGTCCGCATCTGGACGCCGACGGTAGGGGAGGTTCCTTTTGCAGGCCATCCCACACTGGGAACCGCCTTTGTGATCCATCATTTTATAGAACACGGACAAAGCAGGCAGGTGAAACTGAATCTGAAAGTGGGGCAGATTCCCGTGGCTATTACGGAAAACGGCCTGACCATGTCCCAAAAAGCACCGGCTTTCGGTGAGGTCATTCCCCGGCAGGAAATCGCGGAGGTGTTTGGCATTTCCCCTGACGCCATTTCGGACGAATATCCCGTCCAGTGGTCCAGCACCGGTCTGGCGGCGGTCATCATTCCCCTGAAGGACCGCAGGACACTGGCTCAGGCTCGAACGGACCGGGAGGCGTTTGAACGCTATATCCGCCGGCATCCTTCCAGCTGCTGCAGCCACTTTTTCTTTGTGGATATGGGCAGCAACACCTTTGCCGCCCGCTGCCTGATGGAAGATTATATGGAGGATCCCGCCACGGGCAGCGCTAACGGTGACCTGGCAGGCTATCTGCTGCAGCATAACTATTTCAAACGGTCCGATATCTCATATACCGTGATCCAGGGAGAAGATATGGGGAGAAAATCCGTTCTGCACATTCACGCCTGCAAAAGGGAAGACATCTGGACGATTGAAGTTGGCGGTCAGTGCCACCTGGTGGCCAGCGGTGAGTGGGAGTAAATGACGGACTTACGGCCCGGTACTGTCCGGGTGGTTGCGGACCGGTATTATACAATGACATGCTTTGTTCCCTGTTGTAAGGAAAAACAAAAATCTTCCTTTCCTTGTAAATTTATGATATAATACTTAAGTACATTTGTTTGAAATAAGCAGGGGACAACACGACTATGAAAGACATCAACTTTTATATGAACCTGGATTACCCGTATGAAATCACGCCGGAAGAGGACAGCGGCTACCATGCGGAAATCCCGTTGCTTCCGGGCTGTATCGCCCACGGGGAAACAGAAGAGGAAGCGCTCCGGTATCTGAATGTGGCCAAGTGTGAGTGGATCAGCGGCATGCTGGAACGGCATATCCCGATTCCCCAGCCGCCCTACAAAGTAATCTCCGTATCACACAACTGGAAAAGGACCGGGCGGTAGCCGCATTTATAGAAACAGCCGCATATTTTTACAAAATAAAACCAGAGGCTTGCGGAAAGGAATCCGCGACCCCTGGTTTTTGTTTTGCAAAATACCCATCATGTAACCATTCATCGGTTCCGCTAAAATTGAAAAAAATCCGTATTCTATGGTACAATTTAAAAAAGCGCCAATCCATTCCAACTCGCGCCGGCAGGCATGCTGGCGCAGGGGATCCGCGCGCCCCGCACAAAAGGAGGAAATACCATGATTGATGTTACACGGCCCGAACTGGACGACGCCATAACCCGCGCCTGGCAGGCAAGCCCCGAAGGCTCCGCGGCAGCAGTATACACCCCGGATATCGAACGCGTGCTGCAAGGGCTGCGGGCCAACCGCTTTGAAGCCCATTATTGTGCCGACGCTGCTGAAGCGACGGCGTATCTGAACAGTAAAATTGACGGCAAAAAGGTAGGCATCGGCGACTCGGAGACGCTTCGGAAGTTGGAACTGCACGAAGCGCTGGCCACCCACAACCAGGTACACAACGTACTCCGCAGTCCCATCAACAAAGGCACGACCTTTTTTGAATATGCCAAAGGCACACTGCTTACGGACGTATTCCTGTGCAGCGTCAACGCCCTGACCGAAGACGGCATCCTTGTGAACATGGACGGCACGGGGAACCGGGTGGCTGCCGCTCTGTTCGGGCACGAAAAAGTGTATTACGTGGCAGGGGTGAACAAAATCTGCCCCGACCTTGACCACGCCATCTGGCGGCTTCGCAACATTGCCGCCCCCCGCAACTGTATGCGCAAGCACAAGGCCACGCCCTGCGCGAAACGCGGCGACCGCTGCTATAACTGCGCCAGCCCCGAACGCATCTGCAACGGGCTGCTGATCGAGTTCAAGAAGATGAGCAACATGGAGATGGAAGTGGTGCTGGTCGGCGAGTGCCTGGGCCTGTAACAGGGATCGTAACCGATGCATACCGTTAAGTTGAAGCAGGAAATCAGAAGCATCCTGAAACGGGACATGGTACTGAACATATCCATCGTACTGGCTCTGGTTTCTTCGCTGTTTTTCAGACCTCGTATTTCCTATATCGATTTTTCCGTTTTGGGCATGCTGCTGTCCTTTATGCTGGTGGTGGCTGGCTTCCGGCAGTTGCATGTGCTGGAGAAAGTGGCTGACATCCTATTCTCCCGCTGCCGTAGCACCCGTCATGTGGCGGCGGTGCTGATCTGGCTGACCTTTTTCCTGTCCATGCTGGTGACAAACGATGTGGCCCTTCTGATCTTTGTGCCCCTGACCCTGATTACGGGCAAACAGATCCGGCTGGATGTGGGGCGTATCGTCATCTTTCAGACCCTGGCTGCCAACCTGGGCAGCGCCTGCACCCCCATGGGGAATCCCCAGAACCTGTTCATCTACTACCACTACGGACTGAGCACGGGCTACTTTTTTTCCGTGCTGGGGCCGCTGTCCGTACTGAGCGCGCTGTGGCTGGCGCTGCTGGTTCACGGACTGCCCAACGGCGAGTTGAAGCTGGAACAGCGGGAAACGGAAACAGGCCTGCGGTCGCAGATCCTGCTCTTTACCGCGTTGCTGCTGCTGTGCTTTTTGTCCGTGGCCCACTTGGTAAGCCCCCTGGTATGCACCGTTGTCGTAGTGACCGTGGTGACCCTGACCGACCGCAGCCTGCTGAAACTGGCGGACTACTCCCTGCTGCTGACCTTCATCGGCTTTTTCATCTTCATCGGCAACCTGTCCCACTGGGACGCCATCCGGCAGCTGCACCACTACCTGCACCACGCCCGGGGCATCGTGTACGTGACCGGCATCGTGGCCAGCCAGTTTATCAGCAACGTGCCCGCCGCCATGCTGCTGGCCGGCTTCACCCGCAACGCCGGGGAACTGCTGCTGGGAGTGGACGTAGGAGGCCTGGGCACCCTGATCGCCTCCATGGCCAGCGTAATCTCCTATAAACTGTACGCCGCCGCCTATCCCCACCAGGTGATGAGCTACCTGCGCATGTTCCTGTTCTACAACTTTGCCGGACTCATCGGCATCGGGAGCATCGTGTACTGGTGGATGGTGAGGTAGCGAAACCATTTCACAATTTCTTCACAAAATCTAACAAAATACAGCGTTTTTTTGGAAAATGACCGAAAAGGCATTTAACTGTGAACTTTTCTTCACAGTTTTTCCGGAAAAACGCTTTATTTTTTTATTGCGAACCTTTAAACTTTGTCTTGTGCCAGGTGAAAGGAGGCTGATACATTGCGGTTGTTCCGATGGCAGGCCAGAAGTTCCGGCGGGAGAGCGTATAACGGCGAATACTATGCAGAGAGCGAAGAACAGGTTATTGACTTCATCCGCAGGAATTACGGGTATGTTACAAACATTGAAAGGGTTAAGGACGGAAGATTCGTTCGCCGTTGGTTTGAACCGCGCTTGCAATTTTCAGGAAAGGAAAGGGCAAATTTTTACAAACAGCTTGCAACGTTGTTGGATGCAGGCATTCCTATTGTGAAAGGAATTGAGATGATAACCGGAAGGCTGGGTAAAAAGTATAAGCCGGTATGTAAACGGCTTACCCTTAGTTTGCAAAGTGGTCATCCTTTATCTTATGCGATGTCTTTACAGTCGGAAGTGTTTCCTGAAATGAATATTTCAGTTATAGAGGCAGGTGAAGCAAGTGGTCAGATTTCCCGGGTTCTTCTGTCGTTGTCCGATTTTTATAAGCAAAAGGACAAACTTATTAAGCTGGTACGCAATGTTTGTATTTACCCGGGATTTTTGCTGTGTTTAGCTGTTCTGACATTTTTGTTTTTCAGTGTGAAACTGGTACCTTCTTTTGCAGAACTGTATCATTCACTGGGAGTTAAGGAAACGCCCCTTTTGCAGATATTACTTTCAATTTCCGATTTGTTGCAGAATCATGCGGCGGCTATTTTCTGTGTGTTTATGGCTGGCTGCAGGTTGCTGTTGCTGCAGCGCTCAAAAGTTTTAACCCTGTTGATGTATCTCCCGGGAATCGGAAGTTTACGTCATTCATTTTTGGAAATAAGTTTTACGCGGTTGCTGGCACTGATGCTGGATAGCGGCATTGCATTTCCGGAAGCGGTTCTGCGTGCATCTGTTACGTTAACAGATGCGTCTATGAAGAATAACGCAAAAAAGTTTTCGGAAAACGTTCTGCGCGGTATCGGAATTGCTGAAGCGGCCATGCAGTCAGGAAATCTTTTCAGCCAGACAGGGTTAGAGTTTTTGAGCATCGGGGAAAGCTCCGGCGATTTGCCGGATATGCTGACGGAATTCGCGGAAATTCAGGAACAGGAGCTTTTTACCCGTCTCCGGGATGTAAAGGCAGTTTTGGAACCGGTACTGGTCGTCCTAATTGCGATGATGATTTTTACGGTTATGGCGGTGATGCTTTCGCCGCTGTTCGATTTGATGACCCGGATACCGGAATATAAATGAATGGAGGAATGTGATTGTTAAAAAGAATTAAGAAAAAGCTGGATTTTGCTGGGAAGAAGAATAGTCGCCGAAATGCGGGCTTCAGTCTGATAGAAGTAATCGCCGTTACAATTATTATCGGTGTTATGGCAACTATGCTGATGCCTGCGATTGACGGGGCAGGCTCCAAAGCGCGAAATGCAAAGCTAAAAAACGATCTGGCAACGCTGGATCAGGCCATTGCTACATACAAACTGGAACAAGGAAGCATACCGGCTTCGCTTGATAACCTGGTGCCGGACTATATTGCCAAAAACAAGGGCTTTAAGGATGCCAAAAATGAAGATTTCCAGTATTCTGTATCTGGCAGCAATTACACGCTGACCGGTTCTGACGCGGAAGGCAATACTGTAACGTCTAATGGCAGTGTTGCTGCGGAAACACAAGGATAACGGCTATCTGCTGACTGAATGGCTGATGAGCATATGCTTGTACGGGATTGCCGTTTCCGGGCTGTACATGGGAATTACCGGATATGAAAAAACACTGGCAGCAGTACAGGTGGAAAACGCAGCCCGGGAGTTCACCCAGGATATTATGCTGACAAGGGAAAGAGCTCTTGCAGGTTCTGATCTGGGTTATATTGAATTGAGCAGCGGGCGTAAAGGGTATTGGGTCTGTCGGAGGCCGAATCTGGTTGATAAAAAACGAGGTTTTGCGTCGGGGGGGTCCGAAGCTTTGCAATTCAGCAGTATACCAGCTTATATAATAAGATTTTCCATCAACGGCTCTCCATCAGCAAGCGGGATTTTTATATTGCAGCATGAAAGGGTAAAGTCCGCACAGGTTAAAGTCAGTCTTCAGCCGGTTACAGGGAGGGTAAGGATAGAGCGTGTAAAATAATGAAACAGAAAAATCCGTTTTCAGAAAAGGAAAAAAAGGAATCTCAGGCAACGGAACGTCTATCGGGTTTTATTATGCTCCTGATGATTCCCATTTTTCTGGCAGTACTTACTTTCGCGACAGCAATAACAGGTTGTATATCTTGTTCGATACAGGCTATGACACACCGGAAAGAGATGCTACAAGCGTATTCTTTACTGGAAGATGACAGCTCGGCGTGGCGGAATGAAGTGTTGCCTGGTGAATGGAGAAATGTGTACGAAAATGATTATGAAAAAGTAGTATCCACACAGAAAGCAGGCCCGTACATTCTTCTTGTTAAAGAGATGCGCAATAAAACTACAGGAAAGGTATTGGTGAACCGTCTGGAATTTATACCAATAGGTAAAGAAGATGACCATACATCCTGACCAATGTTGTAACAAAAGAAAATCTGGCTCAATTCTTTTGGAATTAAATATTATGTTTATGGTTATGGTTATCGTCAGCACAGCATATTGTAATGCGATACAGGCAGTGTTAAAGAACTGCAGAAAGATTTTGGCAGATATTGAAATCGCAAAGGCAGCGCGCTATACAGAAAGCACTTTACGTCGGGAACTTTCCTACAATACGACGCAGGCAAAACTGGCTAAAGATTTCAATGACAGGGATCAGATTATCTGCCGGAAGACATATCAAAATGTGCGCGCCTACTGGTACCTATCTAATGGGATGTTATACCGTAAGACTATAAAAGACACAACAACGGGAATTAATCCGTATTCCGGTCCGGATATCCGGATAACTCGTTTTAAAACAATTCGGTTGGGAAAGGAGAAAATTGGCATTGTTATGAACTTACAAGACCCGGAAACCGGGTTGGAAAGGCAGATTGCCTTATCTTTGTTGTTGAGCAACGGTTCTGTAGCCCTGTAAAGCTCTGTATGAGATGTTTTATAAGCGGGAATGCATTTCGTAATACAACAGGAGGAACGGAAAAGAAGCAGGGCTTTATTCTGCTTCCTCTCCTGTTGTTTCTCATGATTTGTTCAAGCGTGGTTTTGTATTACGGGCGCAGTGTGTATCAGGAGTCAGAGGCGGCTCGGGAGCATTTGCGCCGGAAACAGCTGGAAACCATTGCGCAAAGCTTTATACTTACAGCCATTCAGCAGGAAAAAGATACGGAAATTGCAAGCGCTGCATATTCTTTACACCCTTTGTGGCCTGGGAACAACGAAGTACAGGTTTATGTTTCGGTTAACCGGGTGGAAGATTTAGGGTTGCGCTTTCTAAAAGTAAATGTTTCGGATTCCGACCGGGTTGATTTTTCACTACGGCAGTGCAGTATGTTTTTTCCTGTCTCTTTGCTTCAGCAGTTTGCAGAGTCTCCCCTAATCATAACTAGTTCCACAAGGCAGGAAAAATCAGAGAAGAAGGACAAGGATACTATCACAGGCAAATCATATGGCGCGGCTTTTCCGCAATTTTCCGTTGAAGAAATTGCGGGCTGGGCTTCAACTGATTTTCCTTCTGCGTTGGCACTGCAGCGTGACGGATTAAGCGGATGGATTTATCTGTGCAGGAACAAAATCGAGCTTCCAAAAGGCTTGAAGGTGAACGGAGATGGCATACTGGCTTTTGCCGACGACGTGACGATTGATGACAATACAGTGTTAACAGGCCGCATCGTTGTTTTGGCGGAGCGCAACCTGCGTATAGGAAACCATGTGAGATTAAATAAGGCACTGTTGCTGTGCCGGGGAAAACTGACCATTGGAACGGACAGTATTATCAATGGTGCAGTCATGGCACAGCAGGATGCCGTAGTAGATGAAAACGCTTTGATTACCGGAGACAGGGAGGTGTTGGAACCCGTTAATTCCATTATCAGTTATTAAACAATAACGGGCGGAAGGTACAAGAACAGATTCAGTTTGTGCATGCCCGACAAGAATTTAATATTGATGAGTAAAACATAACCTCCTTTTCTGTGTATCAGTTCAGACTGGTGTTTATGATAACTCATGATTTTTCTCCTGACTAATCCCCCGTATTTACACAACGGGGGATTTTTCTTCCTGATTTCCATACTCTGCGACTTTATCTATGGTATAATGAAATAACAAAAACGTATCATGTTACGGTGTGTTTCACAAATTGCACAGAAAGGTGGACTGTTCGATGAAAAATTACGCAAAACCCGGTGAAGTGCTGTATCACGTGGGTTTATCGGTGGAGATGCTGCAGGGCGCGAAGTATGCCCTGGTGCCCGGGGATCCGGGACGGGTGGAAGGCCTAGCGAAAGCAGTGGATCCGGATGCGGTGTATCTGGCATGTCACCGTGAGTTTACCAGCTGGCTGGCACGGGTGAACGGGGAGCCAGTGCTGGTCATCAGCAGTGGTATGGGCGGTCCCTGCATCACCTTTATTGTGGAAGAACTGGGGCGTCTGGGCGTCACCACCTTTATCCGGGTGGGCACTACCGGTTCCCTGCAGGAAGACCTGAATCTGGGGGATGTAGTCATCAGTAAGGCTTGCGTGCGCATGGACGGGGCCGGCAGGGCCTACGCGCCGATTGAGTATCCGGCGGTGGCGGATCTGGATGTGACCATTGCCCTGCGGGATGCGGCGAAAGAATTGAAGGTCCCCTTCGGTCTGGGCATTGGCGTGACCACGGACAGTTTCTGGCCCGGACAGGAGCGCTACGACAGCCTTAACGGTTATGTGGTGCAACGGCTGCGAGGCACGTTGAAGGAATGGCAGGCCCTGGGCTGCACCAATTTTGAGATGGAAGCGGCGACGCTTTTTACCCTGTGCAGTGTGCACGGGCTACGGGCAGGCGCCATCTGCGGCGTGGTGGCCAAACGTACGGACAGCGAGGCCGTGGCGCCGCCGGATGTGTACAAGATGGCGGAGAAACGATTCCAGGCTGTGGCGAAGCGGGCGCTGGAAAAACTGATTGCGGTGGATAAAACATAAAATTCAGAAAGCAAGTCCCCCGGGCAAGGCGGATTTGCCGGCTTTGTGAACGGGCAGCGCGTTGAAGAGCGCAAGCCGCAGATACATTGCACTGTGTGGTGCGCAAATGAGAACGAGTTTATTTGCAGAAATGTTGTTTCAGGAGGTGTGTTATGTTAGAGGTTGGAACTAAGGCACCGGATTTTACCTTGCCGGATCAGGACGGGAATCCGGTTGCGCTGAAGATCTTCAGGGGACAGAAAGTTGTGCTGTACTTTTACCCGAAGGATAATACCCCGGGCTGTACGAAACAGGCCTGCAATTTCCGGGAGTTGTTACCCCAGTTCCGGGAAAAGGGCGCGGTGGTGCTGGGTGTCAGCAAGGACAGCGTGGCGTCCCATAAGAAGTTTCAGGAGAAATACAACCTGCCGTTTACGCTGCTGTCGGATACGGAACTGAAGGTAATCCAGGCCTATGATGTGTGGCAGGAAAAGAACATGTACGGCAAAAAGACCATGGGTGTGGTCCGCAGTACGTATTTAATAGATGAAAAAGGCATCATCGTGAAGGCTTTCGGCAAAGTTAAGGCGGTGGAGAATCCGCAGCAGATGCTGGATGAACTGAAATAAAGGGCGCTTTGGAAAATAAGGAACAGGGAGGCATGGCAATGGCGCGTGTAATCATAACGTTGCTGGATTCCTTTGGCATCGGTTCTGCCCATGACGCAATGGCGTTCGGGGATATGGGGTCCGATACCCTGGGACATATTGTAAAATGGATGGCAGAGAACCGGAAGAACCCGGACGGTTCGCCCCGGTATCTGCTGCTGCCGAACCTGGCGGCGCTAGGGCTGGAAACGGCCCATCGGCTCAGCACAGGGGAGGACATGGTTCATCCCATTTCCGGGGAGCCGCTCAAGGGCACGGTGCTGGATGGCGGCCGGGTGAAGGCTGCCTATACCTGCGCGGAAGAGGTGAGCAAGGGCAAGGACACCCTCAGCGGCCATTGGGAAATCGCCGGGGAGCCGGTGGAGTTTGAC